>Ga0136653_10001192_pt1 | contig 14137 bp, 9 predicted proteins | sample LakKivw275mmetaG_FD_94866 | JGI IMG/M metagenome (GOLD analysis project Ga0136653, IMG submission 94866) | Anoxic lake water microbial communities from Lake Kivu, Rwanda to study Microbial Dark Matter (Phase II) - Lake Kivu water 275m metaG... | ecosystem: Environmental > Aquatic > Freshwater >... | reverse complement strand
CACTCCCCCGTCTTTATACACGTTTGGCCCAATAGAGGTCAACAGAATAAGGGAAGACCCCTGAGGCCCTTGGAGATTCCTGGAAGGCGATGTGAGAGAGCGGTCGGGAGTTCGAGTTTCTCCAGGCGCTCAATCCTGTTTTCTCGGGAAATCCGCGCACGGGGCGTCTTCCAGGTCGCCTGGCCTGGGGCAATCCGCCTTCTGCTATCCGCGATCGGGCACAGCGATGTACAGCTGGCTCAACTCCTGCGAGAAATTGGCCGGCGGGCGCCCGGGGACGTAGGAATGCGTTCTATCGTCGCATAAGTGTTCACGCCGTTTTGGGCGAGCACATTGGGGGCCGACGGCGCCGTCCTATACATTTATGACTCAAAGATCAGAGCCCTGCGCTCGTCTCCATCACCGCACTACGGCCGGATGCTCAGGGTGATCTTGAAAACGCCGCGTTCCCCGAGAGGCGCGAAACGGCGGAGGGGATCCCAGCGCCGTTCCCAATTTTTCGTGTAGACGAGGAAGATCTCGTTGCCGGGCGAGATCTGCCAGCGGAACCTGAGGTTGGCGCCAAGAATTTTAGAGACATTGTCATACTGGACGTAGCTCATCAGGCCGAGGTTCGGCGTTAAAAAGAAATCGGCTTTGAGCTGAAAGAGGTCCTCTTTGAAAGCGCCTTGCGGCAGGTGGCCGCGGACGAGCTCGGCATTCAAGGCCAGCGTGACATACCCCTTGAGCTTGATGCCGAAACCGATCATGGGGTCGCTATAGTGGCCGGAATAGAATTGGCCGAAGCGCCAGCTCAGGTCGAACGTCCAAGGCCGGTACGTGGCGGAATTGAACTCGGCCCGGTAGGACACCATATCGTACGGGCCTTTGGGGATGACGACGCCGGGCGCGATCTCGAAATCATAGGGAAGGACGTCGCGCTTGGGGATGACGTTGAATTCGATGTGTTCGCCGCTTTCCGTCCGCATATTGACCGGCGCGGTGAAGATCTCGCGGGTTTCCAGGCGGCCTTCGAGGTCCCAGAAGAAGTCTCCTTCGAGCTCAAAGAAGAATTGGCGCACGAGATCGCCGAGGAAGGCGCCCTTGGCCGGGCGCGGCTGGTAGGACATCCCCACGCTGAGATTTTGGACGTTGCCTCGCTCCAGGAATCCCAATCCCGGGTTGAGGGCGTCGCCGTAATAGGAATAGCTGCCGCGGATGTCAAACAGGTCGTTCGGATAATCGAATCTCAGACCGTAGGCTTGGTGGCTTCCCGTCTGGATCTCGTTCCAGTTGTAGATGTACCACGCGCCGGCAAGGAAATTTTGATTTTCGAATAGCCGCGACGTCTTGTAGGTCAGGTCGAAGCCGGCCAGCGTGTTCTTCGCGCCCGTCGGGCTGCCGTTCGTGACGATGACGCCGATCTTGCTTTCCGCGAGGACGTTTTGAACGAGCCGGGCGGCAACGAAATTTTCGCGGGGCAAGCGGAGGTCGAGACTGGCGTCTTCGAAGGCCCGCGTCCCCACGTCGAGGAGGGAGATGTTCGTGTTCCCGAGGCGGCCGAAGAGCTTGGCGCCGAAAGCGACGGGGATCTGGCTTTCTCCATAGAGGCCGATCCGCCGGCTGAAAAAGGGCGAGAAGTTCTCCCCCCCGCCTCCGAAGCTGAAGATGTCCGATCCTTCGAGAAAGAAGGTCCGCTTTTCGGGGAAGTAGAGCGGGAAGCGGGTCAGGTTGATGCGGCGGTCGTCGACTTCGGTCTCGGCGAAATCCGTGTTGTAGCTGAAGGCGCCGATGAAGTTCGGCGTGAAATTCTTGTATAGGTCGAAGCCGCCGTCGGCTTTAAAGGTCCCCGGCGTCCCCGCCCGGAAGTCCTTGTCGGCTTTGGCGATCCCGTAGGGACGAAAGGTCAGGCCTAGGCCCTGTTTGACGCCCCCGATGCCCTGGAGCGGCGCCGCCTCCATCGGGTTGTAGAAGAAGCTGTTCCGGCTCGAGCTGGCCAGGCGGTCCGTCTCCTGTTTCCGGGCGATATAACGCTCAACGTTGAGCCCCCAGGACTCGAGAGCGGGATTAAAGGAGATAGTCTTGAACGGGATCCGGACCTCGGCGCTCCAGCCCTCGGTATGGACCCGGCACTTGGCGTCCCAGATGCCGTCCCAGCTCAGGTCGGCGTGTTCGCCAGAGGTCAGCCCCTCGCTCCGGGCTCCTCTCGCGTTTACGATGAAGATGTAGGCGGTCCGCTTATTTTGGAACGGGTCAAGGAGGATTCTTATGACATCCTCGGCTTTCTCCTCCTCTTCGCCGCCGCCGTCGTGGGTCATCGAGTTGGCCGAGATCTTGGCCGGAAGCTTGTCGAAGCACTGGACGCCGAGATACAGGTTCGTTTCATCGACGAGGATGCGCAGCTCGGTCCTCTCGGTCGGCTCACTTCCCGGATTCGGGAAGACCATTTTGAATCCGGTGAAGGGAATCGCCTTGTTCCAGACTTCGTCCCGCAGAATTCCATCCAGGGCGGGTCCCTTATCGACGCGGACGGCCTGCTGGGCTTGACCGTTCTGCATGGAAAATACGATTCCCACCGAGAAGACAAGAAAAGCCGCCGCGGCAATGATCTTCAACTTCATGCTCAAGGCCACAATAGCTGGCTATTATAGTACTTGAAAGGGGAGAAGGCCATATTCCAAGTGTCGGTCATCCGGGTCAACCATCGCTGATCAGCCATTCATGACCGCGCCCATCGCTTGACCAATCCTGTGTGCCGGATTCTCCGAGGATGAAGGATCTCCTGAGGCTGTCCAGCTGTTTTCTAAGCAGCGGGAGTTCGAGTCCCTCCATGCGCGCCAGGTTTTTCGCTGAATTTGAGGCATCTTTCGATCGAAGATGCTATAAAAAACGCGCACGCCTCCTGTTGACTTCCTACCCTAATGACGCTACCCTTAGGCCGGATAGTGGTGGGATCAGTTGGCCATGAAATGCCCCAAGTGTCACGCCGATAATCCCGAGACAAAGCAATTCTGCGGGGATTGCGGCACCCAGCTTCCTGCGCCTCAGACCCAAGACCATCCTCCGGTCGTAACGGAGACCCTTCAAACGCCCGTCCGAGAGCTGATGACGGGCTCTACATTCGCCGGCCGCTATCAGGTCATCGAGGAGCTCGGCCACGGCGGCATGGGCAAGGTCTACAAGGTCTTCGATACCGAGATCAAGGAAAAGATTGCCCTCAAGCTCCTGCGGCCCGAGATCGCCCTCGACAAGGAGATCGTCGAGCGGTTCTCGAACGAGCTGAAGCTGGCCAGGAGGATCAGGCACAAGAATATCTGCGGGATGTTCGATCTGGGCAGGGCTGAGGGCACAACCTTCATCACTATGGAGTTCGTGCCGGGAGAGGACCTGAAGAGGTTCATCCGCAAGTCGGGCCAGCTCGGAACGGGCCGGGCCGTCTCGATCGCCAAACAGGTCTGCGAGGGCTTAATGGAGGCCCATCATCTGGGTGTCATTCACCGGGACCTGAAGCCCCAGAATATCATGGTGGACGAGGATGGAAACGCTCGGATCATGGACTTCGGGATCGCCCGGTCGCTCCGAGGGAAAAGCATCACCGGCGCCGGGGTCATGATCGGGACGCCGGAATACATGAGTCCCGAACAGGTTGAAGGCAAGGAAGTGGACCAGCGCTCGGATATTTACTCCTTGGGGATCATTCTCTATGAGATGCTGACCGGTCGGGCGCCGTTCGAGGGCGACACGCCGTTCACGATCGGGGTGAAGCACAAGAGTGAGCCGCCGCGAGACCCCAGGGAGCTAAATACCCAGATCCCCCTGGACCTCGGCCGGCTGGTCCTCAAATGCTTGGAGAAGGATAAGGGGAAGCGCTACCAGAGCGGAAGGGAGCTCCACGCCGACCTGGAGAGAATCGAGCAGGGCTTGCCGACGACCGAGCGCGTTGTCTCGAAGAGAAAGCCCTTCACCTCGCGCGAGATCACGGTCAAGTTCAATATCAAGAAACTCGCCCTGCCGTTGTCAGCCGTTATCGGGCTTGCTATCGCGGGCATCATCCTCTGGAAGTTCGGCCCCCACAGGACGGCGCCTACGGCCGCCGCCGAGATCGAAAACTCTGTCGCGGTCATCGACTTCGAAAATCAGACGGGCGATAAAAATTATGATTACCTCCAGAAGGCTATCCCCAATCTTTTAATTACCAACCTTGAACAGACAGGTCATCTCTATGTCCCGACCCGGGAACGGCTGCAAGACCTGCTCAGGCGATTAAACAAAAAAGATATCGATGTCATCACCGGAGATTTGGGCTTTGAGCTTTGCCGCATCGAAGGGGTCAAGACCATTGTCTTGGGGAGTTTCACGAAGGCCGGGGACATGTTTGCCACAGACGTCAAACTCCTGGACGCGGAGACCAAGACCCTCCTGAAGAGCGCCGGCTCAAGGGGTGAAGGCATCGACAGCATCTTAAGAACTCAAATCGATGAACTCAGCCGCCAGATCTCCCAAAGCATCGGCCTGAGCCCAGAGCAAATCTCGGCCGGATCGCTTCCGGTCGCCGAGGTCACGACGCACTCGATGGATGCCTATCATTATTTCTTAAGGGGGAAAGAAGAGCTTGAAGAATTCTATTATCCCGAAGCTTTAGCTTCATTTAAAAAGGCCGTGGAGATCGATCCGACTTTTGCGGCGGCCTATCAATATTTAGCCTGGGCGCATGACTTTATGTTCGAGGAAAGGGCCGTCCGGGAGGACCTCGAGAAGGCCGTATTGTATGCCCGGAAGGCTACGGAAAAGGAAAAGCTCTATATCGAAGCGGACTACGCGAGCTATATCGAAGGGGATCCCCAGAAATCCATCCGGCTCTTGAGACAACTCATCGAGAAGTATCCGAAGGAGAAGAGGGCCTATCTCACTCTGGCCAACACCTACGGCTACGAGGAATCCGATAGGGCCATCGAAGAGCTGAACAGGGCGCTGGCTGTCGACCCCAATTATGCCGATGCCTACCAATCCCTGGTCTTGTACTATCGCTATCGAGGAGAGTTTGATAAGGCCCTCGAGCTAAACACGAAATACGCCGCCGTTTCCCCCGATCCGGCCAACCCTATTGACAACTTGGCCAACCTTTATTTTCGCGAGGGCCGGGTCGAAGAGGCCATAGCGAAATTCAAAGAAGCCCTGAGCATCAGGCCGGACTTTCATTGGGCCACGATGGCCCTCCACTACGTCTCGGCCCTTAAACAGGACTATCCCGAAGCTGAGCGTTTGCTCGATCAGCTGATTGCCGGACTGCGGGAGGGTTCAGGCGGCGAGTTCTTTGGGCGCTTGCCGAAGGAGTTTTTATGGGCTTGGCGGGGGAATATGGCGAACGCTTCGGCTGAATTTGATATCATCACGGATATCGCAGACCGGTTGGGGAATGAGGAAATGAAGGCCGCGGCCAACGAGATCAAGGCCTGGGCTTATTACGATCGAGGCGAGCTCGAACTCAGCCGGAAGGCTTTCGAGATTACGGAGGCATTTTATGCCCAATTTCATCCCGAATATGTGAAAACCCAGCCTATCGGCAAGTCCTCCAAGAGCGCGGGCAGTTTTTATCACGGACTCTTGGATTTGAAACTGGGGCGCATCGATTCCGCGAAATCAAGGCTGGCGGAGATGAGATCCTATTTGTCCCAATCCAAGAGGGAAGAAAGCTACGACGCCGATTATCTGAGCGGGGAAATTCTCATCGCCGAAGGGAAGAGCCGGGAGGCCATTTCGCTTCTCGAGAGGACGCCGCCAAAGATCTTGATTTCCCTTTCCTGGGGCCCCTATATGATTGCCTACAACCTTCCGTTCCTTAAGGATACCCTGGCCCGTGCTTACGAGAAGAACGGAGAGATCGACAAAGCCGTTGCCGAATATCAGCGACTGACGTCTCCCTATCCAAAGAACGGCGCGCCCTTTCTCATTCATCCGAAATATTACTACCGGCTGGCAGGGCTTTATGAGAAGAAGGGCATGAAGCTCAAAGCCCGAGAGAATTTCGAGCGCTTTCTCGAGCTCTGGAAGGACGCTGACCCCGGATTGCCCGAGGTCGAGGATGCGCGGAAGCGGCTCGCCGGGCTGAAGGGCAGCTAAGCAGCGGGTCGGGATTTCGAGTCTCTCTTGGCGTGCTTGAATTTTCGACAGCGTTTTAAGGCGTAAACTCACCCCTAGGGGGGAGAAGCGAGAATAAAAAATCACCCCCCGTTTCATCCTCATCAGTTATTGACCTTGCGCCAAGCGAGACCTATCCTGAGGACCATAAAGGGAGGTTGCCCTAATGAAGGAACGAAGACGCGACTTCAGGATCACCGAGGAAAACCGGGTCGTCATCGAAATGTCCGGCGCGGAAAACCGGGAAAACGTCGAGACGATCGGAGCCTTTATCAAGGACCTTTCCCTGGGAGGCGCGAAGATGGAGGCGGACAGGTCGTTTGACTTGGGCCAGGAATTCAAAATGACTCTTTACCTTTCCCGGTCATGGCAGGTCGTTAAGGTCCACGGCCGGGTCAAATGGGTCAAGGAAGTCAACCACGGGCTATACCAGATGGGCATCGAATTCATGCATGAGATTCCGGGAAGCATCCTGTCGCTCATTAGCCATATCTTCCGGAAACAGACGGACATCCCGGCGATCATCCACAATTGAGGAAAGCCGAAAGGAGATGGCCGTCGGCCGGAATAAGGAGGGAAACATGACACAATCTGAGGACATCCTGGACGCGGGATTCGAAAAGCGTATTGAGGACGTCTTCGCGGAAAAGAAGAGCGAGGTCGAAAAAGTCCTATCAGATATCATCGACAAGGAAAAGGAAAAAGCGAAACAGCGGATCGCCGAGCTTGAACAGGAATTCCAGAAGGAAAAAGAAAGCCTCAACCGGCACAAGACCATGTTGGAGGAGATGAAATCCTCCATCGAAGACAGCCGGGGCCTCGTTCGGAAGCATATCGATCAAGCCCGGCACTGCCAAATCATGATCCGGAAGATGGTGGGCCATATTGGAGAAGAGTGCACGAAGGCCGACGAGCTCGTTCAAAAGATCCAGGAGCTTTGCCGGAAGGCGGGTGAAGAGACGGTTCGCCTCCAGGCAGCCCTCACGGACCGTTACGGAATCACCGCCCCGATCGCCAATTCTCTCGAGTTGGGCAGCATCAACGCGGACCAGGAAAGAGAATTGCGCCAGCTCCATGATTACCTGGAGAAGTTGCCCGCAGTAGCCGGCGAATCCGTCGGGGCCGAGGAAGGCGCGGTCGAGACGGGGGCCGGATGCGGAGACGATCCCCGGGTCCCGGAGAACCCCGGCCTGCCCGAAACTGCCGTTTCACCGGAATTCCCTCAAAAGGAGCAGCAGGCCGTTCCGGAAGAAACCGGCGAACGAATCGATCCGGACGCAATATCCAGGATGCTGGAGGCCTACAAGCGAACGGAATACGTTTCCAACGGGGGTGAGTTCCAATATTATCAGAAGGACTCGGTTATCGTCCTGGATGGCGAATCCCTGCTGACGCCCATGACCCGCTTGATCGACGAGGCCAAGAGCCTGCATACCCGTCTGGCCGAAACGAAGCCGGCCAAGGAGCAGTTCTTCCTCAAAAGGGAGATTCTCAATCAGCAGGAGCTCCTGAGGAAGGTCGTTCAGAAGGCCGTCAAGCTCTGCGGCAAGCAAACGGACCCTCTTCCCCTTTATGCGTCCGATATCATCAACATCCAGAAGCTGAAGGATATTCTCGAAGCGTTGAACATGGGAAACTGGAGCGACCCGTATTATATGAAAGTCTTCGAAGACGATATCTCCGCCCTCAAAACCTCACTATCCGAGAGGACATCAGCCCGTTCGGCTTACCAGAAATCCATCCTCGATCAGCTGAAGTAGGGGTCAAACCTACTCTTTTGACAAGATGAGGCTGAGAGGGATGATTTTGTCAAAAGAGTAGGTTTGACCCCTACTTAGTTCTTAAAGGCGAAGCGGCCTTCGACGAACAGAATCTTGCAGGCGTCGACGGCGTCGGGGTCGTAGAGGGTGCCGCGGTTCTTGGTGATCTCGTGGATGGCCTCCCCCAGGGTCAAGGCCGACCTATAGGGCCGGTGGGAGACCATGGCCTCGACGACGTCGGCCACGGCCAGGATCCGCGCGATGACGTGGATTTGCTCACCCCGGAGTCCCTTCGGATAGCCTGAGCCGTTGATCCGCTCGTGGTGCTGGAGGACGATCTCGGCGATGGGCCAGGGGAACTCGATCGTCCGCAGGATCTCGTAGCCGATCTGGGGATGGTTCTGGATCAACCGGAACTCGAACTCATTGATCTTTCCGGGTTTGCTCAGGATCTCGGCCGGGATGGAGATTTTGCCGAGGTCGTGGATCGAAGCGGCCATGCGGATGGCGTCGATATCTTCCTTACTGAGCTTCATCTCGGTGGCGATAGCCCGGGCCAGGTCGCTGACCCGCTTCTGGTGGCCGGCCGTATAAGGGTCCCGGGTCTCGATGGTCAGGGACATGGCTTGGATCGTGGCCCCCATGGCCTTGCGGAGCTTCTCCAGGGTTATGCTCAGCTCCTCCTCGGTTCGCCGCCTCTCCGTGACGTCCCGTAAGATAACCAAGCTGGCCGGCTTCCCCTGGTAGCTAATCCGGCCGGTGCTGAGTTCTACGTTGGTTACCGTCCCGTCCTTCCGCTTGACCGTGGCGTCGACGATGACCGGTGAGCTTTCAGGGCCCGGTTCCCCTTGCAGGGTTCTTTCAAGGGTCGTGATATCCTCAGTGGCAAGATAGCGGCTGAAGGGCGTGTCGATAAGCTCCTCCAGGGGAAAGCCGCCGATTTCCGCCGCCCGGGGGTTGATGAACTTGAATAGCGAATCCTGGATGATGGCGATCCCGTCGCTGGCCCTATCGACGACGTATCGGTATTTTTCCTCGTTTTCCTGGAGGGACCGAGTCGCCAGGCGGCGGGCCGTCGTTTCCCGCATAATCCCCATGATCTTCCCCTGGTTCCCGGGAAGGATCGACGTGCTGGCCTCAACGTACTTCGTCTCTCCTTTTCGGTTGACGATCCGGAACTCGACAATCCCGTCCCGAGCATCCATTCCCTCTTTAAATAGCTTGCGGTCATCGGGGTGGACCAGGCTCAGCAGGTCGAAGCCAGGGCCGCGGATTTCCTCCTCGGAATAGCCGACAAGCCTCTCGAACGCGGGGTTGACGTATTCGAAACGGCCCCTGGAAATGACGTAAATGCCGTCGGCAGAACTTTTAACGAGTGCGCCGTAAAGCTCTTTTTCTCTTTTCGGGCGAAGCTTGAAGGTCATGAGGCTGCCCCATTATAAGTTCGAGACGGTGCGCTAATCAAGACTTCGCCTCTCTTATTTTTAGTCGACACGCCGCCCGCCTGGTTGATTATTTCCCCTTGAAATCCGTAAAATTCTTTTATATCATGGACGGCCTGGGGTCAATGATGGGACGATTTTCCAGATTCGGCGTCTCGCCTCGAAAGAGGAGCCTTCTCACCCTTCCTGGTGGGACAAAAAATGTAAATATCACCCCGCAATTACCCCCGGGCGGTGATTGACCCTGTTGGCGGCTCGGCCCAGAATGGGAAACCGCAGGAATGATCAGCGTCTTTAGAAGAGAGGAATTGACACAATTTGTCAATTCTTGTAGTATCTAGGTAACAAAATGGCATCTAACCTCGGCGAACTTCTCTTAAGGGAAAAGATCATCAGCGCGGAGCAGCTCAAGTCCGCCCTCGATTTCCAGAAGAAAAACAGCCTCCCTTTGGGCACCTCCCTCGTGAGCCTCGGCTTCATTTCCGAGGAGGAGATCGCCCAGGCTCTGAGCCGCCAGGTCGGCTACCCCTACATCGACCTGGACCAGTTCGAGGTCTATCCCGAGGTCATCAGCCTCATTCCGGCGGACGTAGCCAAAAAGCACATGGTCATGCCCATCCACCGGATCCGGTCGTTCCTGACCCTGGCCATGGTTGACCCCACGGACCTCGAAGTCATCGAGGACATCCGGTTCCGGACGGGGCTGAGCATCCAGCCCGTCATCGCCTCCGAGTCCGGGGTGATGAATGCGATTAACAAATATTACGGAACGGCGGACGCCCTCAAGGTCAAAAAGATCGTCGAGGACATCGAACTGGCCGCGGACAGCCGGATCAACATCGTTGAAGAGCAGGAAAACGTCGACCTCGAGGAGATGCAGACCTCGAGCGATGAAGCGCCCATCATAACCCTGGTCAATACGACGTTCATTGACGCGATCAAGAAAGGCGCGAGCGACGTCCATTTCGAGCCCTACGAACAACAGTTCCGCATCCGTTACCGGATCGATGGCGACCTGTATGAACAGGTCAACCTCCCGCTCAAGTTCCGGAGCCCGGTCCTCTCGCGGGTCAAGATCCTCTCCAACATGGACATCGCCGAGAAGCGGCTTCCCCAGGACGGCCGGATCAAGATGCGAGTCAAGCTCGAGAACGGCAAGCGCAAGGAAGTGGACATGCGCGTTTCGTCCCTGCCCACCATGTTCGGAGAAAAGATCGTCGCCCGCATCCTGGACAAGGAGATGCTCAAGCTCGACCTGACCCAGCTCGGTTTCGAACCTGAGTCCCTAGAAAAGTTCAAAGAGGCTATCGAGCGGCCATGGGGGATCGTCCTGGTCACGGGCCCCACCGGCAGCGGAAAGACAAACACACTCTATTCCGCCGTTTCCGCCCTCAACACCCTGGACACGAACATCATGACGGCCGAGGACCCGGTCGAATTCTACATTCCGGGCATCAACCAGGTCCAGGTCAAGGAAGAAATCGGGCTGACGTTTGCGGCCAGCCTGAGGACCTTCCTGCGCCAGGACCCGGACATCATGCTCGTCGGCGAGATGCGCGACCTGGAGACCGTGGACATCGCCATCAAGGCGGCCCTGACGGGCCACCTTGTCTTTTCCACGGTCCACACAAACGATGCCGCGAGCACGATCATCCGCCTGGTCAACATGAACGTCGAGCCGTTCCTGATTGCCGACTCGGTTGTCCTGATTGCGGCCCAGAGGCTGGTCCGCAGGGTTTGTAAAAAATGCGCCCAGCCGCACAAGCTCCCCGAGAAGGCCTTGCTCGACATGGGGTTCGAAAAGGACGAGTTCCGGGACCTGAACATCCTCAAGCCCAAGGGGTGCGAAGTCTGCAACAACACCGGCTACAAGGGGAGGGTCGGCCTCTATGAGGTCATGCCTATCAATGACGACATCCGGGAGATGATCCTCAACCGGTCCCAGTCCCGGGAGATCAAGAAGAAAGCCATCGAACAGGGGATGATCACGCTTCGCCGGAGCGGTTTGACCAAGATCAAGAGCGGGGTCACTTCCGTCGAGGAAGTGCTCCGGGAGACGGTCCGGGATTTCAACTGACGCCTGGAGCGCCGGACATAGGGAGGAAACATGGCAAAACCGATGCAGGAGCTATTGAAAATCGCGGTCGACGCCGACGCAAGCGACCTCCACATCACGACCTATATCCCCCCAAGGATCCGCGTCAATGGAGCCCTCAAATCCATCGACCACCCGCCGCTGAGCCCGGCTGAAACGAAGGAACTCATCTACAGCATCCTTTCGGACAAACAGAAAAAGATCTTCGAGGAAAAGTGGGAGCTGGACTTTTCCTTCGGATTCAAGGAGCTCGGCCGCTTCCGGGCGAACGTGTTCATGCAGAAGGGTTCGGTCGCCGCGGCTTTCCGGCGGTTCCTGCCGTCCATGTGGAGTTTCGCCCAGCTCGGGATCCCGCAGAGGATTGCCCAGTTATGCTACTTGCCCCGCGGCCTGGTCCTGGTCACGGGGCCGACCGGCTGCGGGAAGTCCACGTCCCTGGCCTGCATGATCGAGTACATCAACAGCGAACGCGACGTCCACATTGTCACCATCGAAGACCCGATCGAATACTATCTGGCTCCCCGGAAGTCCATCATCAACCAGCGGGAACTGTTTGTGGACACCCAATCCTACGCCAACGCTCTCAGGTCCGTCCTGCGCGAGGATCCGGACGTCGTCCTGGTCGGCGAGATGCGCGATTACGAGACGGTCGAGGCGACCCTCCGGGTGGCGGAAACAGGGCACCTGACCTTCTCGACCCTACACACGAACTCTGCCGTGGAATCCATTTCGAGGATCATCGACATCTTCCCTTCCGCCTACCAGCAGCAGATCCGGATCATGCTCTCGATGAGCCTGGAGGCCGTCCTGACCCAGGCCCTGCTGCCCAAGGCGGACGGGTCGGGCCGGGTTCTGGCCATGGAGATCATGATCCCCAACGTGGCCATCCGCAACCTCATCCGGGAAAATAAAATCCACCAGATCTACTCGGCCATGCAGATGGGACAGGAAAAGTTCGGCATGCAGACGTTCAACCAGTCTTTGGCCAATCTTTACTTCCGGAAACAGGTGACTTATGACCTGATCATGAGCGTCACGTCCTTCCCGGAGGAGTTGACGGACATCATTCAAAGGCACGAAGGGGCTAGGGGACTCCCGGGACAAATGGCCAAGGGGCTGCGGAAATCCTAGAGATCGAAGGAATAGAGGTTTAACATGGCCATTTACATCTGGAAGGGCAAAAACAAATACGGGGATTTGGTCGGAGGGGAACGCACGGCTGCCTCAGTTGATGAATTGACGAGGAACCTTCAGAAAGAACAGATCGCAATCATCAGCATCTCGGCAAAGAGGGGTCTTCCCCCGATCCCGTTCCTCAAGAGAGAGAGGGTCAGGCTCAAAGAGCTGGCCGTGTACAGCCGCCAGCTTTCGGTCCTCATCGACGCTGAGTTGCCGCTCATTCAGAGCCTGGGAATCCTGGCCGAACAGCAGAAGAACAAGTACTTTAGGAGGGTCATCAACACGATCAAGGAAGACGTCGAAGCCGGATCGACCGTGAACCAGGCCATGCGGAAGCACCCCAAGGTCTTTGACGACCTCTACTGCAACCTTGTCGCTTCCGGCGAACAAAGCGGGTCTTTGGACGTCATGCTCCGGCGGCTGTCCGAATATATTGAAAAGACCGTGAAACTCAGGTCCCAGGTCCGCCAGGCCATGATCTATCCCGTGGCCATCCTCATCTTTGCCATCGTCGTGTCCATTTTCCTTCTCTGGAAGGTCATCCCCGTGTTCGCCTCGATCTTCATAGAGCTCGGGGCGGAATTGCCGTTCCTGACGGCCTTCATCATCAAGCTGAGCAACTTCGTGGGCAAGTACATCGTTTTGATCGTCCTTGGGCTTATCGGGGCTTTCTTCGCCTTCCGGTATTATCGAAAAACCCCGGCCGGGCGTTGGACGACCGACAGGGCCATCCTCAAGCTTCCCTTGTTTGGGAATCTCTTGAACAAGGTGGCCATCTCGCGCGTGACCAGGACTCTCAGCACCCTCATCTCGGGCGGCGTTCCGATGCTCGAGAGCCTGAAGATCACCTCCACGACGTCCGGCAACGTCCTCATCGAGAAGGAAATTCTCGATGCGCGGAAGTTGGTCGCCGAAGGAAAGACCCTGCACGAGGCGTTCCAGGAAGCCGGGAAGTTCCCGGTCATGCTGATTCAGATGGTGAACGTGGGGGAGGCGACAGGGACTTTGGACGAAATGCTCGGCAAGCTGGCCACCTTCTATGACGAAGAGGTCGAGGCTTCAGTGGCCGCCCTCCTGTCCGTCATGGAGCCGATTCTCCTCATCGGAGTCGGCGGGCTTGTCGGGTCGCTGATCATCTCGATGTATCTGCCGATATTCAGTCTGATTCAAAAGTTTTAAAACCGCCGCCTTCGCGGCCCCGAGAGAACAACGATGCTGCCGAAAGTCGAGAAAAAGGACGTTTTTTGGTACATCGTCGTGCGCCTCATTATCGTCACTTCGATCCTTATAGCGGCCGTCATCATCCTTCTCTCGGGCGCCGAGAGCGTCCCCATGGGCCCCGTCTTTTCCCTTCTCCTCGCCGTCTATGTTCTGTCCGCCGCCTACTTTCTTTTTTACGCCCTCGAGAAGCACTATCCGGTCCAGGCTTACGTCCAGGTCATCTTTGACCTCTTCCTGATCACGGCTTTCGTCTATATCTCGGGCGGGATCGGAACCTCGACCTACTTTCTTTACTTGTTCGCGATCATCGCCGCCAGCCTGGT
>Ga0136653_10001190_pt1 | contig 14149 bp, 10 predicted proteins | sample LakKivw275mmetaG_FD_94866 | JGI IMG/M metagenome (GOLD analysis project Ga0136653, IMG submission 94866) | Anoxic lake water microbial communities from Lake Kivu, Rwanda to study Microbial Dark Matter (Phase II) - Lake Kivu water 275m metaG... | ecosystem: Environmental > Aquatic > Freshwater >... | reverse complement strand
TGGCGGCTCTCAACTGCTCGGCTTCCCCCGCGAAGAACACGGGCGGGAACCGTCCGCTCGCCCATTTGTCCTTTCGGTTCTTGGTCCAGTAGTGGCTTCAGAGTCCGTACTGACCCGTCTCCTGCTCGCGTAGCAGGAGCGCCATGGGGTCGCGACCAGCGCTTTCCGCCCCGGTTGCCGAGCACACCGGCCGAATGCCAACCACCTCGTAGGCATGCGCACTCTGGTCAAGGCTCTCGTGAATCACCCGGAGAGTGTGTTCGGCACCTCATCTTCCATTACCGCGTGGCACGACTCGACTCGTCCCGTGTTACCGAAGATGCGCGACAACTCGTGAATTGCCTTCCCTCGCCCCCGTCCACGTCCATGTCTCTCCTGACACTTCACGGCGACGCCCATATTCTTGTCTCCTCGATAGAATGCTTGACTCCAGACTGGTACACCTGCGGAAGAAGGACAGGGAGCGTCTTCACGGTGGTGTTGCGCAATGGTAGAATCGTTCTCAGGAGGTCAGCGTGGCTCCCCGGTCACCCTCCAAACAGGTCCCGATCTGCATCGCCCTCTGCTCAAGAATGTAGGCTCACATGCCACAGTATCCACCTCACGTAGGCTGGCTCGTCAAGACGGGCGAATTGCTTCATGCGTCCGACGGTCGTGACATCGAAGTCTGGGAACTGGCGTACCAGAACGACGAGCACGCCATGTCGGCTTGGGCCAGACACTTCCGAAGCCACTACTGCTGCGATGCCGACATAGACGGCGCGAGACGGGGTTACGGATTCTCGCGCGCAGAGTACTTGGAGCGCATCAAGTTCCCCGACGCACGCGTCGCGCCCGGCCCAAGCGTACGAGCGGGTGACTTCGGCGAGATCCTCGTGGCCGACTATCTCGAGTATCTACTTCGATACTGGGTACCTCGGACGCGCTACTGCGACAAGTCCTCGCGAAATGAATCCACGAGAGGCTGCGATACAGTCGGATTCAAGATGGACAACTGGTCACAATGGACACCTCAGGACGAACTCGTCGTGTACGAATCGAAGTCCAAGTTCACCCCGGGGGACTCGTCGGACAACTACCTCCAGAATGCGGTCAACGATTCTGGGAAGGACGAAGTGCGCTTGGCGGAGTCTCTCAATGCCGTGAAGCGGCGGCTGGAGCACGACGGTGGAGGAGCGGTCCAAGTCAACGCCGTTGAGAGGTTTCAGAGTATTGAAGACAGACCCTATCGAGAGAGATACGGAGCTGCCGCAATCCTTGACACGTCGCTGACCTACTCAAGCGACGTGTTGTCGAGAACCGATACGACGCGTCATCCGAAGAGGCAGAGCCTATACCTGCTGGTGATTCGCGGAAACGAGATGATGGCGCTCGCGAACGATTTGTACAGGAGAGCGGCGGATGAAGCCTGAGGCCAGAGCGCTTGAACTCCTGAGCGAAACACGGTCGAAGGCCAAGATGTACGAGTACGACGTGCCCGAGTCGCATCATATCCTGCTCACTCGTGACCCCGCCAGGCTCTTCTCTCTCGCGATTGGCCTCCTGGGAGACGTGTCCGCGCGCATCGTGGAGGATCCCGAGTGGGATTGCACCAAACTCGGAGCAGAGTCCAGTGAACTCCTATCCTTCGCTGCGGACTTCTTCGGCTCCTATCCGGAAGCCATACTCGACCAGCCGGTGGAAGACTACCCGTTGCTACTCGGGTCAGCCGCGTACTACCTGTGCGGTCTTCCTGGAAGCTCACAGGTGCTTGCGGAGCGTGTCCGCGATCTCGAGATGCAGTGTGGGGGGCTGGATCGCCTTCTTCACTGGCTTCTTGTTGGCCGCTTCGGCCGCCCCTTGGCAATCGAAGAAGGACGACACCGTGCCGACGCTACACGGGTGAGCGAGGCGGTGAGCGCATGGTATTCGCTCCAAGGCGAGATCCCTGCGTTCTGGGGTCCTGCCATGGCCATACGGGAGAAGGCATACTTTGCAGGTTCTGCTCGTGAATTGCTGCTTGCTGACGTCATCGTCGCGATTCTCAAGACTAGATACGCATGCTCTGCTCGCCGCTGCCTTCCGTCCTACAGTGGACTGCCTTTGGATGTCTGGCGCCCCGCTCTGGCGAAGAAATCGTTCATGCAGGAACTCTGGCCCGCACAAAGACTGCTGGGAATCAGAGGGATTCTGTCTGGCGCCTCTGCGGTCGTTCAGATGCCCACGAGTGCTGGCAAGACGCGAGCGGCGGACTTGGTCATTCGCAGTGCCTTCTTGTCCGGCCGCGCAGAGACCGCGGCCGTTGTTGCCCCGTTCCGAGCTCTGTGCGCAGAGATCCGAAGCAGCCTCGCGAAGAGTTACCACGGGGAAGGAGTGGTCATCGAGGAGTTCTCGGACGTAATGCAGCTCGACTATGCTGCGGACACTCCGAGGGGGCTGCATCGAATCCTCGTGCTGACTCCTGAGAAACTCGTCTACGTGTTGCGCCACAGTCCGGATGTGGCGGGTGGGCTGGGTCTCCTCATCTACGATGAGGCACACCAGTTCGACAGTGGCAGCCGAGGTGTGACCTATGAACTCCTAGCGACGTCCCTTCGAGCCTTGTCCAAGAAGGACATGCAGACTGTCCTATTCTCGGCCGTAGTCGGCAACGCGCCCGAACTGGGACAATGGCTGTTCGGCGAGCCGAATGCAGTGGTGCCTGACCGAGATCTCACCCCGACCAAGCGCAACGTGGCGTTCGCGAGTTGGCGTGACCTCATGGGCAGACTGGAGTTCGTCAGGGAAGACAGAACTGATCAAGAGGAGTTCTTCGTTCCGCGAGTGATTGTCGCGAATCGGTTGGAGAGGATTGGCCACGAGAGGCTGGAGCATTGGTTTCCAGACAGGGACGACGGACAGTCAGTTGCCCTCTATCTCGCCCTGAAGTTGGCTGGCAAGGGCAGCGTGGCCGTCTTCTGCGGCCGAAGGGATGCCGTGGAGTCAATCGCGAGCAGGGCGGCGGACGTCTACCGCAGGGGACTCCCTCTCGCGAAGCCTGTCGACTTCTCAGATGCATCTGAATTGGGTCATCTGGAGCGACTCTATGTTCGCAATCTTGGCGCGAATGCCACACTGTCTCGGGCAGCCAGCCTGGGGATCCTATCCCATCATGGGAATGTTCCGCATGGCATTCGCCTTGCGGTTGAGCATGCCATGAAGGCAGGTCTCGGGCGAGTTGTGCTGTGCACTTCGACCCTGGCACAAGGAGTCAACATGCCGTTGCGCTATCTCATCGTGACAAGTGTGTTCCAGGGTGGAGAAAGAATGACGGCGCGAGACTTTCAGAATCTCGCTGGCCGTGCTGGCCGCTCAGGCATGCATACTGAGGGGACTGTTCTGTTTGCTGATCCCGAGGTCTATGACAAGCGGCGGAGCGAGTCTTGGCGGTGGCGCCTCGTGCAGAGACTCCTAAAGAGGCAGCGGACTGAGCCATGCGGAAGCTCGCTACTGGCTGTACTGGAGCCGCTGTGGGCCGAACACAGGAGGGTTACGATCGCGTGGGACCCTCTTGGGTTTGTCGAAGCCTACCTCCGCAGCGGCACTGCTGCGGACAGGTATCTGGACGAACTCCTTTCCGCTCACTCTGAGGAGGGACTAACCAGGGACTCTCTCCACAGACAAGTCGAAGAGCGGATGGAGGTCGTGGCGGCCCTCGAGAACTTCATCATGGCCAACGCGCGGCTTGTCTCAGACGAGACTACCGTCGACGAAGTCCTCGAACTGGTCAGAGCCACCTTCGCCTTCCACTTGGCGAGACAGGAAGAACAGCAGTCGCTGGATAGACTGTTCATCTTGGTGGCGAACAATGTGAGGGCCCGCGTGCCGGAACCGGCTAGGAGGGCAGCGTTTGCCAAGACGCTGTATGGCGTCACAGACGCCCTCGCGGTGGAGGAATGGGTTGCCTCCAAGCGGCAGGAGTTGGCACTGTGTGAGACTGCGGAAGAGTGTCTTGGCATGCTCTGGCCGCTGCTTAGAACACTGATTCGAAACCGAACCTTCCAGAACTGTGACACCCCCGAAGTTCTCTTGACGCTTGCTCGCGGGTGGATTGACGGGAAACCATACAGCGACTTGCTCACTTTCCTCTCTGCGTCGAACTGTAGATTCGGAAGGCGGCATCCCACGATTGACCACGTGGTTGAGGTGTGTGACCATGCCTTGAGCTACGACGGCTCACTTGCAGTGGGGGCTGTGGCTGAGGTCTATTCTGGGATGTTCCGAGGAGATGCGGCGCCAGTGAGTCGGCTGCACGCTCTTCAACGGAATCTCAAGTGCGGACTCAGTGATCGAACCTCCGTCCTACTCTACGAGGTCGGATTCCGCGACCGGGTTCTCGCTCGCGATCTTGCGCCATTCGTGGGTGGGGTGCACGACAGGGAGGCAACGGTCGCCGTCTTGCGCGAGAAGAGAGCGGATCTCAAGACACTGCTTGCCGACACGTATCCGTCGTACTTCGTGGGAATCCTTGACGAACTGATCTCGTGATCGGGGTTCGATGGCTACCCGAACTCCAACTCCGGATGTGCCCCGACCGTCTGCGTACCTACCGCAACGGACACCGTGCCCGCTTCGCTGGCCTGCGCGGGTCAGACGGTGAGTGCGCGGGTTGTACGGATAGACTGCCACCGGAGGCGCCAAGCTGCGTTCTGCACGGTGGGGGGGCGTGCGTGCCGTTGAACAGGTGCTCCACTGTGTCGAGGAACGCCTCAGATGGTGCCGAGTCATGGGTACCATACGCCGTGCGGTGCAGGGCGCCTTCCCGCCCGTTTCCTCATACACAGAACGGGAAGCCCTTCTCCTGGAAGGGTCATGGGCTGGCGGCAACCACCTCAGGGTAGTAGCGCTTTCCGCTGCCTTCGGGCACCTCTCCAAGCGTCAGTCGTTGAGGAACCGCCCTCGGCTTCCATTGTCGGCTTCCTGACTGCGGAAGTCGGCGCTATCATACTGCTGACGGGCATGTGCTCTTACGGGGCGGAAGGAGCAAAGGCATGACTCGGAAGACGAAGAAAGCGACCTTGAACCTCACGCCGAGCGTTCTTGCCGCCCTCGACGAAGCCATGGCCGCAAACGCCGCCCCAAGCAAGAGCGCGCTGGTCGAACGAGCGCTCGCGAAGGAGTTGGATGCGTTGCGACGCCAGGAGCGGATGATGAGGTGGGAAGAGGGCGCGCGCGACCCGCTGCTGCTCAGAGACATCGCGTAAGTCGAGAGCGCGTTCTGCTCAGCCGATTCTCCATAGAGTCACTGCCAGCCCGAGGGCAAGGTGGTCGGAATCTCAACCACTTTCGCCCGCAAGTGGACGGAATCACTACCGGTTTGGCTCTCAACCGGTAGCGAAAACTGGCAGTCCGGGCCGTGGGCATGCGCGCGAGCACTGGAACACCGTGCCCTGTCTGCTGCCGGGGAGACCTGTGACCGAGTGGCCTCTCCTCGCGGCGTCGCGCCTCAGGTCGAGAAGGTGCCCCCCCTTCTCTCTGAAGGGTGTTGCGCAGGCAGCCACCACATTGGAGTTGTGGAGCGCGCCGCTCCCGGGCGGTACCTCCGGCAGCGTGTCGTCGGCCGGCGTCGATAGTTCGGAACCCACCGATCGCACGTCGGTACCGGCAATCACGCGTCGTGTTTGACGAAGCCGATGCTTCGGCGCGGAGTCTCAACCGGTCGCATGAGTTGACGGATGGCTTCGAAGACCGCCTGAAACTGAGCATCGTACCGGCGTTCCATCTCGTCGAACCGACGCGTCATCTCCTGGTTGGAGTTGAGGAGAGTCCGGAGGCGTACGAAGGCCCGCATGATTTCGATGTTGACCTGGATGGCGCGTGCACTCCGCAGCACGCCTGAGAGCATGGCGACGCCCTGCTCGGAGAACACGTATGGAAGGCTCCGCCTTCCGCCCCACTGTCTTGAGATCACAGATTGTGATTTCAAGATACCCAGCTCGTCCTGCGTGAGCTGGAACATGAAGTCCGAAGGGAATCTCTCGACGTTCCGTTTGACTGCTTGAACGAGAGCCCTGGTCTCCACTCCGTAGAGTGCGGCAAGGTCCTCGTCGGTCATTACGTTCATTCCTCTCATTCGGATGATCGCCTGATCGATGCGCTGCAGGGGGACTACTGAGACAGTCGGTTCGGGTGTCACTCTGACCTCCTCAGTCGTGGAGCGGGGGAGCAATCTCGAATCCTACCAGCCGGCGCGCCGAAGGGCAATGGACGTCCTCTCATACTCTCGGGCGGTTGGCAGAATCGCATGCCACCAGCCCCCAGGCTCGAACACCGCCACGTCCTGTTGCCGCGACACGATCATGCGACGGCTATCGGTGACTACGTCATCAAGCTGCTCTGGTGACCGGCACCGGATGGATGCGCGGCGTGTCTGTGCGGCGGGGTCGCGTCTCAGGCCGAAAACGCGAAGCCATTTTTTCTGAAGAGCCTCACGCAGGCGGCCACCACGTCCGGGTCGTACCGTGTCTCGCTGCCGGCGGTCACTTCCTCCAGCGCGGCCTCGATGCCCAGCGCAGCCCGGTAGGGCCGGTAGGAAGACATCGCCTCCACCACGTCCGCGACCGCAAGTATCTGCACCTCTGGCAGGATGTCTCCGCCGCTCTCGGAATCCTGTGGGGCAGGGCCGCACTTCTTCGAAGGTCTACTCCACCGTATCAGGTAGACCGAGGAGGTAGCGCCAGGCAGGGACAACGTCGATTGTCTTGCCGTCCACAGAGATCTGCTCCTCCTCGTTCTTCGTCACGATGGTTGCAGCGGTGAGCGCCAGTTCGGTCATGGCCTCACGCAGCGCCGTCACCTCGCGCTTTCGTGTCTGCGGGTTCGCAAGGGATTCACACACCTGTATGAGCATCCGCGCGCTGCCGCGGGCAGCGATGACGAAATCGACCTCTCTGTTGCCTCGCGTCCGGTAGTAGTAGATGTTCGGGTAGAGGCGCCGCAGAGCTATGAAGACGAGGTTCTCCAGCAGGTGTCCCGAGTTGACGAGCACGCCGGACGATGTCGACATCACCAGCGCGTGATCGATGCAGTAGACCTTCTTGGGGTTCACGTTGCTGCGCGCCAGCGACGCATCGTATGTCCGCACAGTGAACAGGAAGTAGGCGTCCTCGAACCATTCCAGGTAGTCGGACACGGCTGATTTCGTGAGCTTGTGCCCCAGCGACTTGAGGTAGTTGGTGAGGCTGTTAAGCGAGTAGTGCGATGCTGTGTTGTCCACCAGCCAGTGTGCGAGGTCGCTCACCGCATTCGGGTGGGCGATGTCGTGGCGCTCGACGAGGTCGCGAAAGAGAATCGCCTGGAGGTATTCCTGGTGGGTCTTGATGCGCAGCGCGCGGCCAAGGTGGGTGACCTCCGGAAAACCTCCGGTCTCCCAGTACTCGTCGAAAGACTTCTGCACCAGCAGCCGGCGCCTGGTCGAAAGCGGGCCGGTGTTGCCGTCTCCTCGCGCATCCAGGAACTCCCTGAACGAGAACGGGAAGAGCTCCCAGGACAGCGCCCGTCCGCGCATCTGCGTGGCTATCTCCTTCGACAGCATGTGCGCCGATGAACCCGTGAGGTAGACCTCGCACTTCTCCGTCCTCATGAGCCGGTCGACAAATGGCTCCCAGCCGGGCACGGCCTGTATCTCGTCGAAGAAGCAGTGCACCGTCTCGGTGTTCTTCTTCTCCGGGAAGAGCGAGTAGTATGCCTCGGAAATGAGACCGAGGTTGTCCTGACGAAGACTGTGAAGACGGTCGTCGAACAGGTTCACGTGCAGGATGTTCTGGCGCGAGATGCCGCTGTCGACGAGCCGCTGGGCAACCTGGTGCATGTACGTCGACTTGCCGCTCCGGCGCACCCCGACGCAAACCGTGGCCTTGCCGGGCACCGTCTCTATCCGCAGCCGCCGCGGCACTCCGGTGTCCGGCCGAGCTTCCTGGGAATCGAGGATGATCGACCTGATAGTCTCCAGCATCGTGCGCCTCCTGGTTGGTGCCGCTACCGATTGTGGCCGTAACTGGTAGTGATTCTAACCGATTGCTGGCAAAAGTGGTACTCGATTCTACCACTTGAGGCGGATGGAGAATGGATGGACCGTGCGCCGGCATCACCGACTGTGCGTGCGGGAATGGAGGAGGCAGAGCCTTCGAGTCCCGGGACGCCGCGCATGTCTCGTCTCGAGTCTGATATCACCGGGTGCCTCGACGCCGTGATCGTATCGATTCGACTATCCGCTCACAGGTTGGACGGCCGTAAGGACGAACGGCATCGAGCCGAAGCCCTCCGCGAAGGTCATGCTCAACGGCCACGTCGCGGTCTCACTGACGAACAGCCGCTCAGCCTGTGTCAGTCCAGCTACGCGTAGATCGCTGTCTTCGTCGTGCGACAGCGCTGGGAGTACTCCTCTTCGCGGTGGGGGTTCGGGGACCGGTATTCTGTTCCGCCTCTCAGTCCTCACCCAGAAAACACGAAGCTCTTCTGCTTGAAGAGCCTCACGCAGGCGGCCACGACGTCCGGGTCGAAGCGCGTCCCGCTGCCGGCGGTCACTTCCTCCAGCGCGGCCTCGATGCCCCGCGCCGCCCGGTAGGGCCGGTAAGAGGACATTGCCTCCACCACGTCCGCGACCGCCAGTATGCGCGCCTCGCGCAGGATGCTCCCGCCCGAGAGCTTCCGCGGATACCCGGACCCGTCCAGCCGCTCGTGATGCTGCCACACGACCTCTGCGGCCGGGTCCGGCAGGTTCGCGCGCCGGATTATCTCGTGGCCCTCTTTCGCGTGCGTCTTGACCAGCGCGAACTCCGCGTCGCTGAGAGCGCCCGGCTTGCTCAGTATCTCGGAGGGAACCGTGGTCTTGCCGACGTCATGGATGATGCCGATAGTGTGCATCAGGTGGACCGTCGGCTCTTCCGGCAGCCCCATCTCCCGGGCTATTGCCACGGCCGGCTCAGCAACCCGTCTCTGATGCCCCGACGTGTACGGGTCGCTGACCTCGACGATCTGCTGCACTACTCCGAGCGTCCCCTGGAGCATCTGCTCGCGCTGGGCGTTGCTCTCCCGCAGGGACTCTTCCACTTCCTTTCGGTGGGCTACTTCCGCCGTCAGCTCCCTCGTCCGGGCCGCAACGCGGCGTCGCAGGACGAGGCTGCCGGCGCCGAACAGCAGCGCAATGGCCAGGATTGCGATGGATGTCAGCTTCAGCCACCGGGGTATGAAAGCCTGGGCGATGGACTCCTGGGCGAACCAGTGCCTCAGCGACTCGTAGTACACGGAGTCATGGTCCGCCTTCAGGTCCCTGACGTGACGGTCCGTCGCCGCGACAAGGGCGGGCGTCAGGCCGGCTCCCTTCCGAAAAGCGAAGTAGAGCTGCGAAGGCTGGAAGATGATGGGAGTCTCCACAAGGCCGAACTCGGCGCTGTGCTGGTAGCCGTGGTCCTTGCTCACCACGCCGGCATCGGCGGCCCCGTTCGCGACCTGTTCGAAGACTTCGCCGTAGCTTCCGACCTCGTCGAACGCGCACACGACGTTGAACGCCTTTACCAGCTCCTTGATGCCGTTCGGCCCCTCGACGTTGACGCTGCCCTTCAGCACGGAAACGGTCTTTCCCTCCAGGTCGAGCACGGACTGCAGGCTGGAGCCTTCCCGCACGTAGACCATCGACCAGCTCGTGTAGACGCTCTCGGTCGGGAACTGATAGGTGGCGGCCCGCTCGGCCGTGTAGGCGACGTCGAGCATCATGTCGATCTCGCCGTTCTTGAGCCTCTCGAGGCATTCCGTCCAGGAGCCGTGTACGTACTCCACCTCCCAGTTCTCCTCCGCGGTGATGTACGCCACGATGTCGCCCCAGAAGCCTGAGACGATGCCGTTGTCGCCGGTGAAGATCTTGGGAGGGTTCTCGTAGACGCCGACCCTGACCGTCAGCGGATTCGCCGCCGCGGCGGCTGAGTCGGGCAAGAGGGGGCAGAACGATGCAAGACAGAGAACTGCGAGCGCGCCTGCTCTCACAACTGCTCTGAACATGGTGTCACTCTGCTGCCGCGCGGTCCGCCGGTCGGACGGTCGCTCAATCCAGGCTGAGGCGGCGCGGCCGGCCGATGCGCCTCATCCCGAGAAGGCGAACCCTCTCTCTCTGAAGAGCCTCACGCAGGCGGCCACGACATCCGGGTAGTAGCGCGTCCCGCTGCCGGCGGTCACTTCGTCCAGCGCCGCATCGATGCCAAGCGCCGGACGGTACGGCCGGTACGAGGACATCGCCTCCACCACGTCCGCGACCGCCAGTACCTGCGCCTCGGGCAGGATATCGTCGTTCGACAGGCCCTGAGGATAGCCCGACCCGTCCAGCCGCTCGTGGTGCTGCAGGATGACCTCCGCGACGGGGTCCGGCAGATTGGCTCGCTTGATGATATCGTAGCCCGCCCGTGAGTGTGTCTTGATGAGGGCAAACTCCGCCGAGCTGAGCCTGCCGGGCTTGCTCAGAATCTCTGCGGGGATGGTCGTCTTGCCGACGTCGTGTATGACTGCGGCCGTGCGGATGAGGGAGACGCAGGACTCCTCCGGCAGCCCCATCTCGCGCGCTATCGCCACGGCCAGTTCAGCCACTCGTCGCTCGTGTCCGGAGGTGTATGGGTCGCTCGCTTCGACGATCTGCTCGATGACGGCGAGCGTTCCCTCGAGCACTCTCTCCAGTCGGGCGTTGGCCTCTTGGAGTCGCGCTTCCGCTTTCTTGCGCTCGGTGATGTCGCGCGCCACCGCAAGGCGCACCTTCCGCCTGTCCCACTCGGCGATTCGCTGGTGCACCTCGGTCGGCACCACTGTTCCGTCCTTGCGCACATGTCCGGACTCCAGCATAGCCTCGTCGCTCTGCGGCGACGGCGGCAATGTCGCACGGAACTCGGGGGCGATGAAGCTGCGCAGGTCGTGGCCGAGCAGTTCTTCCCTGCCGTACCCGAAGCTCTGGCACGCCCCCTCGTTCACGTACCGGATGAGCCAGTCGTCGACATTCGCGACCACGATGATGTCGGTTGCCGCATCCAGCATCTGGGCCTTCAGGTTCGACTCCGCCTGGAGCTTTTCGCGTTCCGCGATGTCTGCCTCCAGTTGCGCTACCTTGGCGAACAGCTTCGACAGCAGGCGCTGACTGTATCCGACCAGGAACCCCGCGTAGCCGGACGCGCTGCCCTCGTAGGTGGACGGGCGCGCCACGCCGGTTCGCGCCTTCTCGGCCACACTGGAGAGTATCTTCAGAAACTCGCCTATCTCAGTGGGCTTGCGCACGAACGCGTCGACCCCGAGGCTCCGGGCGAACTTCTCGTCATCGTCCGAGGTGTAGGTCGCCGTGTAGAACACAAGCGGAGTACCCTTCAGTCGCTCGTCCAGCTTCCATTCCATGCAGAGTTGGAAGCCGTCCATCTCAGGCATCAGGATGTCCGAGACCATCAGCTCGGGAGGATTCCTGTGCGCCGCCTCGAGGGCCTGGTGGCCGTTTGAGACGCCCTCTGCATCGTGACCGAGCGCCCGCAGTTGCTTCAACAGCAGTCTGCGGCCGTCCTCGTTGTCCTCTGCTACCAGGATCTTCATCGCTCTCTCCTTGCCCGCATCGCTGCCGTCGCTGAGGTCAGCTCTCTACCGGGCGAGGTACTGCGCGATCTGACCGGGGAACTCGTCGATGTCGATCGGCTTCCGGATGAAGCCGTTGCAGCCGGAATCGAGTGCCCGCTGCACGTCTTCCGGGCTGACGCTTGCCGTGATGGCAATTACGGGGATGCCAGCCACCGCGGGTATGGCCCTGAGCCGAATCGTCGCCTCTATCCCGTCTATGCCTTCGCGCAAGCGGAGGTCCATCAGGATGAGGTCGGGATGCTCGGACTGCGCCATCTCGATGGCCGCTTCGCCGGTCGCGGCCTCGACGATGCCGTAGCCATGGAGCATCAGCAGCTTGCGCAGCAGGCGCCTGTTCTCTTCCTTGTCGTCGACCACCAGTATCTTCTTGCCGGTGCCTTCCTTCTCCATCTGCGTATCCTCTCCTCAGTGTGTCGTGAGGGGTGAATGCCGGGTCACTTCTTCTCCGGAAGCGTGAAGGAGAAGGTGCTGCCTTTCCCCGGCGTGCTCTCCACCCATATCCTGCCACCCTGCATCTCGACGAACTGCTTGCTGATGACCAGGCCCAGGCCCGTTCCCTCGGAGCCGTCCAGCCTGGCCGGCCCGACTTGCTTGTAGCTCTCAAACAGACGGCCGATGTCCTGCGGCGCGATGCCGATGCCGGTGTCGGTGACCGAGAAGATGTAATCGCCATCTCTCTTCCCGACGTCAAGCCGCACACTGCCCTTCTGCGTGAACTTGACCGCGTTGCCGAGCAGGTTGAACAGTACCTGCTTCGTCTTGTTCTTGTCCGCGTACACTGTCACGACTTCGGGAGCCACGGTGTACGTCAGCTCCAGTCCCTTGTCCCGGGCCAGCTTCTCCATGCTCGGGATTACCTGGGCCACGATGTCAGAGAAGGGATACTCGTCCTTCACTATCTCGAACTTGCCGGCCTCTATCTTCGAGAGGTCCAGCAGGTCGTTGATGAGGCTCAGCAGGTGCTTGCTGTTGTCGTAGACGGTCTGCAGGTCCTCCTTCTGGTCGGTTGTTACCTCGCCCTCCATGCCATCGAGCATCAGCTTCGTGTAGCCGATGATTGAGTTGAGTGGGGTCCTCAACTCGTGGCTCATATTCGCCAGGAACTGGGACTTGTGGCGGTTGGCCTCCTCCAGCTCCCCGGTCCGCTGCCTGACAAGCTCCTCGAGGTGGTCATGTGACCTGCTCAGCTCCTCCTCCGCCTGCCTGCGCCGCGCTATCTCCAGCGTCAACTCGCGGGTTCTGGCTGTCACCTGATGCTGGAGGACAAAGCTGCCCGCAGCCAGGAACAGGGCGAGCACCAGGATGCCGATCGATGTCCAGGCCACCCACCTGGGTACAAAGGGCTGCCCCACCGGCTCCTGGGCGAACCAGTGCCTCAATGACTCGTAGTACACGGAGTCATGGTCCGCCTTCAGGCTCTTGACGTGGCGGTCAGTTGCCGCGACGAGAGCCGGGGTGAGGCCGGCGCCTTTGGTGAAAGCGAAGTAGAGCTGCGAAGGCTGGAATACGATGGGGGTCTCGACGAGGCCCACCTCGGCGCTGCGCTGGTAGCCGTGGTCTTTGCTCACGACGCCGGCATCGGCGTCTCCTCCGGCGACCTGTGCGAAGACCTCGTCGTAGCTTCCCACTTCGTCGAAGAGGCAGTTGACGTTGAATGCCGCAAGCAGCTCCTTGATGCCGCTCGGCCCCTCGACGTTGACGCTCCCCTTCAGCACGGCGACGGTCTTCCCTTCGAGGTCGAGCACGGACTGGACGGTGGAGCCTTCCTGCACGTAGACCATCGACCAGCTCGTGTAGACGCTCTCAGTTGGGAACTGGTACATCGCAGCCCGCTCTGCCGTGTATGCCACATCCGGCATCATGTCAATCTCGCCGTTCTTGAGCCGCTCCAGGCACTCGGTCCACGTGCCGGGCACGTACTCTACCTCCCATCCCTCCTGCCCGGCGATGTACGCCACGATGTCCGGCCAGAAGCCGGGGACGTCACCTTCGTCGTTCGTGAAGAGCTTGGGAGGGTTTTCGTAGGCGCCGACCCTGACCGGCAGCGAGTTGCCAGCCGCGGCAACGGCTCCCGGGACGGGTGCGCAGAGCAGCAGCAACAGACACAGGACTGGGAGCAGGCCCCTCTTCATCGTGCCGCTCAGCATCTGCACCCCTCCTGGTCACTGCTGCCCCTACCCCCTTGTGGAAGGAGCCTATCGCGTTATCGTGTCACCAGCGCCCAATAATAGCAATTCCGGCTGCGCGTATCGACGCTGACTCCTCAGTCCCACGGTCTCGCTGTGGTTCGTGCGGATCCCGTCCGGCTGCCGCCAGAGACCCCATCATGTAGCCGTCAGCTTATTGTCATGTAAATCGGTCCGTTCCGCCAGTGCCGTTTGTAGTCCTTTTGTGGTTTCGGTAGGGTTTTGTGAGGTGACGGCCTGAGTGAACAGGGTTGGGCGCGCTGTCTGGCGCTTGCCCGCCTGTGGCGTGTCTCCCCTTGCGTTTCTTAATCGCCTGTTGTATCCACTCGACCTGGGACAGGCGGCGCGAC
>Ga0136653_10001187_pt1 | contig 14171 bp, 10 predicted proteins | sample LakKivw275mmetaG_FD_94866 | JGI IMG/M metagenome (GOLD analysis project Ga0136653, IMG submission 94866) | Anoxic lake water microbial communities from Lake Kivu, Rwanda to study Microbial Dark Matter (Phase II) - Lake Kivu water 275m metaG... | ecosystem: Environmental > Aquatic > Freshwater >... | reverse complement strand
TCGTAGGACAGCACGCCGTTCCAGCCGTGATGGTGGCCGGCAAACTTGATGATCTTGGTTTTGCCGGTGAACGCCCTCGCGATCTGGCAGACCAGCTCGGTAGCCTCGTTGCCGGAGTTGACTATTTTGATCTTCTTGATGGAGGGATAATGCTGAATGACCTTCTGCGCCCACCTGGTGGCAAGCTCCTCGCACATCTCCAGGTGGAAGCCGTATTTATCCAGCGCTTTATCGATGGCCTTGCGGATGGCCGGCGCCTTGTGTCCGATATAGGAGATGCCCTGGTCTATGAACATGTCGATGTACTCATTGCCGTCCACGTCGTAGAGCCGTGAGCCTTTGGCGTTGTCGATGAAAAGAGGATAGGGCCTGTGCCAGATCATGTAAGCAGGTGCGCCCATGGGGACTATATATTTGCGTGATTCCCCGATCATTTCTTTTGATTTAGGGGTCTTTTTCTCGTAGGCAGCTATGACTTCTTTATACTTCTGGTCGCTCAGTTTCAGTATGCTCATTTTCACCCCCCTTCATCCGCCTGGCCGGATGGCCTTGCAGGCGGCGGACGCCACCATTTTAAACCACGGTGTTACAAAAAACAACCTTTTTGTATAAATTGTTTAACCGCAGCTTCAGCGTCCATATTGTACTGCATCTTTGGCTGCGTTATACTTACGATAACGCTCTGCGTGGGAAAATGAATGAGAAAAGGCGATTATCAAGAGACTAAGTCGGGCGGGCAGAAGTTCAGCCAACGCTGGCTGGCCGGTCTGCTCAAGAAGGTCAGGTCGGGCGAGTTGTCTGTTCAGGATGCAGTCAGTCAACTAAGCGTCCTGCCTTATGAAGATATGATGCATGTCAAGCTCGACCACCACCGCAGCATGCGCACGGGCTTTCCAGAGGTCGTCTTCGGGCCGGGCAAGACCCGTGAGCAACTGGTCAGTATTGCAAATAGTCTGGCAGCGCATTCGGGCAGGGTGTTGATTACACGTGTCGACGCCGATGGGTTCAGGGCGGTCAAGAAGCGATTGCCGGACGCCGTATATAATGCAGACGCCCGCGCCGTCATAATAGACCGCAGGGTGAAAAAGGCGGGAAAACCGGGCATAACCATTGTAACGGGAGGTACGGCGGATATACCCGTGGCCGAGGAGGCCGCAGTCACTGCCGAGATGATGGGCAATAAAGTCGAGCGCATTTTCGATGTGGGCGTGGCCGGCATACACCGTCTTTTTGATCATTTGGAGCAGGTCAGGAGCGCCAGTGTGATCATCGCCGTGGCCGGCATGGATGGCGTGCTTCCCGCAGTGCTGGGCGGGCTGGTGACCTGTCCCGTCATAGCGGTACCCACCAGCGTCGGCTACGGGGCCAGCTTCAAAGGCATTGCGCCGTTGCTGACCATGCTCAACAGCTGTGCGCCGGGCATTGCCGTGGTCAATATCGATGGAGGATTCAATGCAGGCTATCTTGCCGGCCTGATCAATAGATGAAAGCACGTAAATTGAATATTGAGAGCAAAACCGCGGACAAGGTCGGCCATCTGGAGGGCATCATCGACAGGATGGGTTCCGCTGTTGTAGCGTATTCGGGGGGAGTGGATAGCACGTACCTGGCTGTAACGGCCGCCGATATATTGAAAGGCAGTGTGCTGATCGTGCTGGCCAAATCGCCTCTGATGGAAGGCGGGGAGGTCAATGCTGCTGAAAAGCTGGCGTCCGGGCTCAGATTAAAGCTGATGGTGGTAGAGTTCAACCAGCTCGACATACCGGACTTCGCCGTCAATAATAAAGACCGTTGCTACCATTGCAAGTTGAACATGCTGGGTATCTTGAATGAGACTGCTCGCGCCAGGCACATCAGATATGTCTGCGATGGCACCAACTACGATGACCTCAGCGATTTTCGTCCGGGCCTGGTTGCCATAGCCGAGCTCGGTGTGCGCAGCCCGCTGGCGGAATCATTTCTGACCAAGCGGGAGATCAGGTCACTGGCCAGAAAGAGGGGGCTGCCGAACTGGAAGAAGCCGGCCATAGCCTGCCTTGCTACCAGGATACCCCATCTCATGCCCATTACGCACGAGCTGATAGGCAAGGTATCGTCGGGAGAGGCCTTCATCAAAGGGCTGGGAATCGAGCATGTCAGGCTGAGGCACCACCGTAATATAGCCAGGATCGAGGTCGATCAGAAAGGATTAGCAACGCTGTTAAAGAAGGACAACCGGCAGGCGGCCGTCGAAGCTCTAAAGAAACTCGGCTACAAACATATCACCGTCGATCTGACAGGCTACCAGATGGGAAGCATGAGCAGGCAGGCTGCCTGAAAGCAAGGATTCAAATGGGTAATACAGCATATTTTGACCTTTACGCCGGCTGCAGCGGCGATATGATACTGGGCGCATTGATGGATGCGGGGCTGCCCAGGGCGGACCTTGAGAAAGAACTGGTCAAGCTTCCTTTGGAGGGATACAGGATCACGGCTGAAAAGGTCAAAAGAGGCGCCCTGAGATCGACCTGGGCCAGGGTCATACTTGATGAAGGGGTTAAGCAACCCGACCGCTCCTACAGCGATATAGTGGATTTGATCGCAGGCAGCCGGCTCGGCGATGAATTAAAGAAAAAGGCGCTGGATATCTTCCGTAACATGGGAGAGGTGGAGGCCAAAATCCACGGGACGAAGCTGGAGCTGGTGCACTTTCATGAGATTGGGTCCGTGGATTCAATCGTGGATATAGTGGGAGTAGTGATTGGGTTAGGCCTGATGGGGATAGATCGGAGTTATGCGTCGCCGTTTCCTGTGGCGGAAGGCTCGGTCGAGTGCCGCCACGGCGCGCTGCCTTTGCCCGCGCCGGCTACCATGGAACTTATAGCGCGCAGGCAGGCGCCTGTGGTGAAACCCTGTCATGCTGCCATGCAGGGGAGGGAGCTGGTGACGCCCACCGGCGCTGCAATCGTAACAACGCTGGCTGATTTTAGCCGGCCTGAGCTGAACCTGGAAAAGGTCGGCTACGGCGCAGGCAGCATGAATGCAGATGAGTACCCCAATATCATGCGATTGTGGATAGGGAAGTCGTCTGAACATAACGGTCATGAGAGCATGGTGCTGCTGGAGACAAATATCGACGATATGAACCCGCAGATTTACGACTATGTGATGGAGAGGTTGTTCGCGCAGGGCGCGCTGGATGTCTGGTTCACACACATTCAGATGAAGAAGAACCGTCCGGCTGTGATGCTGAGCGTGCTTTCCCCCGCTGATGCCGAGTCGAAGCTGGCAGAAACCATCATGCGCGAAACGTCAACGCTGGGCATAAGGGTCCGGCCCGTGTACAGGCACATCGCCGGTCGCGATATCGTCGAGTTTGAATCGAGCTATGGCAAGGTCAGAGTAAAGGTTAAACGCTTCGAGGATGACATTGTCAGTGTCTCCCCTGAATACGATGAATGCAAAAAGATAGCTGCCGGCAAGGGCGTACCTTTAAGAGATGTTTACAGGACTGTGGAGGCTGAGGCGCGCAGGCTGATTAAATAGGAGCTTACCAGGGGTCGATAAACGTCCGTTCGGATTTCTCAGGAGTCTTTTCCTGAATCGAGTTAAGGCTGCGCATTATCCAGCGGCGTGTCTCAGCGGGATCAATCACTGCATCGATTTCCATATACGATGCCATATTTAAGCCCTTGCCCATGGCATAAGCCTGCTCCACGAAAAACTTATAAGTCGCATCTCGCTCGGCAGGGTTGTTTATGGCTTCAAGTTCTTTCTTGAAGCCGTGTTTGACCGCTCCTTCCAGTCCCATCCCCCCGAATTCCCCGGTTGGCCAGGAAACTGTGAGAAAAGAATCGTGGAAACTGCCCGCCGCCATAGCCATGGCGCCCAGTCCGTATCCTTTGCGAAGTACAACCGTGAAGTAGGGGACAGTCATATGTGCTCCTACTACGAACATACGGCAGACATGGCGCACCTGCGCTCGTTCCTCAATCTCGGGCCCGACCATGAATCCCGGTGTATCGCAAAGTGATAGCACGGGAAGACGATGAACATCGCAGAGTTGAAGAAAGCGCGCTGCCTTATCCGCGTCGTCCGCCTCTATGGCTCCCCCCATGTGCCTGGGATCGTTGGCGATCAAACCAAATGGCCTTCCCTCGATACGCACAAGCGCTGTAACCATCCCGGGTCCGAAATGCGACCTTAGCTCCAGTACGGATCCTTCATCTGCCAGGCCTTCTATCACTTTCCTGACATCATATACCCGCAGCCTGTTCTCAGGAATCAGCCAGCGCAGCCGGCGCTGGTCGGCGGCTTCCCACGTTGGGATCGGTCCCTGGAAATACGATAGGTATTTTCTGGCAACTGACACGGCCTCAGCCTCGTTGGCCACCTCAATGTCCACTACGCCGTTACGAGTTTGAACATCAATGGGACCGATATCATCCACTTCGACAACGCCCAGACCCCCTCCCTCGATCATAGCAGGGCCGCCCATGCCGATGTTTGAGCCCCGGGTAGCGATAATAACGTCACAGCAACCCAGCAGACATGCATTGCCGGCGAAGCAAGGACCTTCGACAATACCAATAAGGGGGACCTTGCCGCTCAGGGCTGCAAAACGGCTGAAAGTAGTAAGATCCAGCCCGGCCACCACGTTGGCATCGGTGTCGCCCGGCCGCCCGCCGCCGCCCTCAGCGAAGAAAACGGTTGGTAGATGCCATTGATTGGCGATATGCAGCATCCGGTCCATCTTCTTGTGGTTGAAAAGACCCTGGGTGCCCGCAAGCACGGTGAAATCGTAGGCTAATACCATGCAGCGTGATCTGGTTTCGTTAAATAGCACACGGTTTACGGTGCCGATTCCCGTGATGAGTCCGTCGGCAGGCGTTTTCCTGATAAGCTCGTCCAGCGGGCGCCGGCCGCGCTGGGCGGCCACGATCAGAGCGCCGTACTCGATGAAGCTGCCGGCATCGCAGAGGTCACTGACGTTCTCGCGTGCTGTGCGCCGGTTCTTACTGCGCCTTTTAGCAACAGCATCGGGACGGCGTTCATCAAGAGTGAAAGAATGCCGATCCATCACTTCTGCGAGATCGGGACGGATAGCATCAAGGTCGATTTCGCTTTCGGTGGTTTTTACATCGGCGGATACATCGGCCTCCTCGATGAAAAGCAGGGGTGATCCGGCCTGCACGTTTTCATTAAGCGACACGCAGATCGCTTGCACGTATCCACTGCAACCAGCCGTGATGACATGTTCCATCTTCATAGATTCCAATACTATAAGTTTTTGGCCGGCTGTAACGGTATCTCCCTCGATTACTTCGATATCTACCACGCATCCCTGCATGGGTGATGCAAGTGGTCTGGTTCCCGGTGGTGCTTTATGCTGCTCAAGAACGGCATCATTGGATGATACAGCCCTGCCGTCGGCGGGAAACCTATCCTTGTGTTTATCCGTGGTTGACGCCAGAGCAGCGGCATTGTCCTCAATGAAACGCGTATAAATATCGTTATTTATGACTTCCGGCCTGGATAATAGGTTGAGCAGGAATGATATATTCGTTTCTACGCCCTCTATGCGGAAGTCCTGCAGCGTGCGCAGTGTTCTAGCGATCGCGTCCTCATATTTATCTGAACGAGATGTGATAATCAATTTGGCCAGGAGTGAGTCGAAGGCAGGATTGGTGACATAGCCGCTGTAGCCATAGCCGTCCACCCTGATGCCCGGACCGGACGGAACTTCATAGACGCTGATACGGCCTTTCGAAGGTAGTATATTGCCGCTTTCATCGATGTGTTCCAGGTTGATGCGTGCCTGCAGGGCGTAAATGCGAGGATGACGTGCGTCGTGCACAAGGCCAAGGTCTGAAAGGGTTTTTCCTCCGGCTATTTCGATCTGTGCCCTGACAAGATCGATGGCGGTGACTTCTTCCGTTACGGTGTGCTCAACCTGTAACCTGGGATTGGTTTCCAAAAAGGCAAATAATGGTTTGCCGTCGGAGAAGCTGTCGACCAGGAACTCGAAGGTGCCGAGGCTGGTGTAATTCACCTGCCTCGCGATGCGCAGAGCTGCCCCGGTTAACGCAGCACGCAGTTTGCTTGAGATAGACGGGCTGGGTGCAACCTCGATCAGTTTCTGACTGTGCCTTTGCAGAGTGCACTCGCGCTCCCCCAGATGGATCACATGGTTGCCATCGCCGATTACCTGTACCTCGATATGCCTGGCGCGCGGTATAAGCTGTTCAATATAAACGTCCTTGCCCCCGAATGCTGCTTCAGATTCCGAACGGCAGCGGTTAAAGGCTTCTTCCAGGTCCTCAAGCTTGTAGACGGGGCGAATGCCTCGGCCGCCACCTCCCATAACCGCCTTTACTACAACAGCCGCACCGTGGCCAAGTGACATGAAGAAAGCCGAGGCTTCTTTCAGGGTAACCGGTCCCCCGGCGCCGTGTATCACGGCAACGCCACATTCTCTGGCTAAATAGCGGGTGCGCACCTTGTTTCCGAACAGCTCCAGGGTTTCTGCACGCGGTCCGATAAAAGTAAGGTTTGCCTGCTCGCAAAGCAGCGCAAAATCGGCGCTCTCGCTGAGAAAACCATAGCCGGGATGCACAGCATCGCAGCCGGCTTTAAGTGCAAGGGAAATAATCTGCTGCTTGTCCAGATAGGCGCCCGCACCTGTCCCTTTTAAAGCATAAGACTTGTCCCCGGACAGCACATGCAGGGATTTCACGTCGTCCTCGGAATATATAGTATTTGCCTGGATGCCGAGATCGGCTGCCGCCCGCGCGACTCGTATGGCTATCTCACCCCGGTTGGCGATGAGGATTTTACGTAATTTCATCGAAGATCCAAACAGGTTTTCCAACCTCCGCTCAGCTATAAAAGTATATCAGAGTTGTCAATGGACAACGTTTGTAGACTGCGTGACGATGGAATCGACCATAATTCCAGTTCCGCTCGGAGGCGCCTATCGCTGGTCATATTTGGCTGTGCTATGCCGGCACATCTACAGATTTATGATTTCCGACGGATTTTCCACGGCTAAGAATAGAAGAAGGTATTCTTTTACATGCCGGGTTATCAGGAAGTTCTGTTTCACATGCTCATGTCCGTTTTTGCCCAGCCATGCGGCGTAGTCGGGATTGCTCAGCAACTGCTTCAGAGCATAGGCCGCGCCGTCGACGCTATGGCAGAGAAGACCTGTTACCTTGTTTCTTACCTGCTGCGGTATTCCCCCCACGGCGGTCGCCACCACAGGCTTGCTTTTCCATAGCGCTTCGCTTATAGTCAGGCCAAAGCCCTCTTTGAGCGATTTTTGAAACACCACTGTGGCGGCCCTCTGCAAAGCGTTTATCTCAAGGTCGCTGCCGGGTGGAATGGGGAGTATCTTGATATCCGGGTCATTGCCGGCATTCTCCCTGACTTCTTCCAGCACCTGAGTCGACTCTGGATCGTCGGTGGCCGTTCCTCCAGCCAGGACCAACTGGCAGTCGATGCCTTTCCTGACCATCCTGAAAGCCTGTATAACGCCCAGCGGGTCTTTTAAATAATCAAAACGGGATATTTGAACCACCATCGGCTTGCCGTTGTCCAGGCCGTATTTGTCCAGTACCGATTGAATTACAGATTGCGATATCTCCCTGTTTTTGTCGCTCAACGGATCGATGGAAGGGGAGATCATGTATTGCCGGGACGGCAACTGCTGAGAAAATTCGGGGGAAGAGAATACCGTGGCATCGTATCCAACCACATATTTTCTTAAGAATTTCCACACCACCTTATCCGGATGCGAAACATCGACATGACAACGCCAGATCCATTTGCCGCCCAGCGATTTTTTTCTCTCGATAAGCATGATGGGTTGCGGATCATGGATATAGAATATGTCCGCATCTAAAGCCATGCTTTCGTTGTTCCTGCGACTTGTCTCCATGAAGACATCCAGGTCGTCTGTGGTGATGCTCTCATCCCTGCCGTGCAGGGCGTTGTGGAATTTCTTGGTAACATTGAAAAATGCATCGTCACCCTGGATCACATCCCAGGTGGCATCGACGCCCAGTTGTTGCAGAAGCGGGACGATACGCGCCAGTATCTCCGCCACGCCACCGCCGGAGAATGTGGAATTAATGTTTTGTACCTTCCTGCCGGCAAGGTGTGAACCAAGTAGCTTCAGTTCATCGATTATATTATTGCCTACGATCGGCTGGTACTCCTCTAACCTGGTCTTATAATGGCTGATTACCGTATCATTCATGGTGTTTCCTACTTAATTCGTTTCTCGATGAGCTGAATAATGACTGACCTTAAACCCTCGAGGGTTGTAGTATAAGGCACGAGATTGTCGATCTTCTCAGCAAGATCATCCTCCTCAAATGAGTCCCTGATCCATACGGAGAAATCGTTGGAACGTCTTTGCAGCCTCAACCTCGATTCGAATACATGATAGTAAAGCGAATCCAGAGTAATCTTGCGCAGCACCTCGACGAACTCGCGCAGGTCGGAGGCGAAGTAAGATGTCGGCGCGATGACGTTGACTACTTTAATGAAATGAAAATCGCGCTCGGCCTGGGTAAACCTTATATCCGGATTCTCTGCCATATATTGCTCGATGACCGAGATCAGTGCGGCCTTTAAAGAGCCCAGGCTGGTGAACTCAAAGGTGTCGATATTGGCGAGTTTTTCAGACAACACAGGATTGTCCAGCGCATCGCCGATCCATAAGGCGAAATCATTGGCGGGCTCAGGCGTCAGGTACTGGAACTCCTCCAGAAAATGATGCGTGTGGTAATAGACTATAGAGTCCGGCGCCGCCTTGAGTATATTTACCAGTGCGATCAAATTCGTTGCTTTCAGCCCGGTCAGCTCCTTGAGACTAAGCCTGGTATAGAAATGGAACGGCTCCTCAGCTTTTTTCAGCGGGCGGCCATAATTGACGATGGTTTCCCTGACCAGCTTGCTATTCGGTATTACGATGGTGTGTTGATCGGGTGTCCTGACGATTAGATTTCTCCATCCCATATCGGTCACATAGCCTGCGTCGCCGGAGCCGATTTTAATAAAGTCACCCTCTTTAACCAGACGGCTGGCTGAGATCTCGAATCCCGAGAAAATATTCAGTATCGCGTCACGTGAGGCTATGATGACTACAAGCATGACTACGGCTATCAGCAGTATTAAGGGTGTGAGCGGCCAGCCCCAGTAATCAAGCAGTATTAATAATCCGATGATAATAAGCGTTGAACGCAGAGCGGTCATCACATGTTTCGCAGTCCTTTCTACGCTTTTGTATTCGCTCAGGTAAATGCTCAGCAGCCTTTCGCTGAGGATGATAAGCAGCCAGATTATGGAGATAATGAATACGCTGGCGATGATTTTGATGATCAGGGCCTTGTGGTCATCCTGGATGCTGGAGAATGCTATAGCAACGTATAAACCGAGCAGAACGAACCAGAAGAAGAAAGGCCCGCGTGTAGTCTGAATAAGCACATCCCGGCCACCCCATCCCGATCTGGTCAGGTGCTTGTCCAGATTGAAATAGAGAACGCGTCTCGCCCACAAGCCGATAATACAGAAGGCCAGAAACAGCGCAAGCGGCACCACTACAAGCAGCCAGTTTTGTTGAAACCATTCAATCATATTTTTATCCTACGCAATCTTAAGTACTTCAGCAAGTAAACTGCTTACCTCTGACGTATCATTTAAATAATATGCGGCAGCGGACTTTTGACCTGCATCTCCAACGAATACCGATATCCCTCCTGCATTGTTGATCGCCTGAAAAGCATCCTCATCCGTTAAGTCATCCCCGACATACATGGATAGATATGAACCTCGCACATTTTTAGGAAGGAACTTCTCCATGATCATCTGCACAGCCTTTCCTTTGTTCCAGGGTACGGCGGGTCTTACCTCGTGCACTTTTTTCCCCGATGAAGTCCTGATCTTGCCCCTCTTTCTGCCAATATCAACGGTATTGTCAAATATGGCGTCGACCTGCGGCAGCTGATCGGAATCAACCTGCCTGTAATGCACGCTGAGGCTCAGGCCTTTATCTTCGACCACCGCTCCTCTTATTCTGGACAGGGCCTTGGTTAAAACAATACCTATAACATGCATCAGCGATTCAATTTCGTCGGTCAGAGGATGGATAAACCTTATGCCAGGTCCCTCGATCTCCAAACCGTGATTTCCGGCGAAAATGATACTGTCTATGCCTACCTTCTCCCGTATATCCGAGATCGCCCGTCCGCTGATAATACCGACTGTAATGCCCTGCTTGTGAGTCAATTTTTCCAGCAAAACTTTAACTTCACCCGGCAGGCGTGCAATCTCCGGCCGGTCCACTATCGGTGTCAATGTGCCGTCGTAGTCGAATAAAATTACCTTATGTTTCGCGGCCTTCAACTGCTTCCAGATGCTGTTCCAATCGTTAAAAAGATATTCCATTAATCCTGAGACAATTTATTTAATATCTACCATGGCCGTGATAATATCGGCAGCCCATCGATAGACATTGTATTCGCGAACTTTTTCGCGCAATCTATCCATCCTCTTACGGCGCTGCTCTTCAGGCATCTCTATCGCTGCTTGAATAGTTTCTGCGATCTCTTCCAATGCAAACGGGTTAATCATGAGCGCATCCTCCAGCTCCCTGGATGCGCCAGTAAACCGGCTCAATATAAGGACACCGTCCCCATCCAACCTGCTGGATATAAACTCCTTCGCGACCAGGTTCATACCATCATGGAGGGAGCTAACGAGACAGAAGTGCGCAAGCCTGTTAAACGCCAGCAATGTAACGGGCGATTTATGCTCCTTAATATATATTATGGGCCGCCACCCGTCGCTCTCATGCCTGCCGTTAATATCGGCGATCAGCCTGTCGATCTCGACATTAAGATCCTCGTATTTCTTGATTTTCAGGCGGCTTGGTTCACCCAGTTGAAAAAAGACCATTCTTTTGCTGAACTTGTACTTGGGATATTTGGTCAGTAGCTGGTCGATGGCCATCAGCCTTTCCGGTATGCCCTTGGTGTAATCGATCCTGTCCAGGCCGATACCAATTATCTCATCTGTGATGCCGTATTTATTTTTAATGGCCGCCATCTCACGTTCAACTTCAGTCGCCTGGCTTCTTTCAGTGATGGACTCAAAATCCACGCTGATGGGAAACGGCCTGACATATGTTGTATGATTGCCGTGGGTGACGGAGAACTTCTCATTATCGATCCTGCACTCTAGTGCCCGGTCTACGGTATCGAGGAAGTTGTGGCGGTGGTAAGCAATATGAAAACCGAGCAGGTCATTGCCGAGCAGCCCGTAGAGTATTTCATTTTGCCATGGACAGACCCTGAATGCCTCCCTGTTTGGCCATGGGATGTGCCAGAATTGAGCGGTGATGGCTCGTGGATTTTTGGCTTTGATCAGCCGCGATACAAGGGTGAGATGATAATCCTGTATAAAGACAAAAGCTTTACGATTCCCTATTTCCTCGAGAACAGCATCGGCGAAACGCCTGTTGACGTTTTTATAAGTATACCAGTCCTCGTCATCAAATTTGGGACGCTGGAAAACTATATGGCAGAGCGGCCACATGGCCTCGTTCGAAAAACCCAGGTAATACCTGTCGACCTCTTCCTCCGACAACCATACACGCTTGAGTTTATAGCTGCCGGATTCAGGCGGGACCGATACCCTGTTCTTGCTGTCCACCACCTCCCTGTCAGCGTTTCCGTTGCCGTGAGCTACCCAGATTCCCCCGCAAGCCTGCATGACAGGGTCAAGTGCCGTCGTCAGGCCGCTGGCCGGCACTGAGCACTCGATTTTATCGCCGACATAAGTATGTATGTAGGGTTGCCTGTTTGAAACAACGACAAAAACATAATCGGCAAGCTTTTCTTTGACCAGTCTCTGTAAATCAATTTGCTTAAACATGGGACATCTCCCCTTCTAATTGATCAGTACGACCATTTCATCCACATTTCCCGGCTATCGCCAGGCCGTTTCCTGTGAGCTTCAGCGGCAACACTTTGTCATGGATAGATGTTGGAAGATATTTGGATGTAGATTACCGGTCATCGGTATGGAGCTGTATACCCGCTTTATATCCGGGAATAGGTTAGTGAACGGTTACATACTATTTTACACTATTAAATATATTTTTGTTTTCAACAGGTGGATTACCGGCCGTATTTCTGCCCGGTAACTGCACCGCCGCCCGGGTTAATCAACAGCTTTAGATTGTTTTCCGAGATTGGAAAAAAACCAGGCATAGAATCTGCTGAATCGGGTTTTATCGACGAGGAAAACTAGCAAAGAAGTGATTATGATGCTGATCAATATTATTGCATACGCAACATTCTGGATGATATCCCCGCCCTCCATGCCCTGTTGAAAAGGTATGGACGCGAGGACGGCCGCCGCCAGTCCCCGGGGAATAACAATCGCCAGCATCGATGCATCCGTCACCGGCGTGGATTTCAGTACGGTGAATTTCACAACAGGCAGGCGTATTATGAAAATGAGGGCGGTCAGAATAAGTCCAACCACTATCAGCCACCAGTTCGCCAGTTGCAGGGAAATGCCGATATATACGAAGAAAAACGTTTTCAGAATGAATACCAGCTCGGCAAAGAACGCTTTCTCTGAGATATTAAGACCGCTGAAGTCGGTATTAAAACCGCTATAAAGCTTGGGCAATCTCAATGAACTGATATTTCCCAGCGTGATGCCAAAGGCCAGGGCCGCTATCGCGCCGCTGTAACCCAGCCATTCAGCGATGCCGAAGATAACGAAAACAATGGCCGCGGTGGTGAACATCGAGTTTTGCAGGCCACGCACTTTGTTGAATATATATGACCAGCCGAATGCTCCGACGGTGCCCATCATGGCAGCAAGTAAAAATGACGCAATCATCTTGCCCATCGCAAGCCCGATATCAAACTGCGTTATATCGCCAAAGTCGGAAATGTCAATAAAACTGAGGGCAGCTATCACACAAAATACATCGGTAATCGATGATTCCAATAGCAGTACGGCCTTCCCATCTTCCTGCATATTAAGTTGACCCAGCATGGGCGCTATAATGGCGGACGATATTCCCCCTACTACCGATGCCAGAATAAATGACCTGACCCATCCCAATCCCGTCAGATAATGGGCGGCAACGCCGATCAGCGCCACGTTCAATATGAAGGTAACTGTAGTCAGTATTAACGTCTCTTGATAAGTTTTCCGCAAAGACGAAATGCTCAGGCCAGTTCCTGCTTCGAACAGGATTAACACGAAGGTGACTACAGTGAAGATGGGACCGACCGCGCCGAAACTCGTAGGCGTGGCTATGCCTAAAAGGGGCCCCAGCAGGATGCCGATGACCACCAGGGGCAGTACATCCGGTATCCTGGTGTGCCTGAATATCGCCTCGAACAGATGGGCGGCAAAGATAAGTACTCCGACTAATCCGATGATAAGAGCTGCATCATGCATCGTATGTTATAACCTTATCCTGATAGGCACTTCATGAATCATGCAACAGAGCATATATTTTAAACTAATCCTTTTCTCAGTGTTTTAAGAACTGCGTTGAACTTCTTCTTGGGGTCGAAGCTGTAATTGCTCAATGTCCAGACATTGGATATTCCCTGCATTACACTGAACATCAAGAAAGCTGTTGCCTCGATATCTACATCTTTCCGCAATTCACCCCGGCTGATTTCTTTCTGCAATATCGTTTTCAGCTTTTCTATATATATTACAATTGTGTCATATATGCGGCTGTTCAATTTGCTGTCACCGAGGCTGATTATTTCCGCGATGACCTGGAAAGATATGCCGCGCCGCATTTCAATTGCAGAAAGATGGCGCATCAGGAGGGTCTCAAGCACATCGCCGCGATGATCAATTTTGATCGTTAGATCCAAGAGCAAACTTCGCTCGATATTTTCAACCAGCAGGTAAAGGATGTCTTTTTTGCTTTTGAAATGCCGGTAAATCGCCGCCTCGGTGAACCCGACTTCTTCGGCGATCCTCCTGACTGTAACATTTTCGCTGCCGACTTCTATGACCAGTTTCCTCGCAGCATTGACTATTTGCTCTTTTCGCGGAACTTTGTTTGTCTGAGTCGTAGCCATTTGTGGTTATCGCTATGCCGTATTCTGATTCTCGGCGCGTATTTATCAGGGCTATTA
>Ga0136653_10001184_pt1 | contig 14195 bp, 10 predicted proteins | sample LakKivw275mmetaG_FD_94866 | JGI IMG/M metagenome (GOLD analysis project Ga0136653, IMG submission 94866) | Anoxic lake water microbial communities from Lake Kivu, Rwanda to study Microbial Dark Matter (Phase II) - Lake Kivu water 275m metaG... | ecosystem: Environmental > Aquatic > Freshwater >... | reverse complement strand
GTCTTTGCTGCTGCCACCGAGGAGTCTCGCCCGGTACTCACTGGCGTTGATGCTGACTTTGATGGTGACGTAGTGACGCTGGCGGCGGCTGATGGCTTTAGGTTGGCGGTATATAAATTACCGCTTGCCACCCCGGTTAGTCAGAAGACCAAGGTCATCATTCCCGCCCGAACCCTGGCCGAGCTAAGTCGGCTTATGACTGACCATGAGGGACCGGTTGAGATAACGGTAAATCCCAGTAAGAGCCAGGCTCTATTCCGCCTCAAGAATGTTGAATTGGTGTCTCAGCTGGTTCAGGGTACTTTCCCCAATTATGCCCAGCTTATTCCAAAGAGTTACAATACACGGATAGTAGTTGATGTGGCTGAATTCTTAAGGGCGACCAAGACCGCCTCTATCTTTGCCCGGGATGGCAGTGGCATTGTCCGTTTGATGATGGTCCCCGGTGGTGAGCTAACTCCAGGTAAGGTGATTGTCTCCGCCCGCTCAGAAGAGATTGGCGACGATGTTGGTGAGATTGATGCCATTGTTGATGGTGAAGAGGCAAAGATTGCCTTTAACGGTAAATATCTAACCGATGTCCTGAGTGTGCTTCACGAGCCGCAGGTAGCCCTGGAGACCACTAATCCGTCAAGTCCTGGTGTTATCCGCCCGGTAGGGGTAGATAATTACATCCACGTCATCATGCCTATGTTTGTCCAGTGGTGATAAACACTAAGTAGTTGGCTTGACATAAGGGGCGTCTGATGGTATAAATCAGGCGCCTTTTAGCTTTAAGCAGGGCGGAAAGGAGAGGGGCAATGACTAGTAAAAGAACAGAAGAGCTCCTGCGGTGGGATCGGGAGCACATAGTACACAGCAAATACCGTATGGGAAGTAATAACGGCATAATAATCGATAAAGGCCATGGAATATACTTCCAAGATACAGAGGGCAAGGAATATATTGATGGCTGCTCTCAACTACTTTGCGTCAATTTGGGCTATGGACAAGCAGAGATTATTTCTGCCGTGCGTGAACAGATGGAGAGACTACAGTACGGCACATACTTCTTCGGTTTTAGCAATGAGCCGGTTATTAAGTGCGCGCAGATATTAAGTGAGCTGGTCCCAGAGGGATTGGATCATTTCGACTTTACTACGGGAGGGTCAGAGAGTGTAGACCTTGCTCTCAGGCTTGCCCGTTCATATTGGAATGCCAAAGGCAAGAATAAGTATAAGATTATCAGTCTGTATGACTCGTATCACGGCGTGACCAATGGAGCATTGGCCGCTACTGCCTCTGGGAGAGGATTCTTGGAGAGGGGTGTAGGGCCGATGTTACCTGGCTTTATTCACATACCCTCATACTACTGTTATCGATGCATGTTTGGTCTAGAATATCCCCGTTGTAACATAAAATGTGCCAGATTTCTTGCTGAGCTTATTGAGAGAGAGGGTGCTGATAATATAGCTGCCTTCATTGCTGAGCCAGAAATGGGTACCAGTGGTATGCTCGCCCCTCCGCCGGAATACTGGCCGCTGGTAGAGGAGATATGCGCCAAGTACGAGGTGCTGCTTATCGCTGATGAAGTTATGACTGGCTTTGGTAGAACGGGGAAGATGTTCGCCATAGAACACTGGAATGTCAAACCGGATATTATGACAATGGCTAAGGGAATTACCAGTGCCTACCTGCCCTTTGGAGCGATAGCCTTTAGCGATGAGATTTGGGAGACACTTAAGGATACTAATCTTATTGCCTACACTTATTCTGGGCATCCCGTATGTGCTGCCGCAGCGGTTAAAACGCTGGAGATATATAAAAGGGACAGGGTGGTCGAGAACGCGGCAAGGGCAGGTAAATATGCCTTGAAGCGCCTTAAGGAAGTTTTGGGCCCACTTCCATGTGTAGATGAGATTAACGGGCTTGGCTTGATGATCGGCATTGAGATAGTAGCCGACAAAGCCACCAAAAGACCATTTGACCGAGAACTGAATGTAATGCAAAAGCTGCACGAAAGGGCACTGGAAAAGGGTCTCTATATGCGGGTGTCTGATATTGGCGGAAGCCCAAGCGACAGAGTTTCTTTTGCCCCACCATTGATAATCACTAATAAGGAGATAGATAAAGCGATTGATATCTTATACTCCATAATATCCAGCCTGCGTTCTTAAAAGGACAGTTCGTACCAAGGCTGGAAGCCCTCGCAGGCTGTGGAAATTTGAATGGCCGAATAAGAGGGAGTAATAGATATCGCGAATATGATTGTCTGTGTCAAGCAGGTGTTGACCACAGGCTGAGGCTGAATAATAAGGCAAGGTCTATCGTTACAGATTGGCTGAAATCCCAGTTACTGTAAATTGACCCATAAATAGAAAATGGTTTATAATTTAACTGGAACAGGGTCAGTTGAGGTGAATTTGAGAGGCAGTTGAAGTTGCACGAGTCTTGCGGTGTTTTCGGAGTTTATGCCCCTAATGAGGATGTAGCTCGACTTACCTTTTTCGGTTTATTTGCTCTTCAGCATCGTGGTCAAGAGAGCGCTGGTATTGCAACTACTGATGGCACCAGGCTTAGCGTTTATGCCAGGATGGGGTTAGTATCCCAGGTGTTTAGCGAGGATTCGTTAAGTCAGCTCACCGGGGATATTGCCATCGGTCATAACCGCTACTCCACTAGAGGTTCTAGTCGGCTACATAATGCCCAGCCTATTGTCGTGGGCAAGGGCTCAGATACCCTCGCCATAGCCCATAACGGGAACATTATTAATGCTGAGCACCTTCACGCCGAACTCAGTGGCCAGGGCTATACTTTTGAAACTTCTACCGATACTGAGGTTATTGCTAACCTCATTCTCTCTTCCCCTGAGAAAGAGTGGGTGGATAGGATAAAGTATGCCATGCATCGGCTTCAGGGGGCATATTCTTTAACCATTATGGCTAATCACACTTTGTTTGCTGTTCGTGACCCCTTTGGTGTGCGCCCATTGTGTCTAGGGGCTATAAATGGCGGCTGGGTTGTAGCCTCAGAAACCTGTGCCCTTGACCATATTGGTGCCAGCTTTGCCAGAGAGATTGAGCCTGGGGAGATAGTTTCTATTAATGAAAACGGTGTTAATAGTTACTGGGAGAAGGCAGGCAGAAGGGCGGTTTGTATTTTTGAGTATATCTACTTCGCTCGCCCCGATAGCGTGATTAATGGGCGACTGCTATATCCGGCAAGACAGGCTATGGGTGCCGGTTTAGCTGAAGAACACGCGGTAGATGCCGATTTGGTTATGGGGGTGCCTGATTCAGCTACTGCCGCGGCTGCTGGTTATGCCTTCAGGTCAGGTATACCTTTGGGTGAGGGGTTAATTAAGAACCGCTATGTCGGGCGTACCTTTATTGAGCCTGACCAGCGGATCAGGGACCTCGGTGTTAAACTAAAATTTAATCCCCTTCCTCAGATGCTGGATGGCAAGCGGGTAGTAGTGATTGACGATAGCATTGTTCGTGGCACCACTACCCCTCAAGTAGTGAGGGTGCTGAAGAAAGCAGGGGCTAAAGAGGTGCATATGCGAATCTGTGCCCCACCCATCCGTTACCCCTGTTTCTTCGGTGTGGATATGGCTACCTACCGGGAGTTGATTGCCGCCCACAAAACTATACCCGAGGTCAGGGACTTTATCGGTGCCGATTCACTGGGCTATTTGAGCATTGACGGGCTGATTAAAGCTGTGGCTTTGCCTAAAGATATTTTTTGCCTGGCTTGTTTCACTGGTGACTATCCCCTACCGGTTCAGCTTGAGATGGAAAAACTAGCGCTGGAGACTATGCCGGCTGGTCAGCAAACACCCCCTTGATATAGAGCAGCGCTGAAAATATGTGACTATTGATTATAGTCCTTAACGCATTAATCCTTAATCTGCATGGGAGGTAAACCAATTACTGAGAGCTACGCTGCGGCTGGCGTTAATATTGATGTTGCGGCTAAAGCCAAGGAACTGATTGGTAGACATGCCCGTGTAACCTACCGCCCCGAGGTGTTGAGTGGCGTTGGCTTCTTTGGCGGGCTTTTTGAATTTAAGGGGTTTAAGCAGCCAGTCCTGGTGTCCAGTGTTGATGGCGTTGGCACCAAGCTGAAGATTGCTGCCGCTTTAGCCAAGCACAATACCGTTGGCATTGATATCGTTAATCACTGTGTTAATGACATACTTACCTGCGGCGCTGAGCCGCTGTTTTTTCTGGACTACATTGCTATGGGCAAGCTGGTGCCGGAGCAGGTAGAGGCTATTGCTCAGGGACTGGCTCAAGCTTGCCGTGAGGTTGGCTGTGTTCTTATCGGTGGCGAAACAGCAGAGATGCCCGGGCTATACGCTGGAAAGGATTACGACCTGGTTGGTTTTATCATTGGTGTGGTGGAGAAAGACAGGATTATCATGGGCAAGACGATTGTGGTTGGTGATGCCATTATTGGCTTATCTTCAAGCGGACTTCATACTAACGGCTATTCTCTGGTGCGTAAGATTTTTGGTGAGACCAAGCAGGCATTGGACAAGTATTACCCTGAGCTTGGTCGTACCCTGGGTGAGGAGCTTCTGGAGCCGCACCGCTGCTACTATCACCAGTTAAAGCCACTACTGCCCCTGATTAAGGGTATGGCTCATATTACCGGGGGTGGCTTGATTGATAATGTACCCCGGGTTTTACCTCAGGGGGTGGCGGCTAAGTTCCGCAGTCAGGCGTGGACTATTCCCCCCGTTTTCCAGCTTATCCAGCAGAAGGGTAACGTGGCTCAAAGTGAGATGTATCGTGTCTTCAATATGGGGATTGGTATGGTGGTTATCTGCTCCCCTGAAAATGTTGCCCAGCTGACTGAAGCACTACCTGAGGCTAAGATTATCGGCGAGGTGATAAAGCCGGCGGGAAAGGCGAGGGTAGTTATCAAGTAGGGAGTTTTAGAGGGACTTCGTCCCTCTTATATAGAAATCCCCCTCTCCGAAAGAGGTAGAGGCAGTCTCTTGCATGAGGGGGATACAGGGGGTGAGGTCAAAGGTGAGAAAGGGGCTATGGTTAGCAGCCAGTTTGCTAGTGGTGATAGCTCTTCTTGCGGGTGGCTGTGTGGGGCATCCAAGAGGCATGAAGGATGTGAGGTGGCTCACTGAGGACGAGAAGAACCGGGTGATTGAAATAGCGCTCGGCACTCCTGAAGCAAGTGGGCGACTGAAAGAGTATGGTTCGCAATATACGGCAAGTTTAGGTTGGGTAGCAATAGTTTGGGGGAATTCAGAGTATTCTGAGTGGCGGAGTTTTGATTATGACATTGTAGAGACCGGAGTACCCAGGGGGACGGTGGAGATAAATCCGGAGGGGTCTTCAGAGAAGATCCGAGTTGAGGGCGTTTCGGGGTCGGCGGAATTCTATGCCTGGGTGGTCATCAATTTTGGGGAGCCACCGGAGTGGCAGGTATATGTGGCAGTTAATCCAGACACGGGAAAGGTGGCGCTGGTTGAAGAAAACCCATTTAGAACCGGGCCAACTCTACCTGAAGAAGTAAAGTGAACTTAAAATCGGAGGTAATTTATGCGAGCTATTATTAGTGTTTCTGACAAGGCAGGCGTAACCGATTTTGCTAAAGGCTTGAGCAAGCTTGGTTACGAAGTATTTAGCACCGGTGGCACTAAAAAGGCACTGGCACAGGCTGGGGTGCCGGTTAAAAGCGTCTCTGAGATTACCGGCTTCCCCGAGATTCTTGATGGCAGGGTAAAGACCCTCCATCCAGCGGTTCACGGTGGCATCCTGGCTAAGCGTAACCTTGCCGCCCACATGGAGGAACTGGCTAAAAATAAGATTGAGACTATTGACCTGGTGGCAGTTAACCTCTACCCCTTTGTCCAGACGGTCTCTAAAGAAGGTGTTACCCTTGATGAGGCACTGGAGAACATTGATATTGGCGGACCAACTATGATTCGGGCAGCCGCTAAGAACTTCCCCAGCGTCATTGTCGTAGTCGACCCGGCTGACTACCAGCCAATCCTAGAGAGATTAAAGGGGGGAGGTGTCGACCTAGCCGAGCGCAAACGGCTGGCTCAGAAGGCTTTCCAGCATGTAGCTATTTATGATACTGCCATTTCCCAATATCTGAGGCAGGATACAGAAGGTTTCCCCGAGGAGATGACCATAGCCTTGAAGAAACGCTACGGGCTGCGTTATGGTGAGAACCCCCATCAACAAGCTGCCTTCTATGCTGAGCCGGTGGTGGGGGCAAGGCAGGACACCGGTATCACCTGGGCAAAACAGCTATGGGGTAAGGAGCTCTCATTTAATAATATCCTGGATGCTGATGCTGCCTGGGGGGTGGTAACTGACTTTTCCGCTCCTGCAGTAGCTATTATCAAACACACCAACCCCTGCGGTCTGGCGAGTCACCAAGATATTGCCGAGGCTTATCGGCGGGCTTTAAGCGGTGACCCGGTGGCTGCCTTTGGTGGCATCGTCGCTGTAAATAGAGCCATTGACCTAGCTACCGCTGAGGAAATTAGTAACACCTTTTACGAAATAGTTATTGCCCCTGAGTATAAAGCTGAAGCCCTGAAACTGCTAAAGCGTAGGCAAAATTTACGTATTCTGGTTGCTGAGCTACCGCCGGATTATGGCAAAGTCAGCGCTGGCTACCTTGACCTTCGTCGGGTGAAAGGTGGCTTACTGGTCCAGAACTCAGATTCCTTGCCTGAGGACAGTGTCAGTTTGAAAACGGTAACCAGGCGCAAGCCAACTAAAGCTGAGATAGAGGACCTGCTCTTTGCCTGGCGCGCCGTTAAGCATGTGAAGTCAAATGCTATTGTCTTGGTCAAGGATAAGACGCTTCTGGGGATGGGGGCTGGGCAGCCCAGTAGGATTGTCAGTGCTCAGATTGCTATGGAAAAGGCTGGGGAGAAGACAAGGGGCAGTGTTCTGGCTTCGGATGCTATGTTCCCTTTCCCTGATGTGGTGGAGGCGGCAGCGGCTGGTGGGGTAACGGCTATTATCCAGCCCGGCGGCTCGCTGAAAGACGAAGACTCAATTAAGGCGGCTGATAAGCACAATATAGCTATGGTTTTTACCGGCGTCAGGCATTTCAGGCACTAATTAAAAACGGGGGGAAGGTTGAAGAGGCGAAGCTCCTCTCTAATAAAATACTAAGTCCTAAACACTAAATCCTAAACAAAATCAAAATTTAAATCCCTAAAGTTTAGGGTTTAGAGATTAGAGTTTAGGATTTCACGAAAGAAGGGGGTGAGGTTGAAAAAACATGACTAAAGCAGTTTTAGTTGTGGATATGCTCCGGGGTTTCCTGGAAGAAGGTTACTCCCTGTATTGTGGGGCTCGAGCCCGACACATCATTCCCAATGTCCAGGCTCTACTGGAGCAAGAGCTGGCTCGGGGTTCCAAAGTATTCTTCCTTTGTGATTCTCATACCCCTGATGACCCAGAGTTCAAAACGCTGCCGCCACATTGTCTTGAGGGCACCACCGAGGCTGAGGTCATTCCCGAGTTAGCTGGATATAAGGGTGAGGTAATACCCAAAAGGCATTTCAGTGGCTTTTTTGAGACCGGGCTTGAGGGGAAATTAAGCCGACTGAGACCAGAGAGGTTAATTGTTTGTGGTGTTTGTACCGACATTTGCGTCCTCTATACCGTAGCTGATGCTAAGCGCCGCAATTATGAAGTAGAGGTGCCGGTTGACTGCGTTGCCTCCTTCAGTGAGAAGACACACCGGTTTGCCTTGAATCATATGGAGAAGACACTGGGGGCAAAGCTAACCAGCTTTAGGGTTAGCCAGATTAAGCCACCCAAATTTGAACCATCTGAGGCTGTCCTTTCTGGAAATACGGCTGATGTCTACTTTGCCCGTACTATAGAGATATTGCGTCATGAGAAGCTTAACCCGGTAGCTACTCTGGAAGTGTTCTCCAGCCGAGCCGGAATACTCTGCGGTATGGAAGAGGTCAAGGCACTGCTTTCCCGGGTTTTACCTAGGGACAATTGTGAGGTATGGGCACTAGCTGAGGGTGAGGCAATAAAAGAGAAGGAAGTGGTTTTGCGCATAACCGCTCCGTATCAGAGCTACGGACTGTATGAAACTGCCATAGATGGTATTCTCGCCCACTGTAGTGGTTGGGCAACCGCTGCCAGGGAGTGTGTGGAAGCTGCCCAGGGGATACCAGTCATTAGCTTTGGTGTTCGCCATATTCATCCGTCAGTTGTTGGCGTAATGGATTATGCCGCTATGGTTGGTGGCTGTGCCGGTTGTTCCAGTATCGCTGGAGCTAAGCTGGTTGGCATTGAACCCTCAGGAACGATGCCTCACGCATTGATTATCATAATGGGTGATACGGTTAAAGCTACCGTAGCTTTTGATAAGTATATGCCGCCTGAGGTGCCTAGAATATCTTTGGTTGATACCTTTAAGGATGAGCCTGAAGAGAGCCTGCGGGTGGCTCAGGCGTTAGGTGATAGGCTTAATAGTGTGCGGCTTGATACCCCCGGCGAGCGGGGCAGGGTTACGCCCGACCTGGTCAAGGAGGTCAGAGCCAGGTTGGATTTAGCCGGCTTTAAAAAGGTAAAGATTTTCGTTAGCGGTGGCATTGACGTGGAGCGCATTAGGCAATTTATTGAGGCAGGGGCTCCGGTTGATGGCTTTGGCGTTGGTAGCTATATCAGTGGGGCTAAGCCGATAGACTTTACCGCTGACCTCCATGAGGTGGAGGGTAAGCCAATCGCTAAACGGGGCAGAATCCCCGGCATCACCCCCAACCCCCGCCTCAAGCGCATAATGTAAAGGGATTATTTTCTACCTCACCCCCTTAGTCCCCCTCATGCAAGAGACTGCATCTACCTCTTTCGGAGAGGGGGAGGAAAAAGAAAGAGGGCGAAGCCCCTCTTAAACGCCCCAGTAATTGGAGTGTCCCCTCATGATGGGAATATATATCCATATCTTGGAGAGTCAAAGAGAGGCGAAGCCTCTCTTAATTAAAAATCTTCCCCTTCCCCTTGTTAAGGGGAAGGGGATACAGGGGATGGGGTTACCAAATATTAGCGGGAGATAGTAATTGAAGAGTGAAGCCTTCAATCTGCCCGCTTGAATTCTAGACACAGAACCTGCCTGGTAGCATCGGTAACCTTTACCCTGTCATCTATGCGCCAGCCGACGACCCATATAATATGCTGGGGGGAGCAGACCAGGGGGATTCTCCGGCGCCAGGCTTGGGGGATTTTGGCATCAATCATAAATTCATTTAGCTTCTTGGGCTGGCTCATGCCCAATGGCTGAAACCGGTCACCGGGCTGGTGACCCCGCACCAGTAGTTTATCGCCAGTCTTATCACGGTCAAAGTAAGCGGTAAAGAGGTTATTTATTAACCCCATCCCCTTTATCCCCTTCCCCTTATTAAGGGGAAGGGGAGTCATAGTTTCTGAAGGGGCTAACGCCCCTTCAAGCTTCCCTTTTAATGCTGAGGGGTCTATGATAGTTGCCTCTATATGCCAGCCGGGCAATGTAGTCCTGCCAGGCAATTTTAGCTGAGACTCACCCTCAAGAATGGGGAAGGGGAATAAGGCGGCTGGGTCTTTCCCTATCAGGTACCGGTCGTATTCTACGGAAAAGATTAAGCCCCCGGGCAGACTGAGCCTTTTTCCTGCTGGCTTGGTTAGAGCGTCCATTATTTCTTCAATATGGCGCATCTCAATATCCATAACATTACCCAGCAGCTTTTCTATTGACATTCGCAGCAGGTGTCGCTGAAGGGCAGAGGGCAGCTCAAGAAGCCTCGCCTTGTCCAAAATAATGGTCTTTCCTTGTCTCTGGGCAATCTCATTCCATAATTGGCTGCCTTCTTTATCGATGAAAGCCAGGTCATCACTAGCAATCTCAGCGGTTCGGAGTAAGGCTTCGGTTACCTGTGGGTTATAGCTTTTAAGTAGCGGCAGGAGCTGGTGACGGATTCTATTTCTTAATGGCGATAATGACAGGTTGGAAGCATCAATCCTAGGCGTAAGCTCGTGGTCATGGCAATAGCTGGCTGTTTCCTCCCGGCTTACCTGCAGTAGAGGTCTGATTATAGTCAGGCTATTCCCTGAATATTGCCACTCGGCGCGGGGCTGTAGCCCCCGAAGCCCTCTGGTTCCCGTCCCCCGAACTAGATGCATCAGTACCGTCTCTATATGGTCATCCCGAGTATGACCTACGGCTACTTGGCTGGCTCCGATAGCCTTGGCTACCTGAGCCAGGAAGGTATAGCGCACCTCTCGGGCTGCCTCTTCCAATGAAATGCGTTTATGTCTTTGATAGCCCTTTACATCACGCTGCTCTATGGTAGCCGGGATGCCGAGGTGGCGGGCTAGGTTAGAGACATACCGGGCATCAGCCTCAGCCTCAGCCCCTCGCAGTTGATGGTCAAGGTGAGCCACATGCAGCCCTATCTCCAGCTCATCCCTGAGTTTAACCAGGATATGAAGCAGGCAGACTGAATCTGGCCCACCGGATACTGCTACCAGCAGGTGAGAATGGCTTGGTACCAACTGGTGTTCCTGGATGAAGTTTAGTACCCGCTGCTCTAACGGCTCTTGGTGTCCTTGCCTCTTTGTCATCTATTTATATCCGGTTTATTTAGCTCTCAAGATAAGTTTGGTGCGGTGTATTAACCGTGGATGGTTGGCAAAACCTAGGGCGGCGATAACCTGCTCTGGCCTTCCTGAACCACTGCTGTCACAGCGTAACCTCATATCTATAGTGCAATATGGATGGTGCCAGTCAATGAGCCGTAGGTCATCAATTAAAGCCCTGAGGTCATAGCTCCGTGTCCCGGTATCTCTTTGGTGCTGCCACGGCAGGTGCTTGGCTGAGAGCAGGGAGGCAAGCGCTGATTCTATCTCCTTTGGCTCCCTTTCCGTTTCCACTTCAACCTTGTATTCAACATAGCGGACCTGGGACTGCAAAGATGGCAGAGTCAAGGCTATTTGCTGGACTTGCAGTATTTCAATGCCCGGCGGCAGTTGTTGACTTACCGCCGCAGTGAAGAAGTGAGGGGAAACCCCTTGGGTAGTATATATGTCCATCAGCTCAGTCTCGCTGGTTACCCCTATGGGCAGGGGGGCAGCTAATGATATTCTGGGGTGGGGGCTAAATCCTTCCGAGTAGGCTAGAGGTATCCCGGCTCGGTGGAAGGCTCTTTGCCATAGGCGCATCAAATCAAGGTGGGAGATAAACTTTACCTCTTGCCCCCGTTTAAACCTAACCCGTAGGCGGTGCATGCTCCTTCTTTTCCTTGGTCAGTAGAACTTCTTCTATCTTTAGTCCCCGCATCTTGGTTATCACTATCTTCAAGCCTTTATACTTTAGCCGTTCGCCTTGTCTCGGTATGTGGCCTAAAAGGTTGAGGATGAAGCCGGCTACAGTTTCGTAGTTGCCCATGGGTAACTCTAGTTCCATCTCGGCATTAGCTTCTTCAATGCGCATGCTACCATCAACCTGGAAGGTGTACTCGTTGATAGCCTCATATTCCTTTTCCACCCCAGCTAGCTCATCCCCGACCTCGCCAACAATCTCCTCAACCAGTCGGCTGAGGCTGACTATGCCAGCAGTGCCCCCGTACTCATCCACGACCACCGCCATTCGGTAATTATTATCCCGCATCTCGGCAAACAGCTCGTTAATACGTTTGGTCTCCGGGGTAAAGTAGGCCGGGCGGACGAGTTCATCAATGACGCTCTGGTAGTCAATAGTGCCCTTGGCCAGACCCATAAGCACATCCTTCACCGAGAGGATGCCGACTACATTATCCATGTTCTCCTGATATACTGGGTAGCGGGAGATGGGAGACTGAGCATAGACGGCCAGAAAATCGGCTATTGTTGAGCCTTGTTCGATAGAGATAACCTGCGGGCGTGGTACCATAACCTCACGGACCGGTCGGTCACCAAATTCAAAGACCTTGTGCAGCATCTCCGCCTCTGTCTCCTCCACCGTCCCCTCCTTATGCCCCACTGATATCATGGTGCGAATCTCTTCTTCGCTGACCAGGGACTGAGCCATCGGTTTCCCTCCAGCCAGTTTGGTAAATCTTGTGGCTATTGAGCTCAAGGCTAGCACTGCCGGGGTAAATATATGGGAGGCTACCTCTACGGGTCGCGCCAGTCTTATTGACATCCGCTCAGCATTATGGGCAGCAACGACCTTGGGGGTAGTTTCGCAGAATATTAGAAGGATGACGGCTATCCCGATAGTGGCGATAAGAATCCCCCATTCCCCCCAGACAGAGACAGCCAGAATCGTGCCCAGTGCCGCGGCTGCGGTGTTGACCAGGTTGTTGCCCGTCAGGACGGTTGATAGCAGTTTCTCTGGCCGCTGTATCATTTTGGCTACTCGCGCTGCCCCAGGCACCTTGGTTTTAACCAGGTGCTCAACCCTTATCCGTTGTAGGGAAGTAAAGGCGGTTTCTGAGCTGGAAAAGAAGGCTGATAGTGCCAGACAAACAATAAAAAGTGCGAGGTATAGCGTATTTATACCCTCCATATATCATCACCCCACTCTTAAAATTTAAGGACTCTAATTCAGTTCCCCTTTAATCCATCATAGCATTGGCTAGTAGGGGTGTCAAAAGAGCGCATTTATTTTACCTGTGGGCTCTTATGCTATAATCCAAGTATATGAAAATCTTGGGCATTGAGACCTCGTGTGATGAAACTGCGGCGGCGGTGGTGGAGGATGGGGTTAGGATTCTGTCAAATGAGATTGCCTCACAAGTAGAAATCCATGCCCGCTATGGGGGGATTGTCCCTGAAGTTGCCTCTAGGCAGCACATTCTAGCCATCATCCCTATTATTGACCAAGCCATGGCTGGGGCTAAGGCTAGCTGGAGTGATTTTGGTGGCATCGCGGTTACTATAGGTCCTGGTCTGGCTGGCTCGCTGCTGGTGGGGGTAAATGTGGCTAAGGCGATTGCTTTAGCCCACGGCTTGCCGGTTACTGGGGTTAATCACTTGGAAGGACATATCTACGCTAACTGGCTGATTGACCATGGTGCTGGGGCTCCCCTCTTCCCCTTGGTGTGCCTTATTGTTTCTGGAGGGCATAGTGATTTAGTGTTGATGAGGGGGCACGGAGATTATGTGGTGGTGGGGCGGACACGGGACGACGCTGCCGGCGAGGCCTTTGATAAAGCCGCCAGGATACTGGGCTTAGGCTACCCCGGCGGTCCGGCTATTGAACAGGCGGCTAAAGGCGGTGTTGTTTCTATGAAGCTACCCCGTGCCTGGCTGAGGGGGACTAATGACTTTAGTTTCAGCGGTGTCAAGACAGCCCTGCTGCGATTAGCGGAAGGGGGTGGAATTTCATCCCCGGCTGATGCTGCCGCCAGCTTTCAGGAGGCGGTGGTTGATGTTCTGGTCACCAAAGCGGTGGCAGTGGCTAAAGAGCACGGGGTACGGCAGATTTTGCTCGCTGGCGGGGTAGCCTCAAATAAGTTGCTTCGTAGTCGGCTGGTAGAAAATTCACCTATTCCGGTCCTGGTTCCTGAGCCGATATTATGCACTGATAATGCAGCTATGATTGCTGCCTGCGGCTACTACCGTTTCCAAGCCGGTAAAATAGATGGTTTAGATTTGGACGTGGTTCCCAGCCTCAAGCTGGTTTAACGGACAGCAGCCGCACCTGCCTTGAGTGCATAGGGTCTTATAAATCTGGATTAGCCCCTGCTGCCGCTGGGCTGAGTTAACCAAGCTACTGCCTACCCCAAGCTGTTCCTTCATGTGCCGCTGTATGGTATTTACTGCCAGCCCGGGGTAATGGCGGTAAAGGTCAAGGGTCTTCTTCTCAAGTTCTGGCTGGGAGGTAAGTCTACTCCAGGCAAAGGTAAAGGGCAGGAGCACATTGATGATAATGTCAGCCGCTCGCCGACGGCCAAGAAGGGTTGGGTTTCTTACCTTGCTGGCTAAACCAAAATCAAAGTGGCTTGCCCAATAGCTATTAGTGGTGACCGCTAACCCCGTTTCTAATCGGTAATGACCTTTGTTGACTGTCACCTCCTTTATCATCTTAATTACCCCATCAAATAGCCCGCTTTCTCTGTAGCGGAGCAGTAGGTAGCTCATAGCTACTATGCGGCGGATGGGGGAGTTATTCGGTCTGACTCTAAATAGGTGCCAGTCTTCCCGGGACATTGTTTCTGCCGGGTGGTACCAAGCCCATAGCTG
>Ga0136653_10001182_pt1 | contig 14199 bp, 12 predicted proteins | sample LakKivw275mmetaG_FD_94866 | JGI IMG/M metagenome (GOLD analysis project Ga0136653, IMG submission 94866) | Anoxic lake water microbial communities from Lake Kivu, Rwanda to study Microbial Dark Matter (Phase II) - Lake Kivu water 275m metaG... | ecosystem: Environmental > Aquatic > Freshwater >... | reverse complement strand
TATTTAGTCTGGGTAGGGTTATACCATACGTTCTTGAGGAAGCACCTTGTCGGGTACTCCTGTATCGCGAACCGATGAAGTGAGGACATAGTCGTGAAAGTAATTATTATGGGATGCGGTCGTGTCGGCGCTCAACTTGCCAGTCTACTTGATGCCGATGGACATCAGGTAACAGTGATTGATGTGGATGCGCATAGCTTTAGACGTCTACCTCCGAGTTTCGGGGGTACAGCACTTGTCGGAGATGGAACGGACGAGGAGATGCTGAAGAAGGCTGGCATTGTGGATGCCGATGCTTTCGTGGCAGTGACGCAGGGCGATAACCGGAACGTGATGGCGGCTCAGATAGCTAAAAACGTATTTAATGTTTCCAGGGTAATTTGCAGAATCTACGACCCTCTGCGCAAGGATGTTTATGAGGCGCTTGGCTTAGAGGCAGTTAGTCCCACAACCGTCTTTGCTCAGCTTTTGCGAGATAAGCTGTTGAGCGAGTAGTGAAGGTTTAGAAATGTACATAATTATTATTGGCGGCGGCAGTGTAGGCTACCATCTATGTAAAGCCTTGCTAAAGGAAGGGCATGAGGTGCTGGTGCTGGACAAAGATGCCGCCAAGTGTGAAAACTTCGAAGATGAGTTGGGGAGCGTATGCGTAAGAGGCGATGGCTGTGAGGTGGCTACTTTGGCGGAAGCCGGGGCCTCAAGAGCCGAGGTTTTTATTGCGGCCACCGATGGTGATGAAGATAATCTGGTCGCTTGCCAGATAGCCAAATACAAGTTCGGCGTGCCCAGAACTATTGCCCGTGTTAACGACCCTAAGAACGAAGATATCTTCAGGAAGCTTGGCATAGATTGCCCCATCAGCGTCACTAACCTCATTCTGGAGCATATCGAAGAAAAAATACCGACACATCCCTTGATTCACCTCCTGACTATGGGAGAGGAGAAAATGGAGATAGTGGAGGTGAAAATACTGGATGGCTCCAAATCCATAGGCAAGGCGGTTAAAGAGTTGAAACTGCCGGTGGATTCTATTTTGGCATTACTGATACGAAACGGACAGAAACCTCAGGTGCCTACGTCTAAAACCGTACTTGAGGTCAACGACCGCGTCGTCGCTTTAACAACTACCGATAGTGAAGAGACTCTGAAAAAGAAATTGGCCGGCGGCTAGTGCCGACAGGTGATATATAGTGGCCAAGGTTGCTTTTCAGGGTGAGAGAGGGGCTTTTAGCGAGGATGCGGTAATAACTTTCTTTAGCGAAGCTGAACTTTTCCCCGTACGATACATAGCCGATGTTTTCGAAGCTGTCCTTGGGAACAATGTGGACTTTGGCGTAGTGCCAGTGGAGAATTCTCAAGCCGGCATAATAAATGATACTTACGACTTACTGTTAAGTTACCCCTTGAATATTTATGGCGAAATCCATCTCCGGATAAGCCACTGTTTAATGGCTTTGCCCGGGGAAACGCTGGATGGAATAAAAGTCATATATTCTCATCCTCAGGCTCTGGCTCAATGCGAGGAGTTTTTACGGAAACTTAAAGCTGAAGTTGTGCCAACCTATGATACTGCGGGAAGCGCTAAGCGGATTAAGGAGGCCAACCTTAAGGGAAGCGCTGCCGTTGCCAGTAAGAGGGCGGCCAGAATTTACGGTCTGGAGATACTGGCGGAGGGTATCGAGACGAATCCGAACAACTACACCAGATTTTTTGTCATATCCAAGAAGAAAGCTAAACGCTCACCAAAGAGCAAGACGTCTCTTGTCTTTGGGACAAAGAACCTGCCGGGCGCGTTGTATAAATGTCTGGGAGTTTTTGCTACCAGGAATATAAACCTGACAAAGCTGGAATCAAGGCCGAGCCGCGACAAACCATGGGAATATATTTTCTATGTCGATTTCGAGGGACACGTGAATGACCCGGTCAGTCGGGAAGCTATGTCTGAACTCGAGAAACTGACGAATTTTATTAAAGTTCTAGGCTCGTATTCGCGAGCTTCCGATAACAGTTAGAGTATAGCCTGCAGTCCGTCTTTTAATTTCCTGTAAACGTCGGCCAAACCTTCTGATAGCACTTTAGTATTTGACGTCACCGCCATGAAATTGGTGTCCCCCTGCCATCGTGGTACCACGTGAGAATGAAGGTGGTCATCCAGCCCGGCACCGGAAACTTTCCCGAGATTCATACCCATGTTAAAGCCTGCCGGTTTTGTCACTTCGGTGAGCAATTTGAGACTCAGCTTGAGCAGAGCGAAATGTTCTTTTGCCTCTTCGTCGGTTAGCGCATCCAGATTACCTACATGACGGTAAGGAGCAATAAGCAAATGCCCTGGATTATAGGGGAACGAATTCAAAATAATGAAGTTGCTCTGGCCGCGGTGAAGGATGAAACTGATCTCGTCCCTGTTCTCTTTAGGTTTCTCGCATAGAAAACAGCCGCCCTTTTCGGTCTTAAGTATATATTCGGCGCGCCAGGGCGCCCACAGCTTCTCCATTTTTCTATTCTCTTATTCCTGAGTTGTTTATCTTACATTGCCTGGCTGCCAATTGCAACGGTATTGACTTTGCCGACTAACATTGTTATCTTTGTTGTAACAAGAATGGCTACCGTTGAGATAAGTATAATTACCAGCGGTAACATCCCCTGGAATTTCAAGAGGGACGTTGAAAATATATTCCGCGACTGCTATCGAAGATTCGGATCCGGAATTCCTTATAAAGTTGAAATTCATGTCGTAGACAAGGAAGCCAACATGCGGGCTTTGCTCAAAGAGGATAGAATCAGGCTCGGCATGTCTGGCGGTGGCGACGATGAGTTCGTCTGCTCTCATGATGCTTGGCGTGGCTATCCCAGGGTCATCTGCAGCTTGGATAGATTGACCAAGCTCAACAAGCTGGCCAGACTGGGAGCGATAAGACGAGAAGCAGCTCACAGTGTACTTCACGGTTCCATGGAATTTTACATTTTCAGGATTCCCGACGAGTGCCGTCACACAGCTACCATTAAGGCACTTGAGCCTCAAGTATTAGACCAGGCGTTATATTATGTATCTATTGCTGTAAAAGATTTTGAGGCCACCAGGCTGCTGGTCAAACATAACTTTATCGACTGCCAGTTTAATTTTGCCCTGGAATGGATGAAACCTTCAGAAGAGGACAAAGCGACCTGGAAAACAGTGCAGACAAATCGGCCGGCAAAATTTATTTATTTGACAGCCTTGCTCCGGCCGCTGCTGTTCGCTCATCCTTTGCTGGCGCTGCCCAAGGCAAAAAATATCTCTCTGGAAAATCAGGTGCAGTTAGCGAGGAGAGTGGAGCAGCTACTGGAACACCTGGGGACAACAGAGCAAAACAGATTACTGCAAATAACCGGTACTATAGCTGAACAGGCCACCGAAGATACTCATAAGAACGTGGATATAGCTATGTGCCAGGCCATGAACCTTGTATAGCCTTCTGCTGCATCTTCTCTTAGTGTGCTAATTCCTGCTTCAGTAAATTTAGTCTATCAGAAAATGGGCCGGAAATTTGGTCCATCTTTTGTCCCCAATCATCTTTAGCTCTTATATTCAATCGGCTGACAGCCGAGCCTGAGATTCTCATTTGGTGCAATATCTCGCCGCCTGCCTTTTCTATCTCTTCCCGTTCCTTATCTTCGGCCTCTTTATATTCCTGGAAAAGTTCCGATATTTCCTCCAGTTTTTTGGTTATGGTGGTATTTTGTACAGCAAGAATTCCCTTTGATATTTCCACCAGCAGGCCCGGATAACGCAGGTCTATGGCCTGGCCGAGTCGGCGAATTATAGCTCTACCAATTAACTCTTTATCAGATACGTCGTACTTAGCGAGTTCGCCCTCGATAATTCCGACGTCATGCTGGTTTAAATATTTATCAGCCACGGACTCTCCGAGAAGCCGGCATTTGTCACGTCTTTGTTCCTCACGCTCTTCGATTGATAGTCCGCCTAACTTGCTGGCTTTTTCCTGGGCTATTTCCCAGGCGCTTCTAATATCTGGCAATTGACTGTCCTCAACAATTTCCTAATAAAATCGATATCGGGGTTGGTCTTAACTGGAATTTTACCTTATAATTCTAGTACGTTCAAAGTGAGAACGAGAAGCGGTACTGGATAGCAGTCTGTGTGTTGACGATATGGTTTACAGGTCATTAAAGACATACGAATCAATACAGTTAGCTGATAATTTTTACTGCTATATCTGGCAGGGAAACGGCAATAACTGTAATACCTGTTTATTTACTGACGTGTTACGAGGCGACCGCCCGCATATAATTATTGACCCCGGACATATAACCAACGAATTCGGTGAGAATTGTTTTGATCTTCTGACAAAGGCTGTAGAGGAGAACGGCTTTAAGGTCGATGATATTGGTTTGATAATAAACACGCATAGCCATATTGACCACTGCCAGGCGAACGAGCTGGTGGTACAGAAGAGCGGCGCCTGGATTACTTTATCCGAAGAGGAAGACGAATTTCGACGAACGTCAGGAGAAAGGCTGAACTCGATGTTAGGGTCGAAAAATCCGGAGTTTACGCCTCTTTTTTATCTTAAAGAGGGAGAACTGAAGCTGGGGACAAAGAATAAAGTGAGCCTTCAGAGTTTTCTTACTCCCGGCCATTCTCCAGGCTCAATTTGTCTCTACTGGACGGAAACCAAAATTTTAATAACAGGTGATGTTGTTTTTTACGGTAGTATCGGCCGGACGGATTTTCCCGGCGGCAGCCTTTCTTTGTTAAAGAAAAGCATAGATAGACTATCGCAGCTTGACGTGGACTATATTGTTCCGGGTCACAGTACCGAATACGGAAACATTGTAAAAGGTAAGACGAACGTAAAGCGTAATTTCCAGGCGGTTAAATTATTCCTCTAGCAGGTGATTATTGTGGATGCCGAAGATAGAATTCAATTTGCGGTAGAAAATACTCGTGTATTGAGGGCTCCTATGCAGAGTCTGGCTACCTTCGGTACCACGAACATCTACTATTATCTGGTCACCGAGCTGACGGAGTGGCTGAATGTAATCAGGGAAGGCAGGGTAATCGCTGCCCGGCCTAAGATTGTGACGCCGTCGTATTTGATTAATCTCGAAGGTTTCAGTTCGCAGGCCAGGAAGTTCATTGAGATGATGGCTGAGAAGTACCCCCATGAACCCGGCATTTTCTATAGCTATAAGAATGAGCCCGGGGAAATGAACGTTGTCTCGGAGCGGATCGACGCTATTATAGATAACATAAACCGTATAATCGATGACCGGCGTGATCCGTTAACTGCCATTATTAAGGGTGTGGAGACACTTTGGGATGTATCGCTGCTTAAGTTCACATTCGAATTAACTACGAGTTCAGTACAGGCAAATGTGGCTGAGATGGAGAAACGCGGCCTTCTGCGCCTTGATTCCAGTGGTGTGCCCCAGGATGCCAGGAATCACATAGAGGAGCTATTAGAAAAAACAAAGCAAGACCCCTCTTATGGGCCGGTATTGATGGCAGAACTAAAACAGTGGGGCTTGTTTCACGAGTATCAAGACAGGTTCCTGAGCCTGTTTAAAAAGAGATAAGGCATAAATCCTGGGAATGGCCGAAGCTCGCTGGTAGTTATCCAATCGTAAAATCCAAAATTTTACCGAAAACTCCCCTAACCCTATTGACAGTGATTCAGGCGCCAGTGGTATAGTACTAACATCATAGGAGCATAGTACTATTTTAATGGAGGTGCACTATGGCAAAACCTATTGAGCTCTTCCGTCAGGGCAGGCACAAAGAACTGTGGCAAATGTGCTGCGGGTTCATAGACCTCAATATGGAACAGTTTATGGATATACAGAAGCGGCTGCTATTGGAGCAGATTGAGCTGCTGAAGAATTGCAGGCTGGGTACCAGATTAATGCATGGGGCTATGCCGGAGACAATAGAAGAGTTCAGAGAGCAGGTACCACTAACCACCTATAAAGACTATTATCCCGAGTTGCCTGAATACAGGGAGGACACGCTTCCTGCCAAACCCGTATTGTGGCAGCACAGCACGGGAAGGTCGAGCGATTATGGTTATAAATTGACTCCTTATAAGTGGGTGCCAGTAAGCGCTCGCTTCTGTAAAGAATTGGGTGTGTTAATGTTCGGCGTAGGAATTTTTACTAGTTGTAATAAAAGAGAAGACGTATCGGGCCTTAAATACTGTCCACGGGTTGTCTATACCGTTGCCCCTAGGCCAAATACATCGGGTGTCCTGACTTATATTATGAAAGAAGAGATTGAACCAGAGTTCCTGCCGCCCTTGGAAGAAGCCGAGAAACTTACTTTTGAAGAAAGGATTGAAATTGGTTTCAAACAAGCTTTATCCAGAGGGCTGGATTTTTTCTTTGGTCTACCAATAGTACTTGTTGCAGTTGGGGAGAAGCTAAGCCAGCAGCAATCGCAAAAGAGAGACATTAAACCATTGTTATCGCGACCTAAAGCGTTGTTGCGCCTGGTCAAAGGTGTGACTAAAAGCAGGCTGGCTCGCCGGCCTATGTTGCCAAAGGACCTCTGGTCGGTTAGCGGAATCATGTGCGGAGGAACTGATGGTACCGTTCTCAGGGAGAAGGTTAAAAATCTATGGGGAAGGTATCCGCTGGATACCTATGCCTGCACTGAAGCCGGCATCATTGCTACACAGCTCTGGGATTATAGTAGCATGATTTTTATTCCAAACCTTAACTTCCTCGAGTTCATACCCGAGTCAGAATATTCAAAGTGGCAATTAGACTCCTCGTATCAACCAAAGACTGTATTGCTTGACGAGGTAAAAGAGAATGAGAATTATGAGGTGGTAATAACAAATTTCCATGGTGGGGCTATGGTTAGATACAGGATGGCTGATATAATAAAAATATCAGCGCTTAAGAACGATAAGTTGGGAATATGTATCCCTCAGATGACATTTGAAGGTAGACTCAGCGATATAATGGACATCGGTAGTCTTTTCCGGCTATCGGAAAAGGTAATCTGGCAAGCCATTGAGAATACTAATGTTTCCTACGAAGATTGGACGGCACGTAAAGAGACGGGCGAAGGAAAAACTTTACTTCACATTTACATAGAATTGAAAAACAAATATATTAATGAAAGAGACTTGGCCTCAGCAATTTTTGAGCAAATTATAAAGTATGATGAGGGTACATTCTATGGAAGTCTTGCTCGAGCACTTGATCCGATTCCTATAGAAGTTAGCCTGTTGCCTGAAGGTGCATTTGCCAATTATATTGCTAAACGTCGAGCTGAGGGCGCTGATCTGGCTCATTTGAAACCGCGCCACATAAATCCGTCGGATGAGGAACTGTGTATACTTAGGGCCGGAGTGCAAGTTGTACGTGAGGTGCCCATTGCAGCCAAATCTGCAGCTGAAGTTCAGGCTGCAGCTAGGCGATAGGATTCTTTCGGTTCAGATATAACTCGAAAAGGCCATTCTGGAGGACAGCCGTCCTTATTCATAAAATATTCTACTTGGAATTTGTCCTCGTCTATTTCATGGGTGTAGCCCGTTCTTGAATCTACACTTTGATATATCTGATGCTCTTGACAACGTTGGAAGCTAAGGACATAATTATGCAAAGTTACTATACGAAGCTAAGATGAATATACATGCATTGATTCCATTAATTGCGGCAGCAGCTTATATCCCGCTGTTTGTTATCCTTCTTAATAACAGGCCATGGGGGAGGCAGCACGTGCTTTTTGCTGTCTATTTACTGATGGCTGCCCTCTGGAGCCTCGGAGACATTTTCTTCCGGAGCGATTTTTTTGTTTCAAGCAAAATAATATTAGCCCAGATTGTAATTTTTATGTTTCTCTTAACCTGTGTGCAGTCGCACTATTTCGTTGCTTCGTTCTATCGAGACGTAAATTTCAGATTCCCTGTAGCCTACGGTATACCAGCCCTTGGTATTGTTCTTATGTTACTTGGTTATCTCCCAGAGAGTATGACTGTGGATAGGGGAGTCGTATCGAGTTATGGTAATTGGATATTTGTTTTAGGATTTTTCCTCTTAATTTTAGGAAGCGTGGATATATATTTCATGGAGCGGAAGCTCGGTATTCTGAGTGACCCAGAAAAGCGTAACCAAATTGTTTATCTAATAGTTGCTATTTCAATATTTGCTTGTTTTATCGCTGCCAGCGTAACTCGTATCGGACGCGAGTTTCCGATTGCACATATCGGCAATCTCATAAACGCCGCTATTTTGAGCTATGTTACGGTTAGGCACCGGCTGCTGGATATGCGCTTCGTTATGCGCCGGGGAATTGTTTATATTCTTATGGCGGGCATATTTTTAGCCGTATACATATTCTGGCTTTCCCTGCTCCACCTGGTTTTGCGTGCCAGCTACACTTTCACGTCATTTCTTATTGTTGGTATCCTTACGGCCATTTCAGCGGCGGCCTTCTGGGCACAGGCACGTGTTTTTCTCTATCAGAAGGTCGATCAGGTGTTTTACGGCAAGGGCTACGGTTACCGCCAGGATTTGATAGACTTCCTGCGTCGGAAAGCTCCCACCGTTTCTAATCTGGAAGAATTTGGTAGGGAACTGGAATTGCCTATCACCAAGGCTGTTGATTGTAGCCAGGCATATCTGCTTTTCCCCGAGCCCGGAACCAAAGATTTCATCATGCAAATTACTCAGCCGGACGATAAAGAAAATGTGCTTGTAAAAATAAGACGTGATAGCCCAATTTTAGATTGGTTGACCAATGAGAAAAAGTACCTGGGTCGAGAAAGTGTAGATACACTGCCTGAATTCCGCGGTATGTGGAATGATGAAAAAAACTGGGTAGAAGCTCTGAACATAGAATTACTGTTTCCACTAGTGAGCAGGGATAAATTGGTCGCCGTGTTGGCGCTGGGTAAAAGAAATTCCGGAAAGTATTCGCTGGAGGACGTAAATTTAATAGAATCGGTGACATCTCAGGTAGCAACCTCGCTAGAGAAGGAATACCTTCAGGAGGAACTTAGAAAACGTGAGCAGGAGCTGGCATTAATAAACCGGCTGTCAAACGTCATCACATCGAGTTTGAACATAAAAGAGGTGTATGGCGCTTTTATCAGCGAATTAAAACAGGTAATTGACGTAAACTGGGCAACCATTGCCTTGATAGAAGATGATGAACTGCGCTTTGAGGTTTTATCGACAGAGGTAGGCTCAACGTGGCAGGCCGGTGAGAAGATACCTCTTGAAGGTACGGGAACACAATGGGTGGCAACGAAAAGAAAGGCTCTTTTTGAACCTGACCTTTCAAAAAACAATAAATTTCATACCGGTGAAGAGCACCTGAGATGGGGCCTCCGGTCTATAGTTTATTTACCGCTCGTGGTGAAGAACGAGGCCATAGGCAGTCTCATTGTTGCCAGTCGTAAGCCAAATGCTTATACCCACGGCCAGGTTCGGCTTCTGGAACGCCTTGCTTCGCAGATTTCGGTTCCAGTTGAGAACAGCCGTTTATATGCCAAAGCTGAGCAGCGAGCCAGAGTCGACGAACTCACGGGACTGTTTAACCGCCGGCACTTCGATGAGAGCGTGAAGACGGAAATAGACCGTCACGCTCGCTATAGGAGCATGATGTCTTTGCTTTTCCTCGACCTCGATTTCTTCAAAGCATACAACGACCAGCAAGGGCATACGGCGGGTGATAGGGTCCTGGAATTGATAGGACGGCTGATAAACGCTGCGCTGAGAAATACTGATTTTGCTTTTCGCTACGGTGGAGACGAGTTCGCCATCATATTGCCGCAGTCAGCAACCGAGGATGCATTCATCGTGGCTGAAAGAGTCCGCGGTAGGATTGCGGCCGAGATGACCAAGAGAGATATCAAGATAAGCGCCAGCCTGGGCTTAGCTTCGTGGCCAAGCGATGGAGTGACATCCGACGAGCTGGTGAACGCAGCCGATAGAGCCCTCTACTATGCCAAAGAGACGGGAGGAAACCGAACTGCCGTTGCTTCTAAGATGCTACCTTCTCTCACTGCTTCGGCTACAACCAGAACCACGACTGAAAAAGAGGTTTTAAGTATAATTCATACTCTGGCAGCAACCATTGAAGCTAGAGATCCCTATACTTACGGCCATTCACGCAAGGTGAGCAGCTACGCAGTATCACTGGCCGAAGCTATAGGATTGCCCTCTGAAAAAGTCGCTGTGGTCAGCACCGCGGCTTTACTACACGACATCGGTAAGATAGGCATTCCGGATGAAGTACTCAATAAGGTTGATAAGCTTGAGCCTGACGCCTGGGAGTTGATACGCGCTCATCCAAAACTATCAACAACCATAGTTGGACATGTAGTTAGTTTAGTTTCGTGTTTACCGGCCATACTTCATCATCATGAGCGCTGGGATGGCGCTGGTTACCCATCCGGGCTCAAAGGCGATGAGATCCCGGTTGAAGCACGCGTCCTGGCCATCGCGGATGCTTTTGATGCCATGACATCATCTCGACCCTACCGTGGCAAACTATCGTACAAGAAGGTACTGCAAGAGTTGAAACGATGCTCCGGAACCCAGTTTGACCCGAAGCTGGTTGACGCCTTTTTGCCTATCGCTTTATCGGCAGCCCCAGAGGAATCAAGCGTCGCTTAACCAGCTGCCGCACTTGGAATCGAATATAAGATGTCTTAAACCCCTTGACAAGGTCCGAGGCTGGGCACATAATTAGTCAAGTTCCGCGGTGGCAGTACCGATGAACGTATATGCTATCCCTCCATTGCTGGCTGTAATAGCCTACATCCCCTTACTCGGTATCCTATTAGCAAATCGTCCCTGGAACAGACAACGCTGGCTTCTATTTTTATTCTTAATACCTGCAATGTTATGGAGCCTTATTGATTTCTTTTTCCGAGCTGATTTTTCCCCGGCATACCGGTTAGTATTATGTAAGGCAGTTCTGTGGTTTTCATTGTGGATGGGAATCCAATTTATCTTCATTCTACGCTTTTTCGCCAGGCGTCAATTTTTTTCACTTTATTTTGCTTATCTTTTACTCGTGATATTTGCGGTTCTGGAGGTGCTTGACTATATTCCGAAAAGTGTTGTTATCTCTGCCAGTGGACTGCAGGTCCAATATGGCGCGCTTTGCTTCGTGTTCGTTATTTTGCTGCTTATCATCGTCAGTGCAGATCTTTATTCACTTTCCCGCGAAGCAATTAATAGTAAAAATCTGGAAGAAAAGAATCAGATCTCCTATTTGCTTGTTGGGGTTGCATTAATGGCGGGCTTTGGTATGGCCTCTTTTGTTCCCGGAGCTAGTAAGTTCCCACTGGCGCATGTAGGTAATATTGCCCTAGCTTCGATACTGAGCTATATCTTCTTAAAAAATCGTTTATTAGATATAAAGTTAATTACACGCCAAATTCTGGTCTGGATTGGACTAATTGGTATCGGCATTGTTCTATATCTCATTTCATTTCTGTTTATTTACTCATTCAGCAGTATCCAGATAGATGGAAGCACTTTAGCCTTAGCCACAATGGCCGCGATGTCTATTGGAGGGAGTGTTTACTTACTACACGGAGTGCTTTCTAGGCGTACAGATAGGCTGTTCTACAGGGCGCGTTACGCCTACCTGGAAAAACTACGTACTTTTCTAAGATACAGACTGAACCGCGTTCTTAGTTTAAGAGAGCTAAGCGAAGGATTACTGCCGCTGCTGGCGGTTACGCTGCATTGTAAACAAATATTCTTGTTAATGCCGGAATCCGGGGGAGCTGATTTTGCCATTCAATTTTCCCAGCCGCGCGGGCGAGATTTTGAAGCGAGGTTGAGCCGGGACAATCCTGTTACCGAATGGCTACGGCGAGAGAAGCGATATATGCTGAGAGAAAATTTGGATATCTTCCCGGAGCTTTACGGGAGATGGGGGCAAGAAAGGGATGAACTAGAAGTTCTGGATATTGAATTACTATTTCCTCTGGTAAATCGAGGCGATTTAGTTGCCATCCTGGCACTGGGGAAAAAGGAATCGGGTAAATATTCGCTTGGGGATGTAAATTTAGTGGAAACTGTTATAACTCAGGTGGTGGCCAGCCTTGAAAGAGAATATCTTCAAGAGCAGTTTAGAAAGCGAGAGAAAGAACATCTTCAGAAGGAATTAAGAAGCAGAGAGCAGGAACTGGCTTTGATTAATCGGCTGGCGGCAGTTATTACTTCCAGCTTAAACGTAAGGGAAGTATATGATGCATTTATAGATGAACTTAAAGGCGTAGTTAGTATTGACTGGGCGACGATTGCCCTGATAGAGGGCGACCAAATCCGGTTAGAGGTTATATCCACGGAAGTAGGCTCGACCTGGCAGGAAGGGGAAAAGATGCCATTAAAAGGCACAGGCACGGAGTGGGTTGCCAATCACAAGGAGGCGTTGCTGGAGCCTGACCTTATAAAAAATCGGAAATTTAAAACCGGTGAGGGGCATTTAAAGCGCGGCATAAGGTCCATTGTTTATCTGCCGCTGCTTGTTAAAAACAAAGCAATTGGCAGCCTTATTATTGCCAGTCGAAAGCCGGATGCTTATTCCCCAATACAAGTTCGACTTCTAGAACGTCTGGCTTTTCAAATAGCCATGCCAATTGAGAACAGCCGCTTATTCGCCAAAGCAGAGCATAAAGCCCGGATTGATGAAATTACAGGCTTGTTCAATCGACGTCATTTTAATGAATGTATAAAACAAGAAATAGACCGTCACTCTCGCTATAGTGGCGTGCTTTCTCTAATTCTTCTAGACCTGGATGATTTCAAAGCATATAACGACGTGCACGGGCATATGGCCGGCGATAAGATACTGGAGATAATAGGGCGTTTGGTTAATGCCGAGATAAGAAATACTGACCTGGCCTTTCGTTACGGTGGTGACGAATTTGCTATCATATTGCCTCAGTCAGAAACCCATGATGCTTTTGTTGTCGCCGAGAGGGTCCGTCGCGGGATCGCTGGCGAGATGGGCAAAAAGAACATCAAGCTAAGCGCTAGCCTGGGATTGGCCTGTTGGCCTGGTGACGCATATACATCGGGCGAACTCGTAAACACTGCTGACATGGCGCTTTACCACGCCAAGCAGACCGGAGGTAACCGGACATGCATTGCCGCAAAAATCCTGGCGGATACAAGAGCCGAGGCTAGACTCAAAGTAAAGGATAAATAGAAGCTCTGGATGTCATCAGTGCCTCACCCCCTCACTTTTTCACCAGTGCACAGATATTTCGGGAGAACAATTTTATCGGAAGTTTATAGGATCTTTCCGGGAATAGGCTAATTATTTCGAATCCTGCCTGTTTTATTAAGCTGCTGAGTTCCGGATAAGAAAATAGATAATAATAGCGATAATAAGGTACCGCCTTAGATTTCCAGGGCACCTCAATCTGTTTGCCGGTTAGCCAAAACTTGGGCTGCCATTTGTTCCAAACGGTGATAAAAGCCTCACCACCCGGTTTCAGTACTCGCTTGAGTTCCGAAATTGTCATTCTTCTTTGTTTGCCGCCGCGGATATTATGATAAACGGCAACTGCTATGGCACAATCAAAGGTGTCATCCGAATACGGCAGATAGGTGGCATCAGCTAACACCAGTTCTGCTTCGAATTTGAATTTAGCTGCATATTTACGCGCCAGGCCCAGCATTTGAAATGAAAAATCAGCACCGTATAGCTCGAAATTGTCCTTGAACGGCAAGAAATCGGCGCCGTGAGCACAGCCGATATTCAATAGCTTTCCTGTCTCCCATCTGTTTGCCAGTTCTTGCAGCTCGCTGGTGAATCGAGACCAATGTCTAAAACGGTACCAGCTTTCAGCTATTTCATCGAAAACCTGTCTGTTTGTTGACATGGCAGCGATTTGGTAAACTCTGATTTGGGTAGTCAATTATATTCGTTACTGGACATTAGGAAACCACATAATGAAGAAAATATCAAGAACTATATCCGGTGTGACGCCGGTGGCAGTGATGGGCAAGCCGATTGGATGCCCAGGTGAATGTATATATTGCCCCAGTTTCCCTGATGCTCCCAAGAGTTATACACCGGAATCACCTGCCGTGCTCCGGGCCAAGCTCTTCGATTATGACCCCAGAAGTCAGGTCGAAGAAAGATTAAGGATCCTCATGGATATGGGGCACCCGGCCGACAAAGTGGAACTCATTGTCATGGGAGGGACCTTTTTG
>Ga0136653_10001180_pt1 | contig 14209 bp, 19 predicted proteins | sample LakKivw275mmetaG_FD_94866 | JGI IMG/M metagenome (GOLD analysis project Ga0136653, IMG submission 94866) | Anoxic lake water microbial communities from Lake Kivu, Rwanda to study Microbial Dark Matter (Phase II) - Lake Kivu water 275m metaG... | ecosystem: Environmental > Aquatic > Freshwater >... | reverse complement strand
GACATGAATCAGCTCTTGATATGATGAATAACCCCCCGGAGAACACTAAGAAGAAGGGTTCCGATGCGGGCGGATGCCAACCAGCGGTTGCATGGCTCGAATAAAGCTTCTCGAGCAGAGCGGCGAGAGCGATTACTCTAGTCTGGTTTTAAGCAGCCAAGCGATGCTAAGTCGTGTTATTCAGGTTAGAAAGAACAGGATGACGGCGGCTGATGATCAGCCCAGACAATACAAGATAGACAATTCAGGGATAACAGTATTCTCGAAGCAAACCGTATTCTGAAATCTACCTGATGAACCTAACTGATTCATCAAGAGCACACATCCTACACTACTCGCAGACCTGTGGCAGGGTGGCCCAGACCAAGTCATAGAGGCTCTTGAATGCCTCAACAATCTGCTGATTCTCCGAGATGATACCGACGTCGTTTCCGATATCGTCCTCCAAATCGTCCGGTATCGCCTCAAAGAACGCTATGGTGCTGGAATCGATGATAATTGACTGGAGACCTATCCTCGGCGCCGGTTTAAGCTTCAATACCATCGACATCTCCTTGGCCACGTTGGAGTTGTGCGGCGTTACCTCTGAGATGAGTCTCACCTGTACTCCTCTTGCTACTGCCTCCTCAATAGGTTTGGAGTGTGACCTGTAAAGCCTCACCATGCCGTTCGCTGAGGCCACCATTGCCACAGACTTGGTCGAGCTTGAGAGTAATTTTTTGGTGTTCTCAGAGACCATTCGGCGGCCTTCCAGCGTTGCCAACTCGGTCTTAAGGGGTCTCCTGCTTGAGAGCAATCTCATAGACTCGTAGGTCAATGCAAGACTTTGAATCTTCTCAAGACTCTCTTCAGCCTCCTTCACCAACTTCTCGGCAAGAGGAAAGAGAGCCTCGTTAGGGGAGATGGCTGAGAAAGTTTCAGGCTTACGGCGCGTGGTTCTGACAAGGCCTTTCTGCATGAGCTCCCTTACAGAACCGTAGAGCTTTGTTCTAGGGACTCCGCTGAGAAAGCTCAGTTCACCAGCAGTCTTTGAGCCAGACTTGACTAGGGCTGCGTAGATCTTGGCTTCATACTCTGTCAGTCCGAGCCTCGTAAGCGCAGGAATGTAGGTGACTAGCGAAGACAAGTGACTTCACTTCCGAGATCAAGAACAATCTCCATGAGGATGTCTATTATTCTTTCTTCTGAGCCACGGTAGGACCAGATCTTCATTCAGATGAGGTCAGAAATGCGAGTATTGCGGAGAACTCGCCGAAAACCTTTTTGAGCCTCTGTTCTTAGAACACAGGGTTGCGAGTATTCGACAAGACCGTTATACATGCTCGTTCGTATTGTGTCGCAATCAAAGGATGATGCTGAGTAGTTGCCGAAAGACGATGAGAGAGGCCATCTTCACGAAGACAAGGCCCCGCCATACTCTGAACACAAGATAGAGAGCCTCAACGAATTGAGCGTTCTCATGCAGGCAATGGATCAGGATGAGGGAATAAGGATAAGGGGCGAGGTTGAAGGGTTCGAGAATGGAGGGTTCATCTTTGTTACGAGGTCGGCAAGCAGGTACTGCATAAACGTGTGCGACAGGGTCTTTGACCCTATCAGGAAGACCTATTCTGTGGGCGGGAATGATGTCTGGTTCTACTTTGACACCTTTGAGGAGGCATGGGCGAAACTGGCAACCCTGATAAGGAATCCTATTGAAGCCTACGCATACTAGAATGGTCTTTCTGTTCTGCGCGATAACTGAATAATTGCTGTCATCAAATCAGGTTACATCTAGGTCTGATTCTGGCAGATGGAGAGACTATTCTTCCAAAGCAGGAAGTGGGCCGAGAACATAATCGAGTCCACAGGTCATTTCTTCAGCGCGGGAAGAATGTCTATGTACATTGTTGGATGTGTCCGTCTATCCTGTCTTTTCAACATGTTGAATCCATACTTCTCATAGAATCCTGCCGCGTCTTTCTCAGCGTCCAGAACTATGAATCTGCAAGCTATTCGATCGGATGTTCTTATCGCTAATCCAATACACCAGTCCAAAACATAGGTTCCTACACCATTCCCCTCATACCTAACATCTACCGCTAGTTGGCCGATTTGCAGAGCAGGATAGCAGTCCTTGCCAATCTCTAGCCGATCCTCATCACTCATTAGTTCGCGTTTAATCTCGGCCATCATCAGAGTGGCAAAAGCGATTACTTTTCCACCATACGAAAAGAGGTAGGTTGTGCCTAACCTTTCTTCCTGAAAGGGTCTAGCTTCCTCGAGAATGAACTTGTTGACGCCTACGTTTCTGCAATGAAAACTATCTAGTACGTTTTCTGCTGACAGAATGTGTGGCTTCAAGCTAGAAGGATCGATAGGGATCCTTTCAGTTGATAAACATAGAGAGCAGCCGCCTTTACAAGGCGTTCGATTCATAGACAGCCTTTGCCCTCTCAAGCCGTTCGATTAACTCTTTTGAGGGCTCACGCTGTATATCTCTCTGAAAATCTTCAAACTCCTTCTTTGTCAGGGTTTGAATAGATCGAGGCAACATCTTTGACGCACCTTACACGCTTTTCATAATAGCCTCGTTAATCGGCTATACTTAAAGATATATCAGAAGATCTCGTCACAGCCTTATCAAGACTCAAACATTCTCTGTGCCGCCGAATCAGCATTGTAACTCGAAAAGCCATTATCTGACCATAGTATGTATTCACGCGACCGAGACCAAAAAACGACATAGAACCCTCAAATGAAGGGTTAATTTACGTTGAGGTCGTGGGGGGTAGTCTGGTCTACTGTGGGCAACATGGACTTGAGTGTGGGCCTCACCACAAGCTCCTCAATTGAGATGGTGAAGTGGTTAGCACATAATGTTGATGACCTCGGTCTCCGCGGGGTCTGGACAGGTGAGGACATAGGCAGACCTCAAGAGATATTCACAGTCACATGCCTGATTCTTCTTGAGACCAAGAGAGTGAATGTTGGCATCGGCGTAGCTAGCCCCTTTATACGCAACATCACGACAGTGGCGAGAGCCGCGGTGGCGCTGAATGAGATCTCACCTGGCAGATTCAGGCTCGGTCTTGGTGTGGGGGGGCTTCAAGATCTCGCATCGATGGGGGTTCAGGTCGAGAAGCCTGTTGAGTCGATGAGAAAGATCGTTGAGACTCTAAAGGGCATCTGGAAAGACCGAAAAACAGTAACAAGTAAGGAACTCAGACTAAAGAACTACAAGACATCGTTTGCCCCCGCTGACATTCCGATCTTCATGGGTGTCAGAGGCCCCAGGCTTCTTTCTCTGGCGGCCGAGATTGCTGGTGGCATCATCCTCAGCGGCCCCAAGGAGTACGTGAAGGAATCGATCAAGCTTGTCCGGGAAAGACGGGTGACCGCGGGACTGACTGAGACGGATTTCTCGTTCGTGCTTTGGGTTCCGACGATCATGCTGAGTGGTGACAGAGATCTGGAGCTTGCCAAGAGGGTTGTGGCGATCGTCGCATCCGACACCCCGGACAAGGTGCTCACCACAGCTGATGTCTCTCTGGATGAGGTTAACAAGATCAGGAGCATCTTGAGGAGGGGCGGGGCTAAGGAGGCTGCGAGAAATGTCTCTGAAGAATTGATCGACAAGTTCTGCATAAGCGGAGACGCTGAGAGGATCAGCGAAGTCTTCCGAAGCTACTCAAGCCTCCGGATCGATGAAGTTGTCTTCGGGCCACCGTACGGGCGGAACCCCAGAGATGCTATCCAGCAAGTTGCGAAGGCGTGGGGTAGGACCTGATGCAGCTAGGTCTCAATCTCAACGTCAACGATACTGTACCCGAAACGATGGCTAAGAGTCGGGAGGCTGAGCGTCTAGGGCTTGATTACATCTGGATCTCAGATCTTCCCAGCCAGAGATATGCGCCTGTAGTGGCGGCTGCCGCAGCCTCGGCAACCGAGAGGATAAGGATTGGTTTTGGATTGATCAGTCCTTTTCTGCACTCCCCGCTGCAGGTCGCCAGCTCCCTGACCACCTTGATAGAGGCTTATGGTGAGCGTTTTGAGCTCTGCATAGGACCAGGTGACAGAGATCAACTGCGCAGAGTCGGGGTGGACCTCGATAGGACCGAGGGGATTCCGACACACCTACTGAAGGCGAAAGGCAAGATCCAGAGATCCCTCAAAGACAGAGGTCTAGAATGTAAGATCTGGCTTGGAGCTCAGGGTCCAAAGCTTCTCGAGATAGCCTCCTCCTTTGACGGCGTTCTCCTGAACTACTCGTCGCCTAGGATGATTGAATGGACGCTGAAGGTCATCCACAAGGCCAAAGGTAAGATGGCTGAACGGGTTGGAATCTTCGCACCATCATACGTTTACAAGAACTTCAGGCCTGAGATCCACAGAATCCTTCAGTACGCATCAGCGACCGTGGCCCTAGGCGCCTCGAAATCTGTACTTGAGCAATTCTCCTTCTCAGAGATGCTGGAGCCTGCCATGAAGAGGTTTGCATCAGGGACTCATGAGAGTTCAGTTCTGAAGCTGATTCCTTCAATAGTCATCGAGGAGTTCTCAATACTCAAGTGTCAACATGATCTGCCGGCATACCTTGATGAGTTGAGGAGGCTCAGGGTCGATCATGTGGTCTTTGCGTATCCTCAAGGCTATTCAATGGAGACCATAAGGGAACTGGCGAACGCGCTAGTCAGCTGATTTCTTGAACAGGACATAGCTGTGGTGTGCAAGATGCTTCTTGCACCAAGAAGGCAGATCCTCAAACCTGCTTCTTCTTAACTCAAGAGCGGATCTCGAAAGAGATCTTGGAATCAGTTCTCGCAAGAAAGCTCCTGATTCATATATCTCAAGCACAAACCATGGCACGTCAAAGTACCCGATCTCAAGTACTCTGCCGAAATGTGAGAGAGACTCGACTACGGGCCAGTTTGACATCAACGCGATGTTACCGTGATTCCATTCTCTTCCAGCTAGGCTATGTTGGATCTTGTGAAGAACCATGTCGGGGTTCCATCTGTTCTGAACAATGATGAGCAGGTACCGTCGTGTAAGCGGGAGCATGTTTTCCAGGAGCCTAAAGGGGTGTTCCTGCTGTTCTATTTCGCAGAAGTTCCAGACAAGATCATACTGCAGGTTTCTCCCGCTGCTGGGATCTGATAACCTGTCTATGCGGAGATTATGACCTGCGAATATCTCGTTGTTGACGCGGATAAGCGGATTCAGATATTGAGTGCTGTGTCTGAATCTTTAACCATATGGAATCCTTAACCATATGGCACTAGCGTACCGTCATATCGGCTCTGCGAATCTGTTCAGTGAAAGTCTCCTCAGAAAACTGTCTCATCGGCGTATACGGTCATTCCTGTATCATCAATCTTGTATGGTCTAGGTTGGTCGTCGGCTGCTGTTGCCCTCATCTTCCTAACCTGTATCACGCGAGCCATAGCTTTGCCTACCTGCACACTCTGCAAGACTATCACACCATGCGCAAGATACTCTTCCTCAACGACACTTTTGATATCGAGTGACGGCATCTCCATAGTTGTCAAGCATGTGGCCCCTGTAGCGGTCAGGCTCTCAATCAGGTCTAGGTAAGCATTTCTCCTGTCATAGATCTCCGGATACTGGAAGCTCATTGTTGCAAGCGGTTCCACAACTATCCTTTTCGCACTGGTTGACTCAGCCATCTGTTCAACGGCATTTATGAGTCCTAACATCGAGAAATCTCGCTTGCCCACAACGTACTTGCCGATCTTCACATTTCCTGGGACGCGGCGTATAGGAGAGGCGTCCACGAAGGAGAACTTGCCGTCTTTCTCGAGCTGATTAAGATCCCACTTGAACCTCTTCATAGCCTGGTAGAGGTGTGGCTTGCTCTCCTCAAGGGAGACGAAGAGGCCGTTCTCGTCATAGTGACATATTCCGTTCACAAGGAACTGTGTGCAGAGTATCGTCTTTCCGCTCCCCGGTCCACCGACAATGATCACGGTTCTTCCTCTGGGAATTCCACCCTCGAGCATCTTGTCTAGTCCAGATATCCCCGTTGAAACCCTCTCTGACATAAAGACACCCTACAGCGGTTGCGATCTGCCGTGAAACTCCCTTCGCGTCGTATTAACTCCCTCTTGTGTCGCTCTAAGTATTTAACAATCTCTTCGATAATCTTTTCTGAGATATAGTGCAGGTCCTCACGAAGACGACCTGTCTGCACTGCAAAAGCTTCTTTAGAACAGCATCACGATAACAACACGACCAACATATACAGGATTGATTGCCAACAACTAATCAGGAAGGAGTGTGTATTTGAATTGACTACGCTGATTACTGGAGGAACAGGCTTCATAGGATGGAACATCGCAAAGACATACATTCAGAAGGGCAAAGACGTAGTCCTCTTCGATGTTGCCCCGCCCAAGAAATACCAGAACCTCGACGAGCTAGGATCGAAGGCCAGATTCGTCAGAGGGGACATCACATCTTGGCCGGAAGTTCTCAGGGTCATAGAGAACAACCGCGTAGATGATATTTACCACACCGGCGCATTGGTCTCGATCGCATGTGAGGAAAACCCTCAAGCAGGCTACATGGTCAATGTGAACGGCACCTTCAACATCCTTGAGGCATCGGTTCTCTTCAAAGTGAAGAAGGTCACATTCATCAGCTCGATAGCAGCCTACAGTCTCGGTCAGACCGAGACCATAACCAACAAATCGCCCCAGCGACCCTACTCCATGTACGGGGTCAGCAAGGTCTGCGGCGAACTCCTCGGCGAGTACTACCACAGAAAATACGGGCTCGACTTCAGAGGCGTAAGGTTCCCCTCGATCATCGGACCCGGAAGAGGTGCTTCAGGATTATCATCATACACCTCTCTCATGATTCAGGAGCCGGCTCTCGGCAGACCCTACGAGGTCTACGCCACAGAGGACACTGTCTGCGCTATCCTCTACTACAAGGACGCCCTCCGATGCCTGATCCAGCTTCATGAGGCCCCAGCAGACAGAATAAAGACCAGGGTCTACTGCATTGCAGGAGACTTGCCGACGGCAGATGAGGTCGCGAAGGCTGTCAGAAAGAAGATCCCTGATGCAAAGGTAACATTCAAGCCTGATCCAGAAAAGACCCAGATACTCAAGAGCTGGGCTCAGAAGATCGATGAGTCAGACGCAGCCAGAGAATGGTGCTGGAAACGGGAGTACACACTGCAGCAGACGATCGACGATTTCATTGAAGAAGTCAGAATGAATCCTGACCTCTACGCGTAAGCAGGATCTGAGAAATAACTGACAAGGAGGTCCCACATGACAGGCGCCTCCATGCGTGCCAGGGAGAGAGAGTGGGCGCCATTCTGAGGTTGAGTCGCCTGAAGTTCCTCGCCGGAGGAGCTGTAGCGAACTCGCTCGGAGCGACTCTGGCCTACTATGAAACTGGAGTTTTTGATCTTAGTCTGTTCATCATCGGGCAACTAGTCGTGACCTCAACCAACCTGATGGTCCAGAACCAGAATGAATACTGGGACATCGAGAGTGACAGGCTCTCAACGCAGAGGATATTCTCTGGAGGAACAGGCGTCTTAGCGAAGGGCCTCCTCTCAAGAAAGACAGCATTACTTTTGAGCTTGGCCTCGATATCGTTTGCAGCTTTACTAATGATCTTTCTTTGCTATACGCTCAGTAATAGGGGATACCTTGCATTGATCTTCCTTCTGGCTGCTTTCCTGTCATGGGCCTATTCCAGTCCGCCGCTCAGGCTGCTATCTACCGGATTAGGGGAACTGAATGTTGGAATAATACTCGCGGTAATAACGCCGCTCTTTCAATACTATCTGCAGACAGGTTCTGTGAGCACTATCCTGATTCTGTGTCTTCCCATGTTCTTCTTTGCCTTCTCTATTCCACTCAGCTTCAGTTACCCAGATTTCATGGTGGACAAGCAAGCTGGAAAGCAGACTCTCCTTGTCAGACTTGGCTGGAAGAGGATTGGCAGACTCCACGTTGTCTTGCTGGCTTTAGGTTATGCATCTCTGGCAGCAGTACGATTTACATCCGCCCCCGCGTCAGCAATTTATCTGCCATTTCTTACGACACCTCTCGCTTTGGCGATGGCGTCCATTCTACTGAATCCTGAACCTACTGTCGAGCAGCTTGTAAGAAACACAGTCTACGCAGCACTTCTGCCACTTCTGATCGCAGTACTGCAGATGGCCTCATTGCTGATAGGAAGATCATGAGCGCCAAGCTCAGCTTCATCAGGTAATCCAGTAATCTTAAGATGAACATGCATGCCACGAAAAGGCAGGTGCATTCAAGAATGTCGAAGCTGATAACCGGCGGCACAGGATTCGTCGGTTGCGAACTCGCCAAGATGCTTATCCAGAGAGGAGAGAAAGTCGTACTCTTCGATGTTGCTCCGAACTACGAAGCTGTTGATCCCATCAAGGATAAAGTGATCGTGGTCCGCGGCGACTTGGCCAACTGGTCTGAGGTACTCAACGTCGTCAAAGATCACAAGATCAAGAGCATCTTTCATCTGGGGGCGATGCTCAGCATACCTTCTGACGCGAACCCCTGGGCAGCGTACAGAGCCAACGCGAACGGCATGATGCATGTTCTTGAGGCTGCACGTCTCTTCGAGGTTGAGAAAGTCATATTCACCAGTACCGCAGCGGTCTACGCAGGCCACACTGAACCGATCGATGAATCAACAGTCCAGAAACCTGACGGCATGTATGCGCTGACTAAGCTCTTCGGAGAACTTCTCGGACGATTCTACGCGAAGAAGTTCAAGCTCGATTTCAGAGCAGTCCGGTTTCCAACAGTTGTTGGACCTGGAGCCAAGACGAGACACATGTCCCAGTATATGCCATGGATGATTGATCACGCGCTGACAAACAAGCCGTTTGAGGTCTGGGTTGAAGAAGACTGCCGGAACCCCTGCATCTACTACAAGGACGCGGCCAACGCGCTCCTTATGCTCCACGACGCACCGAAAGATAACATCAAGGCTCGCATCTACAATCTTGCCGGAATATCATTGACGGCCAGAGAGTTTGTGGGCACAGTCACAAGATACATTCCATCAGCCCGGATCACCTTCAAGCCAGATCCCGAGGTTGTGAAACTGATCGGGAAGGGCTTCGGACTCATAGACGACAGTCCCGCCAGAAGAGAGTGGGGATGGAAGATGAAGTACGACATGGAAGAGATGATCAAGGATTTCGAGCGGATCTACATATCAGCGAGCAAGAGCTGATACAATCCATCTACATGTGAAAGCGTAAGAACATAAATAGGAATCAGCTAAGCATTCTACGGTCGTTTCAAATGAGTCAAGAGAAGATTAGCCGACGCAAGTACCTAAAGTATGCAGGGGCCGCAGTAGCTGCAGGCGCTGTCGCAGCCGCAGGATACGGAATATCCCAATACTACAAACCTCCCGCACAGACAACACCTCCCACAACAGTCACACCTACACAGGGTGCTAAGCGAAAAGTCAAGATCGGAGGAACCAAACCGTTCACTGGAACCAATGCGCTGCCAGGCAGAAGCGAAGGTGACGCTAACAAGCTCTGGGCAAAGATGGTTAACGAGGCTGGCGGAATCAAAGGTGGGGACGGAAACACCTACGAGGTTGAAATGATCATCTACAATGACGAGGACAAGCCTGAGAACGTCGGAAGACTCTTCGAGAAGCTGATAACCGAGGACAAAGTGGACTTTCTCTTCGGACCCGTGTACGGTCCTCTCGGGATGGCAACAGTTCCGGTCGTGGAGAAGTACAGAAAGTTCGAGGTCTACGGCACAGCCACCTATGACCCCGTACAGTTCAAAGGCCTGAAGTATATCGTGACAGCGTGCACAAACGGTGACCGCTACGCAGAGAACATGTGCGACATGATCTGGGACCGGATACTGCCTGAGGATCCTGAGGCCAAGAATCTTGCCATCACCCATGGCGATGACATATTCCGCATGATCGCAGGAACGTATGGCCTCGCATATGCAAGGCAGAAAGGCTTCAACATAGTCTTCTACGACAAATACTCAACGTCAGCCACTGACCTTACACCCATGTTAACTAAGGCCAGATCCGCTAACCCCGCGATATACCTGAATGCTGGAGGATACCCGGACGCTATACTGCTCATCAAGCAGATGAAAGAACTTGATCTTAATGTAAAGCTGCTCTGGGCAGGAACAGGCACCGTCTTTCCGCAGTTCGCCGTGGATCTCGATAAGTACGCTGACGGATGCATCAGCTGCACACAGTGGGAGAAGGGCATGATCTACAAGCACGACTTCGGCCCAAGCCACGACGAATTCATCGAGGCCTTCCAGAGAGAGTACAACTACCTGCCAGACTACCACGCAGCAACAGGATTCCAGCAAGGCCTGGTAATACAGAGAGCGATGGAGCTCGCGGATGATCCGTTGAATTCTGATTCTGTAAGGAAGGCCGCAGGCAATATGGAGATGACGACCTTCTACGGAAAGTACAAAGTCGACCCTGTATCGGGCTGGCAGATAGGCCACAAGATGGGCGTCATCCAATGGCAAGACGGCGAGAAAGTCGTCATCTGGCCCATGGAGGTCGACGCCAAGCCTGTACGGTACCCTATGAAGAAGTGGTCTGAGAGATAGCCCCACGGTACTCCAGCAGCTTCTTCAGCGCCCACCTTTCAGCTCTTACCTCGCTCGCTCTCACGCCAGTCCTTCTTTGCCTGATATGGTACAGTTCGTGTGCCGTCAGGCAGACGACAGCCTCTTTCCAGTCCTGTATCATGTATCGGGGTGCTGTCTTCAATCTGGGATAGGAGAACTCGAACGGGAAGTTAGTTGGTGACCCAACCCTGATGACTAGAAGGTCATCGATATCCTTTGCGACGTTAACAACTCTGTTACGGCCAATGTTATGCCAGGCCCTCCCGGCGAAGACCCACTTTGAGTTCTTTACGTGAACCTCGACTCCGGAGGAATCGATCCCTTGTGACGCGAATCTCACAAGCTCCTCAACCTCGGCTGTGGGATACCTGCTTGTGTTCTTGATTCGCATCCTGCCAGAAACCCCGTAATGGATCTTTGAAGTCCTCTGGCTAATCAAGCCGCACACTTATGTCTTGCTCTCGCTCTCCCAGAGATCACCTCCTTATTCAGAATGATATTAACCTTAAGCGAAAAGTAATGAACAAGATTCGAAAGACAATAGTCGCTGTCGTCAAGAAGTGTTGGTAGTGCTCACTTGATAGCTATCACCTCTGCAACAAGGTCTCGAAAATGCTCGTCTCCTGTCACTATCCTGGCTCCATGTTCTCTTGCTGTGGCGAGCACAATTGAGTCAGCGAGCCCCCAGCCTTTGACTTTTCGCTTCCTCTCGTAACCCAAAGCTCCAGCTTTTTCAGCGATGCCAGTATCAAGCGGGATCATGCGTGTCCTGCTGATTATGAAATTTAGATCTTCATCAAAAGCCAGCTTCTCTCTTCGGTATTTCTCGGACATCTCGGCAATCACGATTGTTGGGGTGATTCCTTTCGAGCTCTCGATGAAAGGTTTCGCTCTTGCACCGGCTGTTGAGCCTGAAAAATATTCAAACCATGCGAAAGAATCGATCACATAAGCTTCAGTCGGCATGAGCAAGTTCCTCCGTCTCAGTGGAGGCTCCTTGTGATCTCCTCATGCTCTTCCTGAGTAAGCTTGAGCTTCAGCTTCTTGTGTACGCCGAATCTTGACGACGATACTCCGCTGGCTCTTTCAAGTAGTCTTGCCACGACTTCGTTCATGCTTCTAGCGCGTTCTCGCTTCATCATCTCTTTGAGTCGTTCCCATACCGATTCGCTGACCGCTATCGTCTTTGTGCTTGCCATGAGGGCGGCACCAAGTTATCATTTATATTTTACAACTTATAAAATCTTCTTCTGATCTGATCGGATATGGTGACTGACAAGGGCATAAAGAAAAGATAGGAGCGCCTATTTGGCACACTCACCGATGCGACCTTTACCCGGCTCACGGTTGCAGCTTGGAGGAAGAGTTCCAGTTATCAGGTTCATTCTTCTACGGTAGTGGACTTTAGGCTTATATAGACCAAAAGTACCTTTTGTACATATGACCGAGATCATTAAAGTGGAGCTAGACGAGGCGTTAGCCAAGAGATTCAGGAAGAAGGCTATGGAGACGTATGGTTACAGGAAGGGAACCATCAAGAGAGCATTGGAAGATGTCATTAGAAAATTCTCCATGTCTGGGAAAGCTGACTGGGGATCTCTGAGGGGCAAGCTCAGGATGAAGAAGAGAGTTACTTCTGTGGAGTTGCAGCACATGATCTGGTCGAGGCAAGATTGATTCTCATAGATACCAACGTCTTCCTTGAGCTCTTGCTGGGGCAGGAGAAAGCGCAGGATTGTGAAGTGTTACTCGATGAGGTCTCGAAGGGCAAGATCGAAGCTGTCACGACTCATTTCACTGTGCACGCCGTGGAAGCCGCTCTAGGTTCCGGTCAACCACTCATAACTTTTCTGAGAAATCTCGAGAACTCGGAAGGGCTTGTCATATACTATACAGGAATCTCTGAAGAGATCTCCGATGCGATGCTCACGGAAAGGATGGGGCTCAACTTTGACGACGCTCTCCAGTACTATGCTGCCAAGAGGTTGGGGGCGGAGGCAATAGTGAGCTTTGACAGACACTTCGATAACCTTGATGTTCCTAGAGTTGAGCCTCAGCAATTCGTCAAGCGCAAACTCTAGTGAGCACGTAAAGGGCAACAGGAGAAACCAGATTACTGTTCAGATCTTTCTAGGTCTGGTCTTCCTTTCCTTAACCAGCTAGCTTGTCAGCCACCAGGAGTTCACCCCACCGGGCAAGATCTGGATCCTCGCAGGCCAGTGATTGATGCCGATTCGAATGACTTGTCTGCCCAAGCCGATTTCTCACCAGATGTGACAGATATTGAGATGGCCTGGGCTTCCCTCACCTTCCACTGCCTGGCTGAAGGAACCTCGCAGATCGTCGTCGAAACAGCAGAAGACACACTCGTTCTATATGACGGACAGAACCCCTTCCCGACCATCCCGGATCCGTTCCAGGTAACCTGTAACCAAGTCGAACCCAGTCCGGTCGGCGGGTTCGTGGCATCAGTGAACAAGCTCCAGATACTTGCGCCTTACCTTGCGCTTGCAGCCGCAGTCGTAGTAGTTTCCGCCCTAGTGGTCCAGAAGAAGCGGAGAGACTGAGCAACCTCTCTCCCCTCATTCGTTTGATCGTCTTCAGTAGGCTATCTCGCCCAGAACATACATCACTAGTGGAATCGCCGTGGAGACGGAGTTCTCAACGACCCTGCTCTCCCTGCTGCCGTCTCTGAGAAAGGACTGTGAGCCATCCAAGTAATCTGTCATTCATCCCACGCACCTTTGATGTCTGCTGAGAAGACATTGTGTCGCGTCCTTCGCCTGCCAGTCATCAACCTTGCTCATTTGCTCACCTCCTTTCTTGATCAATCGCAAGATCGATCGAGGGATCTTGGTTCTCAATTCAATGCTTGTCATGGAGGTCAATCAGTAACGGAGCAATAGTCCACGACATTAGGACAGATGACTTAATAGCCGTGTGGCTGGGATAAGTACAGACACTAGATTCTACGGAGGTCCAAACAGGTTATGTCTGAATCTTCTTGGGTCTTCGCGATTGAAGAAGAGAAATTGCCGAACAATAGTATACAGGCAGTATTTCCAAAAGGAGTACCGATTCTGCTCATCAAGAGAAAGGACAAGATCCACGCGATATCAAACAAGTGTGCACACATGGCTTGCACACTTGCGGCCGGATATCTTGAAGGATACACCATCAAGTGTCCATGTCATGATTGGAAGTTTGACATAAGAACAGGAGAGTTCGAGGACGCTAAGGAGATCAGGATCCCAACCTACGAACTGAGACTATTAGAAAAGAAAGTGTTCGTGAAAGTCTAGGTGAGAAAGGTGCAGAAAGTATTCATGTACACGTCAAGCACCTGTCCTTGGTGCCGCAAGACCAAACAGTTCTTCAAAGGCAAGAATGTCCCCTTTGACTATATCGATTATGATCTCGCGAGCGAAGAAGAGCAGGAGAGAATACGGAAAGAAATGTCAAAGTACGGTGGATCGATCGCCTTTCCGTTTGTGAAGATTGGGGAAGAAGTAGTCGTCGGGTACAACCCTGAGAAGTACGGCGAATTACTAGGGCTGAGGTAAGAG
>Ga0136653_10001178_pt1 | contig 14212 bp, 10 predicted proteins | sample LakKivw275mmetaG_FD_94866 | JGI IMG/M metagenome (GOLD analysis project Ga0136653, IMG submission 94866) | Anoxic lake water microbial communities from Lake Kivu, Rwanda to study Microbial Dark Matter (Phase II) - Lake Kivu water 275m metaG... | ecosystem: Environmental > Aquatic > Freshwater >... | reverse complement strand
GTGTTTAACTGGAATCCATATACCGCCTGCTAATGAAAGCGATATTTTAAGGCGAGCAAAAATATGGGGAATGTGGGAGAATGCCATGAAACTAACTGAAAGACATATTTTATACGAAGTAAGAAATAAATATAAGAAAAAATTTGTCCCGGAGTCAATTGCATTCAATCAGATTGAGAGGGGCGACCGGATTTTTGTCGGTACAGGCTGTGGTGAACCACAGTATTTAATCAGGGCACTCATGGAGTATGTGGAAACTAATCCCAAGGCTTTTTTTGATGCTGAAGTAGTTCATGTATGGACTCTTGGTGTGGCGCCTTATACAGAGCAGAGGTTCAGTGCAAATTTCCGGCATAATTCCTTTTTTATCGGCAACGATACCCGAGAGGCAGTTAACGAGGGCCTTGCTGACTATACTCCAATATTTTTATCCCAGGTACCCGATTTATTTTATCGAGGACTTATCCCGATTCAGGTGGCGCTGATTCAGGTTTCGCCCCCTGACGACCATGGCTATATGAGTCTCGGAGTAAGCCTGGACATCGTTAGAGCTGCGGTAGACAATGCACGAGTGGTCGTGGCCCAGGTAAACTCTTATATGCCTCGAGTTCACGGAGATGGTTTTATACATATTGAAGATGTCAACTATATTATTGAGCATAATGAGCCGTTGCTGGAATATGATACGAGCGCGCCTGACGATATTACACAAAAAATCGGGGAATATGTAGCGCGTATCATTGAAGATGGGGACACGATCCAGGTTGGGTATGGCAGTATGACCAATGCCATATTATCCAGCTTTAGCAATAAGAGACATCTCGGCGTACATACCGATTTACTAACAGAAGGCATGGTCGAGTTGATGAAAAAAGGGGTCGTCGACAATTCGATGAAGACAATTAACCGCGGCAAGACGATAGCTACTCTATGCATGGGTAAGAAAGAGACCTATGATTATATCGACGATAATCCCGAAATAGAATTTAAGACCATCGACTACACCGATAATCCGATGATTATTGCTCAGCATAAAAATATGGCTGCAATAAATAGCGCTCTCGAAATTGATCTCACCGGGCAGGCCACAGCGGAATCTATCGGTAAAACGTTTTATAGCGGTATGGGGGGTCACGCTGATTTCATGAGAGGTGCAGTAATGGCGCCCGGAGGAAAACCTATATTGATTGTTCAGTCAACTGCCGAAGACGGGGAAGTATCGCGAATAGTTCCTTTCCTAAAAGAGGGCGCAGGCACTACAATGAATCGTGGAGATATTCATTACGTGGTAACCGAGTACGGAATAGCCTACTTGCACGGGAAAAACATTAGAGAAAGAGCTATGGAGTTGATATCGATAGCTCACCCCAAATTCAGGCCGTACCTTATAGAGGAAGCCAGAAAGTTAAATTTGATTTACAGGGACCAGGCTTATATAGACGGAGCAGGTGGGGAATATCCCGAACGTCTGGAAACCCATCGAACGACTGAGTCCGGACTTAATATTTCATTGCGTCCTGTAAAGATCAGTGATGAGCCTTTATTGAAGGACCTTTTCTACTCTCTTTCGGACCACAGTATGTATCAACGTTTCGTCTCCTTTCGAACTGATATGCCGCATTTGCGGTTACAGGAATTTGTGGTGGTAGATTATACCAAGCAGATGTCTATTCTGGCCGTGTTGCAAAAAGGGACAAAAGAGGTAGCAATAGGTCTCGGCCAATATTTAATGTGCCAGGACGGGCATGCTGCAGAGGTGGCTATTTTGGTTCGGGATGAGTATCAGGATAGGGGTGTGGGGACAGAATTGCTAACCTATCTGACCTATCTGGGAAAGAGAAACGGTCTGCTCCGATTCACGGCGGAGGTGCTGCAGGAAAACCAGAAGATGCTGCATTTGTTTGAAAAGATGGGATTCGATATCCGGCGAAGCGCTTCGGGGAACGTAGTAGAGCTGGATATGGACTTTCTATAAAATTTTTGCCCTGGATCAATGAAATTTCTGAACGGCTTCGATGAAGGAGGTATAGCATTTAAACGTTTTCGGGCTATATTCCCAGAAAGAATCAAAAATAAAAAAGTATGGCTTAGATACTTGGGGTAAATACAGAGGTAAGTTCTACAGTTGGCTGTGATTTTGCATTGCAGACTTTGAATCGGGGTGAATGATTGATTGGGGGAAATGAGAAAAATATACTGGATGGAATAAGAACTGACTATAAGGACAAGTTTGCTGCCGAGTCGGTTATATTTGACCATATCCACAGGGGAGACAGGATATTTGTCAGCACTGGCTGTGCCGAACCTCAGTATCTGATACTGGCTCTAACCGAGTACCTGAAGTCTCATCCGAAGGCTTTTTTCGATGCGGAAGTGATACAGGTGTGGACTCTGGGTGTGGCGCCTTATGCCGAAGAGAGATTCGAGGCCAATTTCCGACATAATTCCTTTTTCATCGGCAACGATACCAGGGCTGCGGTCAACCAGGGTGTGGCCGATTATACGCCGATATTCCTGTCGCAAGTACCGGACTTGTTTTATCGCGGGCTTATCCCGGTTAATGTGGCTTTGATTCAGGTCTCGCCGCCGGACAGCCATGGCTACATGAGCTTGGGGGTTAGCCTCGACATCGTTAAGGCAGCGGTGGACAATGCCGATTTGGTAATAGCCCAGGTGAATTCAAATGTGCCGCGCGTCCACGGTGACAGCTTCATACAAATCGAAGATGTCGATTTCATCATCGAGCATGACGAGCCATTGCTGGAGTATGAGTCTCTGGTGGCCGATGATGTTGCCCGGCAAATAGGGAAGTATGTGGCCCGCATTGTCGAGGACGGGGATACGGTCCAGGTGGGATACGGCAGAGTTCCGAACGCCATTATGTCTAGCCTCAGCGGGAAGAAACAACTCGGTGTACACACCGAGTTGTTGACCGACGGAATAATTGAGCTTATGAAGAAGGGCGTCATTGATAACAGCAGAAAGACGATAAATCGGGACAAGACGGTGGCTACTTTCTGCATGGGCAAGAAGGCAACCTATGAATATATACATGACAACCCAGGTATAGAATTTAAAACTATAGACTACACAAATAATCCAGTGATTATTTCACAGCACGATAATATGGTGGCGATTAACAGCGCTCTGGAAATCGACCTCACAGGCCAGGCGACCGCCGAGTCGATAGGGAAAAAGTTTTACAGTGGTATAGGAGGTCAGGCCGATTTTATGAGGGGTGCAGTTCTGTCACGCGGAGGGAAAACTATACTGACCATACAGTCCACAGCGGAGGACGGTAAGATTTCTAGGATTGTACCTTTCCTGAAAGAAGGCGAAGGAGTCACGCTGAATCGCGGCGATATTCATTATGTGGTGACCGAATACGGCATCGCCTACCTGCACGGCAAAAACGTACGCGAGCGAGCTATGGAACTTATATCAATAGCTCATCCTAAGTTCAGACAGCACCTTATAGAAGAAGCTAAAAAGATGAGCCTGATATACAAGGACCAGGCTTATATCGGAAGAGAAGCCGGAGAATACCCGGAGCATTTGGAGACTTTCAGGACAACGAGGTCCGGGCTTACGGTCCTGCTAAGACCGATTAAAATAAGCGACGAACCACTGTTAAAGGACCTTTTTTATGCTCTTTCCGATAAGAGCATGTATCAAAGATTCATTTCGGCTCGAAAAGATATGCCCCACGCGCGATTGCAGGAGTTCGTTATCATAGATTACACCAAGCAGATGGCGATCTTGGCGGTTATTCAAAAGGAAGGAAAGGAAGTGGCTATCGGTCTGGGGCAGTACATAATCGGCGAGGACATTCATAGCGCCGAGGTGGCTTTTGTGGTAAGGGACGACTATCAGGACAAGGGCGTTGGCACAGAGTTGCTGTCTTATCTGACATATTTGGGGAAGCGAGGTGGCTTGCTTGGCTTTACGGCTGAGGTGCTTCAGGAAAACCGGAAGATGCTGGATCTGTTCGATAAAGCAGGTTTTGACATGGAGCGCAGGGGTACAGAAGGCGTATATCAATTAAAGATGTCTTTCAGATAGTAAAGGAGGTAGATATTTGAAACTAAAGGGCAAGGTCCATAAGTATGGCGCTAATATCGATACCGACGCCATCATTCCGGCCCGCTATCTCAATTTGTGGGAAGCAGCCGAGCTGCGTGAACACTGCATGGAAGATTTTGACCCAGAGTTTCTTTCCAGAGTTGAGCCGGGTGATATTATCGTAGCTGACAGCAATTTCGGCTGCGGCTCATCACGGGAACATGCACCGGTAGCCATTAAAGCTGCCGGTATATCCTGTGTTATAGCTAAGAGCTTTGCTCGAATTTTTTTTAGAAATTCAATTAATATCGGGTTACCTCTTCTGGAATCCGCGGAAGCGGTCAATGGCACACAGGCCGGCGATGTACTGGAGGTCGACCTGGCAACGGGGAAGATACATAACGTCACCCGCAATAGGACTTTTGTTGCTGAACCTTATCCTGATTTCATGATGAGCATCATTAATGCCGGCGGACTTGTTGAATATACCAGAAAGAAACTTGCGAGAGGAGCATAACCGGTGAAGTTTAATATAACGGCATTGCTGGGCGACGGCGTAGGCCCCGAAGTTGGCACTGAAGCCATAAAAGTTCTGGAGGCCCTTGGTAAAGAGTTCGGGCACCAGTTTCAGTTCAAGCACGGGCTTGTCGGCGGTGCATCCATCGATGCACACGGCGTTGCCTTGACTAAAGAGACTCTTAAGATGTGCCGGGATAGCGACGCTGTGCTGCTGGGCGCTGTCGGCGGGCCGAAGTGGGACGACCCCAGAGCCAAGGTGAGGCCGGAGGATGGACTGCTGGCGCTGCGGCAGGAACTGGCGCTTTTTGCCAACCTTCGCCCGGTGAAGGTACTACCCATGCTGGTGAACTCGACAAGCCTGAAGCCGGAAATTATAAAGGACGTCGACCTCATGGTGGTTCGGGAACTTACCGGCGGACTTTACTTCGGTCAGCCTAAGAAACAGTGGGAGACCGCCCAGGGCCGGAAAGCTGTCGATACCATGGCATATTCGGAACAAGAGATAGAGCGCATCGTCAGGGTCGGCTTTGAGATAGCACTGACCCGACGTATGAAACTGACCTCCGTCGACAAGGCGAACGTTCTGGAATCGTCGCGGTTATGGCGGCAGGTTACCACTGAGGTTGCTGCGGATTACCCGGGCGTGGAACTCGACCACATGCTGGTAGATGCCTGCTCGATGCGGCTTATTCAGCGACCGTCACAGTTCGATGTCATCGTTACTGAAAACACGTTCGGTGATATTCTGACCGATGAGGCTTCCATGCTGGCCGGCTCCATGGGTATGCTGCCATCGGCCAGTCTGGCCGGTATTCCCCAAGGCGATGCTTCGAAGGCTTTCGGCCTTTATGAACCGATACACGGGAGCGCACCGAGCCGTGCGGGACAGAACATAGCCAATCCCATCGCTACCATAATGAGCGCAGCTATGATGCTGCGATATTCCTTTGCCCTGACTTCCGAAGCTGAAGCCATTGAAAAGGCAGTGCTTGCCGTCCTCGAGGAGGGCTATCGAACGTATGATATAATGGACGAACGCAAAACCAAGGTGGGGACGAAGGAGATGGGGGAACTCATCGCCTCAAAAATCGCCAAGAACTAGCCATGAAAGTCCAGATTTACGATACAACCTTAAGAGACGGAGCGCAGCAGGAGGGCATATCCTTCTCGGTAGCCGATAAACTGAAGATTGCCCAGAAGCTGGATGAGCTGGGTATACATTTTATCGAAGGCGGCTGGCCCGGAGCCAATCCCAAGGATACGGAGTTCTTCACCAAAGCGCCGAGCCTGAAGCTGAAGAACTCGGTCATGGTTGCCTTCGGCAGCACCAGGCATCCCGAATCTACGGCGGCCAAAGACGCCGGTTTGCGGGCGCTGGTGGAAGCCGGAACAAAGGTGGTGACTATAGTCGGCAAGAGCTGGGACTCGCACGTCACCGAGGTGCTGGAGACCGGCCTGAAGAATAACCTCCGGCTTGTTGCCGAATCTGTGGAGTTCCTTAAATCAAAGGGGCTTACCGTATTTTTCGACGCGGAGCACTTCTTCGATGGCCACAAGGCCAATCCGGAATATGCCATTGATGTTGTTAAATCAGCGGCTCAGGCCGGAGCTGTTTGCGTTGTCCTGTGTGACACCAACGGCGGTGCTTTGCCCTCTGAAATCGATGCCGCGGTGAAGGCCGTTCGGAAAAAGGTATCAGTCCCGCTCGGCATTCACGTCCACAACGATGGGGAGCTGGCGGTGGCCAATTCATTGGCGGCGGTCCAGGCTGGTGTGGTTCAGGTGCAGGGGACCATAAATGGTTACGGCGAGCGCTGCGGCAACGCCAACCTCTGTTCCATTATCCCGGACCTGAAGCTCAAACTGGGCATTGACTGTATTTCAAGTACGCAGCTTGGCAAACTAACCGAGGTTTCACGTTACCTAGCCGAGTTGGCTAACCTGGCGCCATCCAACCACCTTCCCTACGTGGGCGCCAGCGCCTTTGCCCATAAAGGAGGATTGCACGTATCGGGCATAATGAAGTGGGTGGATAGCTATCAACATATTGACCCCTCGCTGGTAGGGAATGAACCCAATGTGGTGGTTTCGGAATTGTCGGGCAAGGGCAACATCGTTTACAAGGCCAAGGAACTAGGTATCACGCTGCCTACCAAGAGCCAGAAGACGAGAGATATTTTGCAGCAGATAAAGCTGCTGGAAAGCCGCGGCTTTCAATACGAAGGAGCCGACGCTTCATTTGAACTGCTGCTGCGCCGCGCAGACGCACAATATAAACCTCCGTTTGAGTTAATTGATTTTATGGTGGTGGTCGAAAGGCACCGCCGGCCGGCAAGAGTGAGCGAATCAGAGCTGCTCTCAGAGGCAACCGTAAAAGTTAAGGTCGGCGATAAGATAATGCACACGGCTGCCGAGGGCAACGGCCCGGTGAACGCACTCGACCAGGCTCTGAGGAAGGCTTTGATTGAGTTGTATCCTGATTTGACCGCCGTAGAGCTAATGGACTACAAGGTGCGGATTCTGGAGGAAAGCGCCGGCACTGGTTCGCAGGTGCGGGTGCTGATCGAGTCCAGCGACGGCAAGAAACAGTGGAGGACAGTCGGCAGCTCAACCAATATCATCGAGGCCAGCTGGCTGGCGCTGGCCGATAGTATGGAATACTGGCTGATCAAACGGAATAAAAACAGGCAACCCAAGTCGAAATAATATCTAACCGCGTTGCCTGTGCTACGCCTGTAACTTAAATTAAGTTAGCTTCTAAAACCCGGATCCTGTTATTTTTCTTTCTTAATAATGATAGCTACGCCCTGTCCGCCGCCGATACAGGCGTTGGCCAGGCCGTAAGTGCCGCCTTCCATGTTAAGTATTCTGGCCAGCGTGCCGGTCAATCTGGTACCTGATGCGCCGAGCGGATGGCCGATAGCGGTAGCACCACCCTTCACGTTTACCTTTTTCTCGTCGATTTTCAGCATCTTTATGGCATACATTGCGACTATGCAGAAAGCCTCATTGATCTCCCAGAAATCGATGTCCTTGGCGTCCATTCCCGCATGTTTTAGTGCCATTAAGCTGGCCGGTACCGGTCCCTTGCCCATGATCGACGGTTCCACAGCGGCCCATCCCATGGAGATGACGGTGGCCAAGGGCTTCAATTTGTACTCTTTGGCTTTTTCTTCCGACATCAGCATCATAGCTGTGGCGCCGGCGTTCAATGGTGAAGAATTACCGGCGGTTATCTGTCCGTCCGGCCTGAAGGCCGGTTTCAAAGCAGCCAGGCCTTCCATCGTTGTATCACCGCGTATGCTCATATCGTGGTCGATGACCTGCTTGGTGCCGTCGGCCATTGTTACTTCGACGGGCATTATTTCGCCTTTGAAGTAACCCTCTCCAAGTGCCTTAGCCGCCAGCTGGTGGCTTCTGAGCGCCCATTTATCCATTTCCTCTCTGGTCATGCCTGACTCCAAAAACAGCTTTTCTGCGGTCAGTCCCATGTTCATAGCAGTCAAGAAGTCGTATTTCTTAAAGCGTTCGTCGGTTACAAAGCGGGTATCCGGCTGTCTCAGTATATTTCTGGGGTCTCCTTCGGTCAGACCCATCGGGATATGTGTCATATGCTCGATACCAACCGACATGGCGACATCGGTATAACCGAGCATTATCTCCATAGCCACCTCATGTATGGTGGACATGGACGACCCACACTGCCTGTCGATTTGCTCAGCTGGTACACTGACCGGCAGTTCAGCCTGAAATACGACGGTTCGTCCGCCATAGGTCCACTGCTCAGCAACCGGGAAGGCAGTACCTACGGCTATATCATTGATGTCCTTGGGATCTACCTTTGTTCTCTTGAGAATTTCCTTAACCAACATTCCGCCGACGACGTCCATTCTCAAGCTGTTAAAGACGTCCTTCTCGGGTTCCCTGGGTCTGGACCTGGAAAATGCGGACCTCAAATAGTCAACGATTACGGCTTTTCTGAGTTGTGGCATGTTTTATCCTCCTTGGTTAGTGATTAGATTTTACTATATCCGAACGCTCGGCGCAACGGACTTTGTACCTAATTTACTGCACCGGTTTGCCTATGGGTATTACGTACAACGGCTTGAATTGCTCCTCAAGCTTGAGTACCTTTCTCATATCTTCATCTTCGAAGGCCCCCACCATGACTGTGCCCAGTCCCAGCGCCACGGCCTGAAGCGCCACATTCTGGCCTACATGCCCCACTTCCATATGTACATATCTCTCACCGCGGTGGCCGTATCTATAGGCCGTCCTGGGATGAATAGCGCAGATGACCATGTCTACGGGACAACGGGCAATGGTGCTCTGTCCCAGCGCTGTATCAGCGAGTTTCTGCCTGAAATCACCGAGCTGGTGCAAGCTAATCGAATGGTTGCCCACATCGTAATGGTATATACCGGCGCCCAGGCTGCGTATACCGTTCTGGCCGATGACGACGAATACCTCGAGTGGATAGGTAGCACCGGCGCTTGGTGCAGCTCTTTTACCACCGGTGCCCGTCGTGCCCTGAGCCGCCCACAAAAGCTGAGACAGCTGTTCCAGAGTTAAAGGCTCGTCCTGAAATCTCCTGACCGACCTACGTTTAGAGATAGCCTGTTCCAGAGATAGTTTTCCATGGGCTATCGGCGCCTGCAGCTTTATAGGCAGTTCCTTTGTTTTAGCCACTAACCTTTGATTACTCCCATCGGGCTGGCCATGGCCACTTTTTTAGAAATGCCTGCCCTCTGCGTTATCTCCACCACCTGAGTTACATCTTTATAAGCCTGCGATGCCTCTTCAGCCAGCGCGGACATGCTGCCGGTTTTTACCGTTATGCCTCTGGCTCTGAGTTCATCGGCGACGTCGGCTCCTCGCAAGGCCCGTTTGGCGGCGCCGCGGCTTTGCACCCGGCCGGCACCGTGGCAGGTAGAACCGAAGGTTTCAGCCATGGCTCTTTCCGTGCCGACGGCCACAAATGAGCAGCGTCCCATATCGCCGGGAATCAGAACCGGCTGCCCGATTTCCCTGTAACGGGCCGGTACATCCCTATGTCCTGCGGGGAAGGCTCTGGTGGCGCCCTTGCGATGAACGCAGACCGTAATCCTCTGGCCGTCAACCGTATGTTCTTCTATCTTGGCGATGTTATGGGCGACGTCATAGACCTGCCGCATGCCCAGCTGCTCCAGGCTCTTGCCGAACACCTTGGTGAACGACTCTCTGGCCCAGTGCGTTATGCACTGGCGGTTGGCCCAGGCATAGTTGGCGGCGCAGGCCATGGCTGCCAGGTAGTCCTTTCCCTCTTTGGATTCCAGCGGAGCGCAGGCAAGCTGTCTGTCCGGCAGGTTGATGCCGCATTTCACCGCGGCCTCCTCCATTATTCTCAGGTAGTCATCGCAGACCTGATGTCCTAGGCCTCTGGAGCCGGTGTGTACCAGCAACAGAACCTGTCCTATGTGCTGGATGCCCATAGTCTTGGCGGCAGTCTCGTCGTAGATTTCACGTACCACCTGAACTTCCAGGAAGTGGTTTCCCGAACCCAGTGTCCCAGATTGAGGCGCGCCTCTTTTCTTAGCCCTGGCGCTGACTTTCTCCGGGTCGGCTCCCTCCAGTTTACCTGTTTCCTCGGTTACCTCCAGGTCTTCTGGCAGACCATAGCCACGTTTCACCGCCCAGTAAGCGCCATCGGTGAGTACCTCGTTTATCTCCTTTTCTCCGACCCTTATCTTGCCCTCGGAGCCGAGGCCGGAGGGGACCTCGCGGAATAATGTGTTGACCAGCTCTTTTATTTTTGGTCGGACTTCGTCTTCCGTGAGATTGGTACGTATCAATCTCACACCGCAGTTTATGTCGTAACCGACGCCGCCAGGTGAGATGACGCCGTCGCTGATTCGCATAGCCGCTACGCCACCGATGGGAAAGCCGTAGCCCCAGTGAATATCGGGCATGGCCAGCGAATGCTTAAGAATACCGGGTAGAAAGGCGACATTGGCCACCTGCTCCAGAGACAGCTCTTCTTTAATAACCTCCAGCATGGCGGCATCGGCGTATACAATTCCCGAGACCCTCATCCCCGATTTGTAGCTTTTAGGAATTTCCCAGCGGTAGTCGTCTATTTTATTGAGCGGGCCTGTCCATTTGGGCATATGCTGATTCCTTTAAACGTCGAAAATTATCTGAACCTTGTATCTGCTGCCGTCTTTTTTCAACTGCAGCATGTGGTAGGTGGCGGCCTTAATTTCCCTTTTCAACCTGTGCTGTCCCGGCTTCATCTTTTCGCCGAAGCAAATGGCTCTAACTCTGGTGTTGTCAAGCTCGTTAATGTCGAACCTTTTAAAGAGGACATGCTCGACGTCGGATATATAAATTAATTCGTTAAGCCATTCTACCAGCAAGACCTCTACTTCTGCAGCTTTGACCTCTACCTCGCGCTTGATGTCTTCCTTCAGGCCGTCCAGGTCTGCCATCAGGTTAAAAAGCCCCAGGGCGGCGTTGGTAAAAACCTGTTTGAGGTCGGCCCCGTAGACAATGATGCCGATGTCTGCTGTATGGTCGATGACTTCGAAAGGCTTCACTGTGTTCACGCTGCTGGAGATCCAATTATAGCATGTTCATAAATAGTGTTTAATTTTAATTGATTTTCACCCTCACCCTGGCCCTCTCCCGTCAAGGGAGAGGGGATACGGGTTATTTAAGAGGGGCTACGCCCCTCTTGGACTTCCCATTGCTTAATGAGCTTGACTGGAATTGATTGTGGATGTTAACATGATTTGTTTCGGGCCGCTAGCTCAACTGGCAGAGCAGCTGACTCTTAATCAGCCGGTTACAGGTTCGAGTCCTGTGCGGCTCACCACCAGTTATCTCAAGTCATTTCTGGCTGTCTAGGGCATGGGGTGTTCCTTGAAGAACTGCCAGATGACTTTGCTGGCATCGAAATCTCTGGACGTTTTCCCGATTACTGTCTCCGCCGAATACTGGAGCCCGCCCGGCCAGGTGTGTCCACCGCCTTCCACCTTATAGAGAACCACTTCAGCACCATCCTGGCAGCCTGTAAAGGACTCGGTGCTAACTCGGGTACCATCAAAAGGTGTGGTGTCGGGCAGCTGACTGACGATTGGCGAGGCGGAGCATTTGTCCTTGGTTAACCAGAAGTTAACTGTGTCCTCAACGGATATTACCTGACCCAATTCTAGCCGTCCCAGGTGGACGCTGCCGCCCCGCCCATGGCACTAAGGGGTCATCGGTTCCGTTAATTATCAGGACCGAAACGGGTCTTGATGGCGACCAGACCGAGGCCATATTGGCCGGTATGTTGCCGGCCACCGGGGCAATGGCGGCTATCTTTTGGGAAAGCTCGCAGCCCAGACGGTGCGACATCATGGCCCCGTTGGATATTCCGGTGACATAGACCCTCTTGGCGTCGATATTGACTTCATTGGAAATATTATCTATAAGAGCGGATATAAAACCAACGTCATCGATGTTCTGAGCCTGGGTGCGGTATCTCTGCACATTCCTGCCGTCGTTCCAGTGCTTTTCAAAGCCATCCGGATAGATAACGATGAAATTCTCTGCGTCGGCAATAGAATCAAAGTTGGTCAGCTTGTTCATGCCCTGGCCCGTGCCTCCACCGCCGTGCAATGAAATAACCAGAGGCGTCGGACTGGTCTTATCGTAGGAATTGGGGATGTGAACGCTATAGGTACGCTGCAGACCTCCGCTAAAAATCGATGACGAGTAGTGATATTTCAGGGTATCCGGAGAGGAAGTGTTCTGGCCGTCCGCTGATTTTCCATGACCAATATAAGAAGCGCAGCTAAGATTCAGAACGCTGACTACTAAAATAAGTAGAAAAAGGGCAAAGATTATTGAGTTCTTCAGATTATGCCTGCATGGAGCCGCCATATAAGCATTATACTCCAGCCGGTCAATACGCGTTTAAGTAGCACCTCCTAAATATTACCTATACGAATATTGTATCGCTACCGACATCGGTGTATACTATGCCGAAGTGCGTACCTTGTCCTTGTACCACGTTTAATTTAGTCTATTAAATTCGTCCAAAGGGGGTGGGAGCCATGCGAATATGACATGTTCGATTGTGCTTAATCAACCATCCGAATCATTGTTTTTCATGTGATTTGAGCCTATACGTTCAACGTAAATTTAAATCAGGAGAAAGAAATGGCGAATGAAAATAAGTCGAAGCGCACCAGCTACATAATGCTGGGTATTGCCCTGTTTTTAATTTTGTTTGGTGACCTGCTGGCCTTTGCCATTCAAACCGATTTCGGCAAGGTGAAAGTTAGCGATGTGCGCTTCGTTGGCGAGAGCGACATGAAAACGAACGCCCTGCTTTATGTGCCGAAGACTGCCACCGCTCAGAAACCGGCACCCGGCGTGCTGTGTATACATGGCTATTTAAACAATAGCGGAACACAGGACGGTTTTGCCATCGAGTTTGCCAGGCGTGGCTATGTAGTACTGGCTATCGACCAGCCGGGCCACGGCTATTCAGAGCCACCGGCTAATAGCAATGCCTTCGGAGCTAATGATGGGCTACTGTACTTGCGGGGCCTCAACGTTGTCGATAAAAACAATATCGGTCTGTCAGGTCACTCCATGGGCGGCTGGGGCATAATGCAGGCGGCCAAAAAGTACCCGGATGACTACAAAGCCGTGGTTATGGAATCATCCAACTTCGCTACTATTAATGCCACCTTTCCGCGTAACTTATGTTATGTAGACGGCGAATGGAATGACTTTGCACAAGCCTGGTATGGTACACCTACAGTCAAGGAAGCGCTTAGTAGTGCCAAACTGGAGGCTACCTTTGGAACGAAAGACCCTGTGGTGCCCGGCAAATTGTACGGCTCCTTCGCTGACGGCACCGCCCGCGAATTCTATCTAGTCCGCACCACACATCCGGGCGTGCACATCTCACCGGAGGCCGTGGCCGATGCCACAGGCTGGTTCCAGTCCACGCTGCAGGGAGGAAACACCTTGCCGGCCGCCGACCAGACCTGGTGGTGGAAGGAGCTTGGCAACCTGATTGCACTCATCGGCATGGTCATGCTGCTCTTCCCGGTCGGTGCCTTAATTTTGAGAGCTAAGTTCTTCAAAAATATCGAGGAAGAAGCTCCGGAAAAACCCAAGTCCGCCAAGGGCTGGGTCTGGTGGATATCCGCCATCATCATGGTCGTGTTGCCGCCGGCGACCTACTTGACATTCAGGCTGTACTTTACCAAGGTATGGGGCGCCAATTTTAAACTGGCGCCTAACCAGGTCTTTCCCGAGTCAATCACTGGAGAGATTATGGGATGGCTGCTGCTCGTTGGCATAATTGCTCTGGTGCTGTTCTTGATATGGCATTTCAGCGCCAACCGAAAAGCTACCGGCAGCGACTACGGCCTCAAGTGGGGGCCGAAGCTGGACTGGGCCAAGATCGGTAAGTCGTTCCTGCTGGCTTTCCTGGTAGCGCTCGCTGCCTACATTACGCTGGCGTTATCAGGCCTGCTCAACGTCGATTACCGAATCTGGATCTTCAATATCAAGCTGATGTCGCTGCTCCAGTTCCGGATATTCTGGTCCTACTTTATTCCTTTCCTGCTTTTCTATATCATTCTGGCCC
>Ga0136653_10001177_pt1 | contig 14215 bp, 12 predicted proteins | sample LakKivw275mmetaG_FD_94866 | JGI IMG/M metagenome (GOLD analysis project Ga0136653, IMG submission 94866) | Anoxic lake water microbial communities from Lake Kivu, Rwanda to study Microbial Dark Matter (Phase II) - Lake Kivu water 275m metaG... | ecosystem: Environmental > Aquatic > Freshwater >... | reverse complement strand
TTGCTGGAAGAGAAACCCCAATAGGAATAGTGCCACATTCAAAGGAGATTGAGAAAACCGGGATAGAGCATATTTCAGATGAAAAGCTGGAAAGTATTTTGAATGTAGATATTAAAGAATGGAAGGAAGAACTTGAAGATGTGAAGAAATTTCTCCAATCATTTGGTAATAGAATCCCATCTGAAATATGGAAAGAGTACGAAAAATTAAACCGGCAGGTTTCAAAAGATTAATTGATAAAGTGCAGCCTGCCGGTTTTTTTATCTGTGTCAGATTACTGAATATCCTCAAGCAGATTTATCAAATCATCCTCATGCTCAATCTCATCCTTGAGGATTGACAGAACCATATAATAAGTCACAGGGTCTTTATCTTTTAATTTCTCAGCAATTTTCTGATAAACTTCAATTGCGCACTGTTCGCCTTTTATATTCTGTTTAAGGATTGGTATTACTGCGGAATCTTCAGGCGCATCATATCCGCAATTGGTAAGTTTATACCAGTCTTCCGGTTTGAGAACAGGTGTTCCGCCGAGCTGAATAATTCTATCAGCAAGCATATCAGCATATTTGAGTTCGTCCGATGCATGTTCACCAAGTTCTTTGGCTGCTTCTTCTCTGGATTTTCCCTTTACCACCTTTTCCCCGAGCCAGTACTGATAATAAGCCAGCCATTCATCAGAAAGAGCTTTGTTAAGCTCCTCTATTATCTCTTCGATATTGCCCTTGATAATTTTAATACCCTTTCTTTCCATATCATTGCTTCTTTTTTATGAAATTTTTCTTATTCTCTTTTTCCCAGTTTTCTATCAAGCATAATCAGAGCAGGGCCTTCTCCCTTTATCATTTTAAGTGTTTCAAGAATCTGAGACGCTGTTTTTTCCTCCTCAACCTGTTCATTAACAAACCACTGGAGCATAATGATAGCGGCATTATCGCCTGCCTTCTGCGCAAGATTAACAAGGTTGTTTATCATCGCTGTAACCTTTTTTTCGTGCTCAAGTGTTTTTTCAAAAATATCTGTGGCAGAGGAAAAACCGGATGTTGGTTTGTCAATCTCTAAAAGTTCTATTTTTGCTCCAACATCGACCATGAAATCAAAAAATTTCATTGCATGTCCGATCTCTTCTTTTGCCTGTACTCTCATCCATTTTGCTATGCCAGGAAGATTTTTTTCCTCGCAATAAGCCGACATACTCAGATAAAGATAAGCAGAATAAAGCTCATTTTTTATCTGCTCATTCATCGCATTCTGCAAATTCTTTTCCATGTTTCCTTCCTTTTAGGCACCAAACTTTTCAAGTTTCAATGCGTTAGCAAGGAGCAAATACATAATACTTGTTGCCTGAATTGTTCCGAGTATCCCCTTTGCACACGCCCTTTCAGTTAACCTGTCAACATCATCCGATAGTGAGTTTTTTGATACTATCACCAGTGGCACCGGATGCCAGGAATGACCTTTAAGGAGACACGGTGTTGAATGGTCTCCTGTTATGCACATAACCTCAAATTTTAGATGTTTTATTGCAGAAATTTTTTCATCAAACTCTTCTATTGCGGCAATTTTCTTCTTAAAATCTCCATCCTCTCCTGCGCTATCAGTTTTTTTGTAATGAAGATAGAAGAAATCATAATCACTGTAAAGATCTTTCAGGGCTTGAATCTGATCGTCTATCGTTTCAAGACCATCTATAACTTCCATTCCAACAAGTTTTGCAAGACCTTTGTACATTGGATAACCTGCGATGCATGCCGGTTTCAGAAGATATCTTTTTTCAAATGGTTCAATATCAGGAATTCCCGAAAAACCCCTTAATAAAATAGTCTTTGCATTTGTATCCATACCGGGTAATATTTCTTCAACCCGCTCAACAAACTCATTCAATACTTCAGCTGTATAGACAGCTTCTTCTTTGAGAGGTATAATTTTTTTCAAGGGCAACCCTTCTTTTTGTGGGTCATTTTCACTCACATATGGAGAAAGGTTATCTCCTTTCAAAAGAATCGCAAGTCTGTGTTCTTTTACCGTTCGGATTATAATTTCAGTGTTCTTTATATTTTCTATGGTTCCCTGCAATTTCTCAACAATTTTTCTGTTTTCCTCGGTGGGCAGTCTTTTTGCCCTTCTATCAATAACAGTTCGATTTTTATCTATGGTTGCGAAATTTCCCCTTATCGCAATATCCTGTTTTTTCATCTCCATGCCTATCCCAAGAACCTCCAGAACTCCTCTTCCAATCTGATGTTCAATCGGGTCATAGCCGAAAAGAGATAAATGGGCGGGACCACTTCCTGGAGTTATGCCAGGAAGCACAGGGATTGAGAGACCGCACATACCGGCTTTCGCAAAAGAATCAAGGTTTGGTTTTACCGCGGTTTCAAGCTCGGTTTTTCCTGTTTCTGGATCCGGAAGCCCTCCCAGACCATCCATTACAACAAGAAGTATCTTGTTCTCGTTCTTTTTTACAATGCCGTTCAGTATTTTTTCGATCTTCATCCAGCAAAGCTCCTTCTGGTTTGAAAATTATCTTAATTTAAGGTACTATAAAATAGAGAAAATGTCAAAAATTATGGTTTTGGATGATCGGTTCCTGTTATGTCATTTAACAGGGAATAGCCGGTTGAAAATATGCTCTTTATAGTGGCAACTCCCATAGGGAATCTTGAAGATATAACAATCAGGGCATTGAATGTTCTGAAGGATGTTGATTTTGTTGTATCAGAGGATACAAGGGAAACAAGGAAATTGCTCACCCACTTTCAGATTCAGAAACCACTGATAAGTTATTACAGGGGATGTGAAAAAACCAGATCTTTTGAGATAGTCAGGTTACTGAAAGAGGGGAAAAAAGTAGCGCTTGTATGCGACAGGGGGACTCCCGGTATTTCTGATCCCGTACATTATGTTGTAAGAATGTGTCAGGATCAGGGAATTAGTGTGGTACCTGTACCAGGACCTTCTTCTCTGACAGCCGCTCTGTCGGTCAGCGGTTTTCCTGTTGACAGGTTCTGTTTTTACGGTTTTATACCGAGAAAGAAGAAAGAAAAGATTGAATTCTTCAGCAGCCTGAGAGACAGGGAAGGTGTTTTTGTTTTTTTTGAATCAGTACACAGGTTTCTTGATACAATGGAGATACTCAATCAGATCTTTCCTGAAAGAAGGCTTGTGGTTTGCAGGGAACTGACCAAGAAATTTGAACAGATAATAGCGGGAACTGTAAGTCAACTTTATGATAGGTTTATTCATAACACTGTAAAAGGTGAATTCGTTCTTATCCTCGGAGGCAAACAATGTTGATGAAATGGTTCAGAAAGAGAAGGAATTTCAGGATGGTTATGATAGTTACTGCTGCACTGGTAATACCTGGTTTTGTTATCTGGGGTGTCAGTATTTCAGGGTCTGATCGCAGGTATCTTGTTGCAAGGATAAACAATGAACCGATCTACCAGCACGAGTTTTACAGAATACTTGAAGAAACAAGACAGCAGTACAGGGATATTCTTAAGGAAAACTATTCAAAACTCATAAATGAAACAGAACTTGAAAAAATGGTTCTCAACAGAATGATTCAGGAGAAATTTCTTGACCAGCTCTGCAGAAAACATCGAATAAGAGTAAGGTCATCAGAAATAATGGAAGTTATAAAGGCAGAACCTGCTTTCAAAAATGAAAAGGGCCAGTTTGACGAGGCGAAATTTAAGGCATATTTTTCAAGGATTTCTCCTGAGAAAACTAAAGAAATAGAGGATCAGATAAAAGCCAGTATAAGATATCAGAAACTCAAACAGGAGGTTCTTTCAGAAACAACCATAGTTGTGAGCGATGATGAGGTGCGAAAACTTGCGGGTAATGATGTAAAAGATGAAAACATTTCAAACATCAAGAGATATCTTCAATCGCAGAAAGAAGAACAGTATTTTCAGCAGTGGCTTGAAAAACAGAGAAGCAAAGCGAAGATAGAGGTTTTTCTTAACCTTGAGCAGAAGACAGATTCATGATGGAAAAGAGCAATCTTAAGTACGAGATATATCTTCTGGACACTATCTGCAGGGGTTTGCAGGGAACTTTAAGTGTTGACAAGATTATTCATATTATTCTGACAGGATTGACAGCAGGAGCATCACTGGGTTTCAGCAGAGCAGCTCTGTTTTTTATAAGTGACTCGGGCGTTATTCATTCAGGAAGAGGAATAGGTCCATTTGATCAGCAGGAAGCAGAAAAAATCTGGACAGAACTGATAGATTCTTCAGCAACGCTTAATCAGATGTTTGAAAACAGTCATCGCAGAACTCTTGAAAGCCAGAGATTCCCGGTTGAGATAAAGTCTATTACATGCGAAATTTCAAAACTTTCAGCAGAAAGTCCTTTGAGAAGGGTAATGTCTAATAATGAAATTGTGTTATTGAACTATGAAAACAGATTTCTTGTTCCAGAGGAATTCCACTGGTTTGTACGACATTCAACTGAAGTTGTGATAGCGCCCATAACTATTTCAGGGAAAATTTCAGCGATTGTTTTTGCTGATAATGCCTTCCACCACAAAAAAATAACACAGGAAACTCTTTCTTTTCTTTCAATAATACTGAATCAGGCAGGACTTGCCTTAAGCAACGCTTTTGCTTATGAAAATATTAAAAATAATCTTGAACAGCTGAGGCAGCTGAATGAAAAACTCAGGCAGATGCAGGAGGAACTTCTTGCCTGTGAGAGGTTTGCTGCGGCAGGGAGAATTTCAACATACCTTGCGCATGAAATTCGTAATCCGCTTGCCACAATAGGTGGATTTGCCAGGCAAATTTTAGAAATATGCAGGGAAAAAGAAAGCGATGCAAGGATTTCAAGGAATGCAAGAATCATAGTAAATGAGATCAGAAGACTTGAACTTGTTCTGAATAACCTTATGAGATTTTCTTTCAAACAGCCTGTGAAAAAGGAAACAATCTATGTTAGGAAATTTCTTGATGAATTACTTGAAGTGCTTTCGCTGAACATTCAGGATAGTGGAGTTAACCTTTCTGTTGATATTCCTGAAAATATTTATGTTTTTGCTGACAGGGTTCAGCTGGGAGAGGTTTTTTACAACCTTATTCATAATTCACTGGAAAGCATGAATGCAGGTGGTACCATAACCATTAAGGCCGGTGAGACTAACAACAGTGTCTGGATAGAAATCGCTGATACAGGCTACGGTATACCAAAAGATATTCTCCAGCAGCTTTTCAAACCTTTCTTTACAACAAAGTCTCATGGGATGGGGTTGGGACTCTCTCTGGTTAAGATGATAGTTGAAGAAAACCACGGTGGAAAGATTGATCTTTTTTCTCAGGTTGACAGGGGAACGAGGGTCAGAATTACCCTTCCCGGAAAGGAGGAAAATGCCGAAAAAAATTCTTCTGATAGAGGATGAAGCAAATCAGAGGCTTCTCTGCACCGAAAAACTTGAGAAGGAAGGATACGAGGTTCAGTCAGTCTCAAATGGCGAGGATGGTTTGAAGCTGCTTGAACAGAAAGATGTTGATCTTGTGATCATTGATATCCGGATGCCTAAAATGAGCGGGCTTGAAACCATCTCAAACATCCTGGGGCAGAGGAAAAATCTTCCTGTGATTATATATACATCATATCCGCAGTACAAACAGGATTTTATGAGCTGGGCAGCGGATGCCTATATTGTGAAGAGCTCAACCAGTCTTGAAGAACTGATTGCAAAAGTTAAGGAGTTGATTGGTGAATAAAAAAGAAAAAATCCTGACGATTGTTCTTGCAGGGGGCAAGGGTGAAAGGCTGTATCCCCTCACCAGAGACAGGGCAAAGCCATCAGTACCTTTTGGCGGGACTTATAGAATTATTGATTTTACTTTGAGCAATGCCATAAACTCTGGCCTGAGAAGAATTTATGTTTTAATTCAATACAAAAGCTATTCTCTTCAGCGGCATATACGAGAAGGATGGAATATATTCAGCAGGGAACTCGGTGAGTTTGTTGATGTGATACCCGCGCAGATGAGAATAGGTACTGACTGGTATCTTGGCACGGCTGATTCTGTTTTTCAGAATATCTATTTTTTGAATCAGGAAAAACCAGAACTTGTTTTAATTCTATCCGGCGATCATGTGTATAAAATGGACTACAGCAGGATGATAGAATTCCACAGGCAGAAAAATGCTGATCTGACCATAAGTGTTTTTGAAGAGCCGCTGCATGAAGCGAAAAGATTTGGTGTGCTTGAAATAAATGAAAACCAGGAGGTTGTGAGCTTTGTGGAGAAACCTGAAAACCCGAAGCCATCACCTTATAAACCTGATGTTTGTTTGATTTCCATGGGGATATATCTGTTTAAGACAGAAACACTCGTGCGTCGTCTGATTGAAGATGCAAGAAAGTCTGACAGTACCCATGACTTTGGGAAGGATGTAATTCCCTCAATGATTGGAAGAGACAGGGTTTTTGCTTTCCCGTTTATTGATGAAAATCGTAAAGAAACAAAATACTGGAAAGACATTGGAACTATTGAGGCTTATTACGAAGCGAATATGGATCTCGTAAATGTTGAACCCGTTCTGAATCTTTATGATCAGTCCTGGCCCATAAGAACATTTCAGGAACAGATTCCACCGGCCAAAACTGTTTTTTCTCAGGGAGAAAGAACAGGGACAGTTCTTGATTCCATTATCGGAGGTGGTTGTATCATCAGCGGTGGAAAGGTATACCGCAGTATACTTTCACCATGGGTGAGGGTTAACAGTTATGCGGAGGTCAGTGAATCCATACTTCTGGATAGGGTTAATATTGGCAGGTATTGCAGGATAAGAAGAACGATTATTGACAAGAATGTGGTTGTTCCTCAGGGCACAATCATCGGCTACGATCCGGTTGAGGATAAGAAAAGATTTGCTGTAAGTGAAACAGGAATCGTGGTTATTCCAAAGGATTATCAATGGTGATAGATACAGGGAGAGCAAATGCCAGAATTAAGAAAGGATCCGGTTATCGGCAGATGGGTTATCATTGCGACCGAAAGAAAATTAAGGCCTTCTGATTACGCCGGTATGTGTTCAATTTCTGAAGAAGAAAACTCTCCGTTCTGTCCTTTCTGTCCGGGAAATGAATCAAAGACACCCCCTGAGATATTTGCTATAAGACAGGACGGATCTCAGCCAAACACTCCAGGCTGGTCAGTAAGGGTAGTTCCAAATAAATATCCTGCATTGAGGATAGAAGGAGATTTGAATAAAAAGGGTATAGGCATTTTTGATAGGATGAATGGCATCGGCGCACATGAGGTAATTATTGAGACTCCTGATCATAAAACGCAGATGCAGGATTTCAGCCAGAACCATCTTGAACAGGTCATTTATACATATCAGATTCGCAGTTTGGATCTGAAGAAAGATACAAGGTTTAAGTATAATATGATTTTTAAAAATTATGGGAAGGAAGCAGGCGCTTCTCTCTATCACTCACACACGCAACTTATATCAACACCTGTAACCCCGAAAAGAGTTAAGGAAGAATTAAAAGGAACTCAATGGTATTATGAATACAAAGAAAGATGTATCTTCTGCGATATAATTGAAGATGAGATTGCCCGCGGTGAAAGGATAGTTGCAATTAACAATGATTTTGCTGCGATGGTTCCCTATGCTTCAAGATTTCCTTTTGAACTCTGGTTGGTGCCTTTAAGACACAGCCCTGATTTTGATTCAATAACAGGATCAGAACGATTTAATCTTGCTCAAATGCTGGGATTGGTCTTGAAAAAACTTATTAAAGGATTATGCAATCCCTCATACAATTTTATTTTCCACACGGCTCCCAATAGATTTCCACATCCTGGATACTGGCAGACAATAGATAAGGATTATCACTGGCACATAGAGATTATGCCGAGGCTCACAAGACCCGGTGGTTTTGAATGGGGAACAGGTTTTTATATAAACCCGACTCCGCCTGAAGAAGCAGCCCAGTTCCTGCGAGAATTATCGGTTTAAAGTTTCATAAACCCAGAAAAGGAGCAAGAATGAAAAGTGTTGCAATTGTTTCATGCGAAAGCGTGCCGTTTGTGAAGGTTGGCGGACTGGCTGATGTTGTTGGTGCATTGATCGCCAAGCTTCCAAGGTATTTTGAAACCAGTTTATTCCTTCCGGGATTTAAACAGATAATCGAGAATCATCCATTTGAAAAAATCTGTGAGTGTGAGGTTTATTTTTCTAAGGAAAGGATTGAAAAAGTTGAGCTGTTGAAACTCAAGGATAAACATAATATATACCTGATAGGAAACGATCTTTATTTCAAAAGGGATCAGTTATACGGAGAAAAGGGTGTTGATTATCCGGATAATCTTTTGAGATTTTCTCTTTTTTCAAAGGCTGTCCTTGAATGCTGCGTGAAAGCAAACATTGAGGTTGATATCTTCCATTGTAATGACTGGCAAACAGCTCTTCTTCCCCTTTACAGAAAACTTTTTTACAGCCAGCTTAATGCCGCTATTGTTTTTACAATTCACAATCTGGCTTATCAGGGTATATTTCCAGCTCAGCAGTTTTCATGTCTTGGACTTGGAACTGAATTTTTCACAATGAATGAACTTGAATTTTACGGAGATGTGAATGTGATGAAGGCGGGTATAATTCATTCTGAAATGATCAATACTGTGAGCCCGACATATGCAAAAGAGATTCTCACACCTGAGTTCGGCTGTAATCTTGATGGATTGCTCAAAACAAGAGAAAAAGATATTGCAGGAATACTTAATGGTATTGATTATATGGTCTGGAATCCTCTTTTTGATCAGGCGATAAAAAAGAAGTATCGTACCAGGAAAGGGAAAATTGCAAATAAAACGGCGCTACAGGAAAAGTTTTCACTTCCTGTTAATCAGGATTTACCGGTTTTTGGTTTTGTTGGCAGGCTTGTCCAGCAAAAAGGGATAGACCTGATTATTGATGCCATGGAAAATCTCAAGGATGCTGATTTTCAGTTTGTGTGTCTCGGGACAGGAGACGCATCTTATGAAAATACTGTGGTTTCTCTATCCACCAGATACCCTGGAAAAATTGGTGTAAAAATTGGTTTTGACGATATAACAGCCCGTCAGATTTATGCTGGAAGCGACTTTTTTCTGATGCCCAGCAGATTTGAACCCTGCGGACTCGGTCAGCTTATCAGTTTGAAATATGGCACTATACCGGTTGTCAGAAAAACAGGAGGTCTTGCTGATACCGTTAAGCCGATAGACAGAAATTCAGATACAGGATGGGGTCTTGTTTTTGATAACGCTGAGGCATTTGAACTGAAACAGGCTATGAGTGAAGCTCTCAATATCTATTCTGATAAGGAATTAATGGAAAAACTTTTTAGCAGGGCAACTTCTCTTGATTTTTCCTGGAATAAATCAATTGAAACTTATATTTCCATATATCAGAAGGCCAGGGAGAGATTATGACATATCTTAATATGCTGTGGCATTTTCATCAGCCATGGTATGTTATGCCTGATGCGAAAAGATTAAATATTTCCACCATAACATTCAGGGTTTTGTACAATTACTATCCACTTGCAAGGATAATTGAAAGTTCAGGTGCAAAAATCACCTGCAATTTCACTGTTCCTCTTCTGCTTCAGATAAAAAAAATTGCCGATGGCGAAATCATTGATGGCTTTCAGGAAATTCTTGAAACTGAATCATCCAATGATATCTCAAAAATCAAATTATTCTGTGATGAGATACCTGAAAAAATAAAAAGCAGGAATAATATTCTGATGCATCTTATAAGAAAAATGAATTCAGAAAAATTATCAAAACAGGAATTATATGACCTCAAAATGTGGATTCATCTTATCTGTTTCCATCCGGTTATGAACAAATATTTTCCTGAGATAGGCATGCTTAAAGAAAAGGGTATAGGCTTCAATCGGAAAGATATGGAAGTTCTTTCGTCCATCGAGAAAAATGTTTTTTCTCAGGTTATTCCCATTTACAGAAAACTATCTGATTCAGGTTCAATAGAAATAAGTACAACACCCGGATACCATCCAATAATGCCCCTTATACACAATATTTCAGTTGCAAAAAAAACAAGAACATCTTTTCAGATTCCCGATATTGAATTTCAGTATCCGGATGATGTTGATCTTCATATAAAAATGGGTCTTGATACAGCAGAATCATTTTTTGGTAATAGACCTTCTGGAATCTGGCCTGCAGAGGGTTCTCTCAGCGATGATGTTCTTGATAAACTGAATGACCATGGGATTTTGTGGGTTGGAGCCGATGAACAGATTCTTTATGCATCAGATACAGAAAAAAAGGACATTTCTTCATTTCTTTATCTGTGGAAGGACTCATTCAATATATTCTTCAGGAATCACTGGTTTTCAGACAGAATAGGTTTTATATATCAATCCTGGAATGAGAAAGATGCTGCGGTAGACCTGGTGGGAAGGATTGACCAATTTTCAAAAGGTCAGGAAAAAATTCTCACCATTATTTTTGATGGTGAAAATCCATGGGAGTGGTACAGGGAACAGGGCAGTATTTTTTTGAAAGAGTTTTACAGTATGGCAATGTCCAGCAATAATATTAAGATGATTTCAATGAGCCAGGCACGCAATTTAGACTTCAAAAGAGTTTCTTTAAATTCAATCCATCCCGGTTCATGGATGGGGCTTCACTTTGATAACTGGATAGGTTGTTCTGATGCAAATCGTCTCTGGAGGATACTCAGCGATGCAAGAAAGGCAGTACAACAGTATACCAGTAAACTTGATTTACAGGAAAAAATAAAAAATCTGGTTTTGATGGCAGAATCAAGTGATTTTTTATGGTGGATGAGTGTTCCGGCAGAACAATCTGTGAAGATCAAGTTTTATACGCTATTTCAGGCAATAATTTCAAAGATTTATGAAGAAACGGGACTTGCTGTTCCTGCTGAAGTGATGGAAGAATGGTTGCCTGAAACAAAAATAAATGAACCGGAGGGTTATATTACTCCGACCATTGATGGAAAAATAACAGATTTTTTTGAATGGCAGGATGCAGCTGAAATAAGGATTGAAAAACTGTGGACAACTTTTCAACCTTTTGATTTACCCATCAAACAAATTTTATATGGATATGACAGAGATAACATATATTTGAGAATAGATCCTGAAGAAAAAAATTTCTCTTCAATACTGGTTGAAAACAGAGAAGGTGTCGTGTTTTCATTTGAAATAGAAGGGGTCAAAATTGTAAAAGAGAACATTGGGGTTGATAAATGCATTGAAATAAGTGCTCCACTTGAAAAATTCATTGATGGAGACCGGATAAGTTTTGCACTCAGGCTCAGGATGGAAGAAACTGAAATAAGGATCCCGCCCGCAGGTTTTCTTTTTTTCACAAGAAAATTTTTTGAAGATGACTGGAAGGTCTAAAGGGAGAAAACATGATAGAATTTTCTATTTCTTTTGAATGCGGTAATGGCAAAAATTTCAGCCAGATCGGCCAGAACAGATACAGATGCGAGGTTTCTGGAGACAAGAAAGTTTACTGCTATTATTTTTGTTTTGACATAGAAAACACCTCAAAGGAAGCCAGATCTATAGACATTGAAATATGGAATGATCCGCTTATAAACGATGTTGAGGGTTTTATTTCCCATTTTCCAACAACAATCTGGATTTCAACGCCTGACGGAAAAAGGTTTCAGGCACTTGAACAATCTCTCTGCAGAGTGAAACAGAGTCATATAGAGTTATCGCTTTTAATTGGTCCTGAAGAAAAGAAAAGGATAACCAATAACTGGCCCTGTTCTTATTCTGACACATGCAGTTTTATGAAAAAGATAGCAGAAGAAAGAGGAAACTGCGAAATTTTTATTGCTGGAAAATCAGCTGGAAAAAGGGACATAGCGGGTATAAAAACAGGTGGAAAAGATAAACCCAGAGTGCTGGTTCTTGCAGGACAGCATCCTGTGGAATTTCCTGGAATCTGGGCAGTGAGAGGAATTATAGATTTTATTACCTCACAAATTCCAGAAGCTGAAAGATTGAGAGAGAAATTCCTTTTTGAAATAATCCCGATCGTTAATCCTGATGGAAATGTGGCAGGAAGAAATTGTTTTACCGATGAAAAGGTTGACCTTTATCAGGTTTTTGGAGATAATCCGGATTTAAAAGAACCAGAATCCACAGAAGGAAAAATTCTGTGGAAGTGGGCAACAGAACCGGTTGCAGACCTGTGGATAAATTTTCACTGCTATCTTGGCTGGAGGACAAACAGTGAATTTCCCTATGATGGATGGTATCAGGTTCCATATGATACATTTTCTGACCCTGTAAAGAGGAAAATCTATACAAAATTGTGTGATACAATCAGGCTTATGACAGATGCACCATCAACATCAGTTGAACCCGACACTCACTGGATTAATAGTTTTGAACACCAATTTGCTAAAAGATACAATATTCCTCATGTTTTCTATGAAATAAACGGTGGCACAGCAGGACCATTTCAGTCCTGTAAAAGAGGTCTTAATGTTTTTATTCAGGCAATGAAAACATTTGAAAGCTGTTTTGAATAAAAAAATGGACGATAGAATAAGAAAATTTCTGGCGGGTGAATTTTACAATCCACACGAAATCCTTTCCTGGCAGACACATGAAAAGGGTTTTTCCCTGAGGGTTTTTGTGCCGGATTCAGTGAGGGTTTTTGTTGTTGATGCTGAAAATGGAAAAAGATTTGAACTGCAACATACTGAGAAAGGAATTTTTGAAGGCATTTTTGAAAGCAAATTTATGTACAGAATTGAAGCAGAATACCCTGATAAAAAGAAGAAAAGTTTTTTTGACGCATATTTTTTTAACTGCTCTATCTTTGGGGAAATGGATCTGCATCTGTTCAATCAGGGGAACCATTATGAGATATTCAAAAAGATGGGCGCAGTTCACAGGAACATCAATGGCATAGACGGCTTTAATTTTTCAGTGTGGGCTCCTAACGCAAAAAGGGTGAGTGTTGTCGGAGATTTCAATAACTGGGATGGTAGAATCCATCAGATGAGGGTTCTCGGTAATTCGGGGATCTGGGAAATTTTCATTCCTGAGGTTTCTCCTGGCTCAAAATACAAGTTTGAAATTCTTACCTTTCAGAACCAGTTATTGCTGAAATCTGATCCTTACAGTGCTTATTTTGAACACAGACCAAAAACAGCTTCCATCACATGGAAGACCCAATATGTCTGGCATGATAATGACTTTATTTCAAAACAGAAAAATTTGATTGATTCGCCTCTGTGCATTTATGAAATGCATCCTGGATCCTGGAAAAGAAGGTCTGATGGGGGATTTATCAATTACAGGGAACTTGCTGATCAGATCGTGGATTATGTAAAAGAACTTGGATTCAATTGTATCGAAATTTTACCTGTTTCAGAGCATCCACTTGACCAGTCATGGGGGTATCAGACAACAGGTTTTTATGCGCCAACATCAAGATACGGCAGTCCTGATGATTTTAAGTCCTTTGTTGACACATGCCACAGAAACAATATAATGGTAATACTTGACTGGACACCTGCACATTTCCCAAAGGACCAGCACGCTCTTTATCTTTTTGATGGGACACACCTTTATGAACATGCTGATCCAAGAAAGGGAGAACATCCTGATTGGAAAAGCGCTATTTTTAATTACGGCAGGTATGAGGTCTCCAATTTTCTGATTGGAAGCGCAAATAACTGGTTTGAAAACTATCACATTGATGGGCTCAGGGTTGACGCTGTGGCTTCAATGCTGTACCTTGATTATTCAAGGAAACCAGGAGAATGGGTACCAAATAAATACGGAGGCAGGGAAAATATTGAAGCGATTGAGTTTCTAAAAAAATTCAATTCTGTAGTATACTGCAGGTATAAACAGGCATTTACTGTTGCAGAGGAATCCACTGCCTGGCCTGCTGTCACAAAACCAGTGTATCTTGGAGGACTTGGTTTTGGTTTCAAATGGAATCTTGGCTGGATGCATGATACACTGGACTTTTTTTCTAAAGATCCCATCCACAGGAAATATCATCTTGGTGCCTTGACTTTCAGTTTACTTTACGCATTTTCAGAAAATTATATCCTGCCTCTTTCCCATGATGAGGTTGTTCATGGAAAAAAATCATTGCTTGAGAAGATGCCAGGAGATGACTGGCAGAAGTTTGCAAACCTCAGGCTTCTTATTGGATGGCAG
>Ga0136653_10001174_pt1 | contig 14225 bp, 9 predicted proteins | sample LakKivw275mmetaG_FD_94866 | JGI IMG/M metagenome (GOLD analysis project Ga0136653, IMG submission 94866) | Anoxic lake water microbial communities from Lake Kivu, Rwanda to study Microbial Dark Matter (Phase II) - Lake Kivu water 275m metaG... | ecosystem: Environmental > Aquatic > Freshwater >... | reverse complement strand
GTTGCGGGTGGCGTGATCAGCCCTGGTTCGGCTCCGGGGTGAGCCGTCTGACAGTCACGCGCTCCACCAACTGTTCTACATCAGCCCTCTTGCCTATGTCGGTCCCGTCACTCATCGCGGTGGCGGCTCCCGTCGCGGAACCGTACTTGAGGGCGTCCTCGATCGACTTGCCTTCTTCCAGAGCCCACAGAATTCCCGCGGTCATCGAGTCGCCCGAGCCAATTGTGCTGATGGACTTGACCTCTGGCGCGGAGACGTCATAGATCGCCCCTTCATACGCGGCAACGGAGCCACGTTTGCCCAGCGAAATCACTGCCAGCTCAACCCCCATTTCGGCGATTTTCAGTGCTCCGCGGGCCACGTCTGCCTTTGAGGAGAACTCAGTGTCCAGGAGCCGCGATGCCTCCGCGAGATTGGGCTTGACCATAAACGGTCTCGCCTTCAGGCCTTGGACCAACGGCTCGCCGTCGGTGTCCAGGACAGCGCGCGCTCCGCCGTGTGCGGCAATCTGAATCAGTGCGTCGTAGATGTCCGGCCCAATGCCCGGCGGCAGGCTGCCTCCGAAAACCATGTAGCTGCTCGTCCGGGACGCGTCCTTCGCACGCTCAAGAAGGGCAACCAGGTTCGAGTGCTCCACACTTCCTCCGAGCTCATTGAACGTGGTCGGAGGCACATCGGATGACTCCTCGACAGCTATGCACGTTCGTGTGGATTTTGCGATGTCTATGCGGGTGAGAGGGATACCTTCTCTATCGAGAACGCCGGCAATGAAGTCACCCGTCTTACCCCCTAGAAACGTGATCACCTGGGTAGAAGCTCCCAGCTCGTGCAGCATGCGAGAGCAGTTGACCCCTTTGCCGCCAGCATCAATCTCTTCCTTGAGCACACGGTTGGTGTCGTTGGCTACCAGTTTGTTGACATAGATGGTCTTGTCGAGAGAGGGGTTGAGTGTAATCGTAGAGATCATTGTCAGTGCCTTCCCGGACGTTTGCTGTGAAGATGGAATGCACTGTGCTTCGGGACAGTTGTCCCGAAGCACAGCAAAATCGCGCCCGATAAGGGGCGTTCGGTTCCACCGAGCATTCTCAGTTGAGTTTGCCGGCGCAGGCTATCCGCCGAGGAATGTCCGCACTTCTTCGAGCTGACCAGCAGAGCCCAGGAGCTCGTTTCGGCTGGCGATGAACTTCGCATATTCCTCGATGAATACTTTGCCGATCGGCCGGAAATCGAATACTTCCGGTTTGTCGCGGAACATCTCGCGGTGAACTCTTGTCCACACCAGCCGTCCGTCGGTGTCGATGTTGATCTTGCACACACCCTTCTTCGCTGCGGGCAGGTACTGGTTGGGGTCGACCCCGCTCGCGCCTTTGAGTGTACCACCGGCAGCATTGATGCGCTCGACCTCGTCCTGCGGGACCGATGATGAACCGTGCATGACCAGCGGGAAGCCCGGGACCAGTTTCTGTATGCCTTCGATAATCTCGAAGTGCAGGGATTGACTGCCGGAGAATTTAAAGGCTCCGTGGCTTGTGCCAATTGCGCAGGCCAGACTATCGCATCCAGTCCGCTCAATGAACTCCGCGGCCTGTTTGGGGTCTGTCAGGTGGGCCTTGTCCTGGTCGACACTGATGTCTTCTTCAACGCCGCCCAACTGTCCCAACTCGGCTTCCACACTGATTCCCTTCGCGTGGGCACGGTCAACGACCCGTTTTGTGATGGCGATATTGTTCTCGAACGACTCGTGGCTTGCATCAATCATCACGGAGGAGTAAAACCCGGAGTCGATACAGTCGTAGCAGGTCTCCTCGTCGCCGTGGTCAAGATGCACCGCGAATATGGACTCGGGGAAGATATCGCCTGCGGCGCGGAGCATAGCTTCCAACAGAAGCTTGTGTGTGTAGCTGCGTGCGCCCTTTGATATCTGGATAATGAACGGTGCCTTGGAATCCATATTGCCGCGGAAGAGCCCCATGGTCTGCTCCGCGTTGTTGATGTTGTATGCTCCCAAAGCATAGTTGCCGTACGCGTGTTTGAATAGATCCTTTGTGGTAACGATCATCGAATGCGCTCCTTGAGGTTAGATCAGGCCTGTTCTATGAGGCCGTAGTGTCCATCGTCTCGTTTGTAGACCACGCACACGTTGTTAGATTCGGCGTCTGTGAATAGATAGAAGTCGTGGTGGAGAAGCTCCATCTGCTGGGCCGCCTCCTCCGGCGCCATCGGCTTCATCGTGAAGCGCTTGACGCGGACAATGGTCGGGCGATCTTCTGCCTCTTCCTCAGCGGTTGGTTCCTGCTCAGAGCCATAAGCCTCACTCATCATCTGGCTCTTCATATCTTCTTTTTCCTTGGGACCCTCTTCTACGGACTTGCCGAATCTTCTGTGCTTGAACTTCTTGACGCGGGTCTCGAGTTTTTCAACCACCTGATCGATTGAACCGTACATGTCCGTGCCCTGTCGTTCCTCGCCCCGCAGAAGTATGCCGTCGCCCTCCAACTGGATCTCGACTATATGCATGCCGCGTTGCACCGACATCGTGACCACTGCTTCCTTGATCTCGTGGAAGTACTTTTCCAGTTTGTGGACTTTCTTGCTAACATATTCCTGAAGGGCCTCAGTGGGTTCCACATTTCTGCCCTTAACACTTATCAACATGACTGGGGAAACTCCTTTCAGATGGCTCCGAATTTGCCCATGAAGTTTAGCATGCCATCGCTGCCAGTGTCAAACCGAACTCGGGTTTTGGCGCCGCGGTTCCTCCATCGGGCGAGTAGTCAGATTCCTACTATTAGAGTTTACCCAGATTGGCTTGACACCATTCCGTGAAAGCAGTACATTTGGTACAGGAGAACACCGAATTCGGGGAATCGGCGAAAGCCTTCTCCCCGCTGCGAGATCCTCCAAGTGCTTTTTGCCCAGGTACGAAAGTCGGCTGCAGGGACGCAGTTGGCCCCACAGGAAGTGAACCCCGTAAGGCTCAGTATCGGAAAATCGCGTCCGGAGCCAAATTCTGGTATTTCTCACAGTAGCAGAAGGGAATTCGTGTGAGGTATACTGGAGTTGGTGGCATGATGAAAACCGTAAGAGACGTGATGACAGCAGGTGTGGTTTCGGCAAGCCCTTCGGCTCGCGTCCGCACGGCTGTCATTTTGATAAAAGGTCACAACGTAGGCGTGCTGCCAATAGTGGAAAGCAACGACCTTGTGATAGGTGTGGTTACACGGCATCACCTGCTCGGGGAGCCTGACGACATCGCCGTGTCAGAGCTGATGTCGACCGACTTTACGTCCGTGGACCCCAACGCAACCGTAGCCGAAGCTGCGGAGATTATGCGCAAGGCGGGTACCAGTTTCCTGCTGGTTATGGAGAACTCCAAACTGGTTGGGATTGTCTGCTACGGAGACCTCGTTCCTGAACTGGGCAAGACATACGATCCTCTCACTGGTCTGCCCTGGTCCGACACCTTCCGCGAGTGGGCAGTTGCCGCACTGAAGCGGGGAGTGGAAATCACCATCATATTCTTCGATCTGGACAGGTTTGGCACGCTCAACAAGCTGTACGGTCATGTCGTGGGCGACAAAGCGCTGATTGATGTGGCCGGGGCGATACGGCAGAGTGTTGACTACGAGCAGGACTGCGCGTGCAGGTACGGAGGAGACGAGTTTGCCATAGTCACAACACGCAGCTTCGAGGACGCGGAGCGGATGGCTCTTAGCATTCAGCAGGGTATCGCCGAAATCAGCATCGCCGAGGTCCCGGACGGAGTGCGTGGTACCTTCGGGATTTCCGGCGGTAGACGCACCGAAGAACGCCAGGACATCCATTATGCGGCAACCATCGACAACCTCATAACCAAGGCCAGTAAGGACTGCATATCCAGAAAGCCCGCTGATTCAGTCGATAGCGTCAGTAGTGTCGGACAACAGCAGGCTCCGCAAGAAGCTGTCGAGATTGAGGAAATAGTGGCGGACGACTCCGCGCAAGCGCCGCCCCAGCCCCCTCCTGCTGCGCAGCCGTCAGATGCACGCGCCCGCCGCCCTGTTTCAGGACGCTTGAGTATCGACAGTGTGACAGTAACCACGGCCGGCGCAAGCGTAAAGGCCAGCGTGCGCGTATCTGCCGGCGAGGCTGCATTTGACGGTGAGGCCTCGGCGTTCAATTCGCACGCCGACGGCATCGCGAGGGTAGCGGCGGAGGCGTGCGCGAATGCCCTGAGCTCGTATGTGCCGGCCGGGCACGCAATCCAGCTTGAGGACTTTGCGGTCACGGCGATCAGGGGTGGTGAGGAGATGACTACGTGCGTGCTCGCGTATGTGGCTCCAAGCTCAGTCGAACGTAACGCCGGTTCAGCGATTGTGCGTATGGGCGACAAGAACCGGGCCGCCGCCGCGTGCGTGCTCGCGGCAATCAATCGCAGACTCACAATGTTTGGCGTCTTACCAGGCGCCGAATCCGATTCCGAAGACCAGGCGGCGCCTTAACCCGCTTCGTTTGCCCGCAAGCACGATTTCCTCACGGCCTGTCACCTCGAATGTCGTTAGTTGCGGTTACTCCTGCCGGGCGACACGCTCGCGTTGCTCTGAACGGTGCGGGTTAATCCCGCAAAACCACGCTCTGTTGCCAAAAACGGGCATTCTGTGGTATTATATTGCCTAGTCTGGCGTCGGGGCGCGGATTCCGCGTGCAAGTTCTGGCAGCCTGGTAGACGCAAATCCGCAGCTCGGAGGGATTCAATTGGCAGAGAAAAAAGGCAAACTAAGTAAGACCGGTAGAGCATCAACTCACTTTGGCACCAAAGATCAGACTGGGCCAGTAATAGAGAACGACAGTTCCCGCGGGAAGGTCTTCGTAGAGGTGAAGAACCTGTTGGTGGAGTCTAAGATCGGATTCCAGAATATCAGTTCCAGTCACCCGGTTATTATCAACAAAGGCAGTTTTGACGAAGCCGTGGCGGCTATCAAGGGCGCTCTGGTTGAGACGGGCAAGTATGGAGTAGAGAAGGAAGAGCCAGGTCACGTGGTCTTCCTGGAGAATGCTCCGAAGGATCCCGGGCGAATGGTTGTTAAGGAAAGCCCGTTTTCCTGGTACGCAGCCGGCTAGTCCAATATCCCGAAAGAACAAATGACACAAGAGTGCCGGTGAGTCCGGGTTCTGGAATTGCCGGTTTGTGTCGCGAACATACGTATGATCGGACCGATTGAACAAATCGGTCCGATTCGGCACATGGCACCTTGAGAGTTCTGGCGAGGATCATCAACGATATGGCCGGTGCGCACGTGCCGAACCTCTTCTACAGGCGCCAAAGGCCGCTACAGACCCAGCGACCTCATCAGATTACCCAGCATGATCGATGCAATAGTGATCACCAGTGCCACCGCTCCGGGGGCAGCGCCGATCAGCGTCCACCAGTAGATGTCCAGGCCGTTGGCCTTCAGGGGAACGACCGGAGGGTCCACCACCACAAATTGCGGCCCACGGCTCTGCGCTATCAGTTCCGCTTTCACGTATTCGCCGCGAACCAGAGTCAACCGGCTGCGCTGATCCCGCAGATCTAGCTCCAACTGCGCGTATTTCGCTTGCGCTCCCGGCAGCGACTGAAGCTTCTCCTGTACGGATGTTTCCGCGTTGGCCAGACCCTGGACCTTTGCCTTGGCGGTAACGGCAGCCAGGATGGAGTCCTTTACATAGGGAGAAGCTCCGGACTTCAAGCCGCTCAACTGCCTGGATATCTCAGCATTCAGCTCATCTCTTGCCACACTCAGGTTTGCCCTTGCCGCCACCACCTCGGGTCTTTTTTCGGTATACGTCTGCCTCAGAGTTGCCAGCGATGTTTCAAGCTCCACCACTCTGTTGTATATTATCGAGATCATGGATTTCTCGCTGCCGATTGGATCCTGTGCGTATGAGATCATCTTCTCAGCCTGGCTGGACAGCGATTTCGCGTGAGATTCCGCCGCTGCCGCCTCAATCCGTGCAGTGTAGAGATTCTTCAGTGTATCTGAGTATATCTCTCCTATAGTCCGGAGTTGCACATCCGGCGGCGCTCCTCCAAGCGACTTCTGAAAGTCAACCAGTTCCTTCTGAGCTCTTGCCGCGTCACTTTCCGCCTTATTAAGGCTCTTCTTCAGAAGACTCAGGTTCCTGCCGGCGGGATCGAGACTCAGGGCCTCGACGGACTCCGTAAGAATGTCAATAGCCGAAGTCAGTATCTCCTCTGCCCGGCCTGGGTCATAGTCCGTAATGCTGATCTTCAGGTCACCACTCAACCCCTCGCTGCACACGAAGCTGCGTTGAAACTGTCGAATCGCTTTCTCTTCATTCAGGCGCCAATGCTTGGCCAGATTGAACCTCTTTATCAGCGTCGTAGCCGTCTTCCTGCTCTTGAGAATCATCCCCGCAGTGCTCGGAGAAGAACCGGGCTGCGGCATCTGCAGAACGCCCTGCATCAGCGGAAGTGACGGCTGATCGACTGACCCTCCTCCAGTGCCGGGCGCACCCCCGGATGGCCCCGAACTCTGAGCGGGAAACCCGCCGGAGCCCGAAGGGCGTGAGCTTCCGGGAAAGAGTATGGACGCGTAGGAAGTGTACTCCCGCCGGATCAGCAGCCATCGCACTGTGCCCAGAACGGCTCCTGCAAGGGCCACGATTGCCAGAATCTTGATGAATCTTTTCTGCTTGTGATTAAACATAGCTACTTACACTCCATCCGGACCGGCTAATCGAACGAACGTATTACCAGGGCCACGCCCAGGAGATCGGCAAGTATGTCTGCGGTTGTCCGCTGGATCCTGGGCTGGACAACCTGGTATTTCGATGCGACCACGATCACATCACCCGGATCGATGACTTTGGTTCTGCCCAGGGGCTGCACGGCTCCGGATACTTTGATTACCACCGCTCGCTTCATGTCCGCGTCGGGAGCTCCTCCGCCTGCCCTGTCGATGTACTTTCCCGCGGTCAATCCGGTTCCATAGAAGACCGGACCTGGCGATTGCACCGCGCCGAGCACCTGGACAACATCACTGAGTTTTGGCACCTCAACCACGTCCCCATCCGCCAGCTTCATCTTGCCGATTCGATCCAGATAGGAACCTCTATCCTCCAGCGTCAGGGCAATGCGCTTGCCTGTAGGCATGCCCGTCAGACGCCTCGGAGAAACGAGCAGAACGTTTCCCGCGAGTCTTCGGCTTGAGACGCTGCTGCCCCCCGATTGCGCTGAAGCCGTGTCCAACGGATCCACCTGCGGTTCCTGAGCGGAGGCGAAGGGCGGGTCCGGCTGCAGACTGGCAGTGCCTGTCTCGGAAGGCAAGAGCTGATCCATCGTCTGCATTACCATCTTGATCTGCTCACCAGTGGCGGCCGACAGCATCTGGTCAGTGCGCCGCACGAAAGAGATACCGAATGGATCGCTGTTTTCCGCCAGACCGCCTGCTCGTTCTATGAGCGAGTCCAGGGTCTCTTCCTCGGACAAGAGAGCATATACCCCGGGCCGCTTGAACTGACCCTTCAACTCCACACGCCTCGGCTCTATCAGCTTATCTTGCCTTCGGGGCAGGGAGATGAGCATTCCAGCCTTCACTGGCTCGTCGGTCATAGGACCGGTCATTACATCAGACAGGGGTATTATCCGCACCGACGATGCCCAGAGCTGGTCCCCAGCCGCCACCGGTCTGGCGACTTCAACCGTTCCTGATGCCATGTCTGTTGGCCCGCCAGCCTGAATCAGCAGATCATAAAGCGTCATGCCTTCGTAGAATGTGAACTCACCGGGCTTCTGGACCTCTCCCAGAACAGTCAGAACGCTGCGCTTGAACTCCACGTCCTTCTGTCTGTAGACGACGAGTCTGTCCTGGTCGGTCAACCTCGGATTGCCCGCGTCATCGTCGCGCGGTAACTGGGCTGGGCAGATACGGATCAGCCTAAAGCTGTTGGGGCCAGTTCTTCTGTACAGGTGTGCCACATCGCGAGAAGCATCCTGCAGGAGACCTCCCGAGGCAAATATCAAGTCTCCGGCTCTCATCCCGTCTGCCAGCCTGTATGTCGCGGGATTCCTCACCGGGCCTTCTATTGAGACGAGCGAGACAACTGTCTTTTCGTCGTTTGCATAGACCACCACTTCGTCCTGGTCCTGCATTTCAACATCTTTGCCTGCCATGAGGTCTCTGAGCATGATTGGAATCACCACAGGCGTGCCGTCGTCCAGCACTCTTGTCAGGTCCGCTCTCTCACGATAGGCGCCGGTCTTCAGTTTGGCCTCGTCGAGAAGAGCCTTTACAGTGGGAGTCCTCAGTATCGAGTAGTCCCCCGGATAATGGACATAGCCTTTCACACTTACCCTGTCTGCGACGCGGCCGGTAACGTTTTCTACGGTGATAACGTCACCATCTCGCAGCGCGATGTCTTCGGTCTTCTCTGAAAAGCCTGCAATGGTGGCCCGGGCGTCGACGGTGCGCTCGACGCGCCGGCCGTCTTCCACGCGCTGCAGCCTGACTATCCGGCTGTACGCAGACGGTCTCAACCCGCCTGCCATCTCCAGAACTCCGGAGATCGTAGTTCCATCGACAAGCTCATAGATCGCCGGTCGCACAACCTGGCCGGCCACGGTCACCCTGGGGCCGGCAATCGGGAAGAATATGGCATCCTGATCCTTAAGCACGATGTCCCTGTCAGTTCGCCCACTGATCAGAAAGCCATACGCGTCAGTCTGGGCTACTGGGCTGCCTTTGCGGATGACCGTGACTTTGCGCAGTGTGCCCTCATCAGACGCCCCACCGGCCGCATATATGACATTGAACAGGCTGCATTCGGCCTTGAGCGTGTAGCGGCCGGGTCTGCGGGCGGCCCCAGTCACAAAGACCACGATCGTGCGAGTCTCGATGAGATCCACAGTGTAGCTCGGGCTCTTGAGCTGCTCAGTTATTCTTGCTCCCACGCGTTCGCGGAACTGCGAGACCGTATAACCGGCAGCACGGAAATCGCCGATGCCGGGCAATGCAACCGTGCCCTTGTCATTCACCCGCAGTTCGTATGAGACTTCGGGAAGCGTGGGGGTCCAATATCTGATAGACACGCGGTCGTTGCCGTCCAGCACGTAGCTGTCCGGGACAGGCGCGTCCGGCGCGATGTTGAACGACTCCGGCGCAGATGTGAAGAAGTCATGGCCAAAAGGCCGGATCTGTTCTACGGCGCTGCTGATTGGTTGTGCTGCCTCGGTCGTTGCCACAGCGGGAGATGGCAGGACATAGTTGGCACTTTGCTGCGCCCAGACACAGGCCATGGATACCCACGTCACTGACAGCGAGAACGCCAGAATAAAGCGAGTCTTGTTTCTCATAACGGATAACCTTTTCTTCGAGCCCCGATAAAGGGATACACGGTTGTTGGAGCATTGCCCCGGTTAGCTACAACGTCTCTTCGCAGACTTCCTTCCATTCTTGCGCAAAGTTAGTTAGTTTTTCGATGATTTGCCGGTAGGCCCGACACTCCTGTCGGGCCCCTGCACACCCGACAGGAGTGTCGGGCCTACCGTGGCAGCGGCATCTTGTCTGCATGCTGGAAGCGAGGCGCCACTGCACCATTGACACCATGCCTCTACCCAACTCTGGTTCTTGCGTTCCTGAAAGCTCGGGCGATGATCTCGACCATGTCTTCGACCTCCGAGATAACCCTGTTCGATGTTGGCGTCATCACAGCCTTGTCCGGCTGGAACACGGTGCGCCGGTATACGCGTTGGAGCTCGCGGCATACGTCGAACGTCATACGCAGGTCTTTTCCGTATGTGATGTGGACGTGTTGCTGGGCCGTAGTCACGCTGCCCAGGCCGTGCTCGTGCAGGCGCAGCCGCAGCCGGACCACGGCCAGCAGGTTCCATACGCATTTCGGCGGGTCTCCGAACCTGTCCTCGAGCTCGTCCTGGACGGCCTGCACGTCGCCGGAGTTGGTCACGGACGCCAGTTTTTTGTAGAACAGTATTCTGTGGGCCTCGTTGGACATATAGCTCTGCGGGATATAGGCGTCCACCGGCAGATCGACCTGGGGAAGTACGACTTCCGCGGTCTCCTCGCCCTTGAGCTCGGCGACGGCCCGCGAGAGCAACTGGCAGTAGAGGTCAAAGCCCACGGCGGACATGTTCCCGCTCTGCTCCTGCCCGAGCAGGTTACCCGCGCCGCGTATCTCCAGGTCGCGCATGGCGATCCTGAAGCCGCTGCCCAGTTCGGTGAACTCGCGTATTGCCTCAAGGCGTTTCTCGGCCACGTCGGAGAGCGCCTTGTCTGGTTTGTAGAGAAGATATGCGTATGCCTGTCTGTCTGATCTGCCGACTCTGCCTCTCAACTGGTAGAGCTGTGCCAGCCCGAGTTTGTCCGCCTCGTTGATGACGATCGTGTTGGCGTTCGGAACATCCAGGCCGCTCTCGATGATCGTTGTGCACACCAGAATATCGAACTTGCGCTCGTAGAAGTCCATCATCACACGTTCCAGCTCGGACTCAGGCATCTGACCGTGGGCAACATCGACCCGGGCGTACGGCACAAGCTCCTGAACCTGCCTGGCGACGTGCCCAATATTCTCCACGCGATTGTGCACGAAGAAGACCTGTCCGCCCCTGTCCAACTCACGGACCAGGGCCGCGCGCACCGTATCCTCCTGGGCTTCGCGCACGAAAGTCTGGATTGGCATTCGACCCTCAGGAGGGTCATTGATCACGCTCATGTCGCGTATTCCGGAAAGCGACATATGCAGCGTTCGAGGGATGGGAGTGGCGGTCATCGTGAGCACGTCCACGGTTTTCTTGAGTTCCTTGAGCTTTACCTTGTGCCGGACGCCGAAGCGCTGCTCCTCATCGACGATCAGCAGTCCCAGGTCTTTGAACTGCACATCCTTGCTGAGGAGTCTGTGGGTTCCGATCACTATGTCGAGGTCGCCGATTCTGAGGGCTTCAACGGTCTGAATCTGCTCGGCGCGGGAGCGGAACCTTGACAGGAGCCCTATCCGTATTGGGAACGCCGCCAGCCGTTCACGGAACGTGCTCGCGTGCTGCTGGGCGAGCACCGTGGTCGGTGAGAGAACGGCCACTTGCCTGCCCTCGGAGGCCACCTTGAACGCGGCGCGTATCGCCACCTCGGTCTTGCCGTAGCCAACGTCTCCACAGATGAGCCGATCCATGGCACGCGGTTTCTCAAGATCACGCTTGACGTCCTGGATGGCCGTCAGTTGATCTGGAGTCTCGACGTAGGGGAATGCAGACTCCATCTCCTGCTGCCAGGGAGTATCTGCGGGGTATGCGTGGCCGCCGCTCGCCTGCCTCCATGCGTACAGCTCTACCAGCTCCTTAGCAATCTGAGAGACGGCTTTTCTGACCTTCTGCGTCGCTTTCTGCCAGTCGCTTCCGCCGAGCCTGTGCACAGTCGGGCCGTTGTCCTCGCCCCCGATATATTTCTGCACACGGTCTATCTGGTCTGCCGGAACGTAGAGGGTGTCACTGCCCGCATACTCCAGGATGAGATACTCCTTCTCGATGCCAAGGTTTCTCATCGTCTTGATGCCACGGTAGAATGCGATGCCGTGGTTTACGTGCACCACGTGGTCGCCTTCTTTGAGGTCAAGCACACTGGAGATCGGCACCCCTTCGTGATAAGCGCGGCGCGCTCTGCGGAGCCTGGGCTCGCCGAAAACTTCCGAGTCGCTGATAACGTTCAGGTGGAGCTCAGCGAGTCTGTAGCCGCTTCGCAGAGGAACGTGCGACACATACACCCCGGCGTCCAGGCCCGCGACATCATCCAGTTGGAAAGCCCTCTCGTCGAACTCCGCCAGGATTTCGGCGATCCGTCGGTCCTGGTTGCTGGCTATCACGGTGCACATGCCGTGCTGTTTCCACGTTCTTAACTGGTCGGCGAACGCCTCGATCCGGCCATTGAACGATTCAGCGGGCGCACTCTTTACTTCGAACACCACATCCGGTCTTGCCCAGGCAATGGGCCTGGGCAGCAGGACGAAACTGACTGCCTGGTGCCTGGCAAGGGCGCTCTTGATCGTGTGGTCGAACGGCGCGTGCTGACTGTGCAGACCGGCCAGAACCAGCCCTCTTCCGGCCCGGTTGATGAGACGCTCTACCATCTGCTCCTCGTGGGTCTGCCACTGCGCACTCAACTGCCCGGGCTCGTCCAGGACAATCAGCGTGTCGGCAGGCAGGAAGTCCAGCAGGGATTGCTCTTTGGTGTGCAGATACGGCAGATAAAACTCGATGTTCGGGAAGTAGGCCTCGTTTTCCAGACGCGTGATGTCGTCTTCGACTTTTCCGACAAGGCGGGCTATCGACTCGGCATCGCCGGACTCTTTGATGCCGTCTATCTGAGCCGCGAGTTCGGCGCGCACCCGCTGGGCCGCTGCGGCGCAGTTGCCTTTCGTGAGTATGACTTCGCGGGCGGGCAGTATGCGTGCCGACGCGACCTTGTCTATCGAACGCTGAGAGGCCGTGTCGAAATGGCGTATGCTCTCGACCTCGTCGCCGAATAGCTCAATTCTCAGCGGGTTGTCCTCGTTGGCGGCGAACACATCCACCAGCCCGCCGCGCCGGGAGAACTCGCCCGGTCTGTCCACGACGTCCGTGGCCTGGTAACCCATCGCAACCAGGCGCGCCTGTATCTCGTCGATGTCCGTGTCTGTCCCTACCGCAACCTCGATAACCGATTCCAGCAACTCGTCACGAGTGACCGTCCGTCGCAGCGCAGCGTTCACAGGCGCAATCACGACAGGCGGACACGCGGGTCCGCCCCTACGGCATGCGGTTGCGTGTAGGGGCGGACCTCCGTGTCCGCCCGGCAAGCAAGCGAGTGCGTGGAGGGCCGCAAGCCTCTCTCCCGACATCCGCAGATCCTCGGAGCCTTCCTCGTAGATCAGAGAGTCGCTGGGGGGAAAGAAGAATACGTGCTCTTTGGATATACCGTAGTGGGGCAGATCCTCCGCTATGCGCTCCGCCTGCTCGTAAGTGTACGTTAGAACCAGCACCGGGCGGCGTGTCTGGTCGTAGAGGCCCGCGATCATCCATCCTTTGGCAGACGCAGTCAGTCCCTGGACTTCGACAAGCTTCGTGCCTTGACCAACCGACTCCAGTATATCAGAGTATCTGGACCCCTCGCGGTGCAGTTTTACCAGTTTTTCCAGGCTCATAGAACAAAGTACACGCACAAAACCCCGGCCACTATTGCAAAGAGACCGGGTTAGTATGGCAACAATTAGCCAAGCTGGATAAAGATTACCCCGTCAACGTCTGCCGTGTCAAGTTGACCGGATGTCGGAGGTGGCATTTCACGGTCGCTGCCCGTTCGTCGTGACGCGCACCGATTCAATCGCTATTTCGTGCTTATGCGCACGGTTTCTCAAGTCCCAGCGCTACTATCGCCACGTCGTCCTTTAGAAGCCCGTTACCATATTCCATCGCTTTCTGAAGCAACCGCTCCACCAACTCCGGAGGTGACGCGTCCTGCCTGGCAAGGAACTCCATCATTTGGCACTTGTCGAACATTCCGTGTTCCTCAGACCGGGCTTCGGTGACGCCATCTGTGACCAGCACAACCAGGTCGCCCGGTTCAAGTTCCAGGCATCCCTCCGGATAGTCGCACCCAGGCAGAACGCCGAGGGCCATAGCGCCCACGCTCAGTTCCTCAAGGCTGCCGTTTGCACGGCGGACCACCGGCGGCTCGTGTCCGGCGTTTGTGTATCTGATCAGGCAGTTGTCCGTATCTACGACGGCGAAGAACGCAGTGAACAGGTCCTCCTCGCTTTGCTGGTCGCGGCAGAGCGCTTCGTTGACGAGGCCGACTACCAGCGATGGTCTGGGCTCAATGTAGGCGTAGCTGCGGAACGCATGCCTGATTTGAGACACCTGCATTGCCGCGACAAGACCCTTGCCCGCAACGTCGCCTATCAGCACTCCTACCCTGCCGCAGTTGAGGTCGAAGACATCGTAGAAATCTCCGCCGACCTGTGCTTCATCGAGGGCGGGCACGTACCTGGCGGAGAAATGACAGCCCGACACCACCTGCGGTATCCGGGTTGGTATGAGCGCTTGCTGGAGCATCTCCGCTATACGATGTTCGCGGTCCAGCAGCCGCTGCTTCTCCTGTTCGAAAGCGACCCTTGCACTCTGATCACGGAATGTGGAGGTTGCTCCAACTACCTGCCCCTGGCCATCGAACACCGGAGAGGCGCTGGCGCTCACGGTAATG
>Ga0136653_10001171_pt1 | contig 14231 bp, 9 predicted proteins | sample LakKivw275mmetaG_FD_94866 | JGI IMG/M metagenome (GOLD analysis project Ga0136653, IMG submission 94866) | Anoxic lake water microbial communities from Lake Kivu, Rwanda to study Microbial Dark Matter (Phase II) - Lake Kivu water 275m metaG... | ecosystem: Environmental > Aquatic > Freshwater >... | reverse complement strand
CCCTGGCGCAGCAGGCCGTGGTCTACGAAGACGCAGGTTAGGCGCTCGCCGATGGCCCGGTGGACCAGCGTCGCGGCCACGGTCGAGTCCACGCCTCCGGACAGTGCGCAGATGGCGCGGGACGCCCCGATGCGCTGCTGTATCTGGCCCACTGCCTCAGTGACAAAGGAGGCAGGCCGCCAGTCTCCCCTGCATTCGCACACACCAAACAGAAAGTTGCGGAGGATCTGCAGGCCCTGCGCGGTGTGCTTCACTTCAGGGTGGAACTGCAGGCCGTAGATGCGGCGGCGCTCATCAGCAAAGGCTGCGATGGGTGTGTTGCTGGTGTGGGCAAGCACGCGGAAGCCCTTGGGCAGGTCCTGGACCTGATCCCCGTGGCTCATCCACACCATCAGCTTGGAGGGCAAGCCCTCGAAGAGCTTTCCGCCCGGGGCTGAGACGGTCAGCTCTGCCAGCCCGTACTCGCGTTGTTCCGCAGACGCTACTCCGTGGCCCAGTCGGTGTGCGAGCTCCTCCATGCCATAGCACAGGCCAAGGATTGGTCGGCTCTGTTCGAGCAGCCATCCAGGCAGACGTGGCGCGTCTGGCTCGTACACGCTTGCCGGGCCACCCGATAGAATGAAGCCCACGGGTGCCAGGCTCTCCACCGTTGCCTGCGATACGTTGTAAAGCACGATCTGCGAATAGACGCCACACTCGCGCACGCGCCGCGCGATGAGCTGGCTGTACTGCGAGCCAAAGTCCAGGATGACCACGGTTTGTTGTTGTTCGGCAGGAGGAGTGCCGCTCACCACCTCACCTCGCTCTACTCGGCAAAGACGATGCGACCATCGCTCATATCGGAGATGACGACCAGAGACTCAACAGGCACGTCGTAGCGCGCGTCAAGGAAGGCACGACCGCCCTCGAAGGTCTTCTCGATCACAGTGCCAATTCCCACCAGCTTTGCACCGCTTTGTTCAATTACACGCGCCAACGCGGCTATGGTCTGACCTGTGGCCAGAAAATCATCCACGATTAGCACGCTGTCATCCCGGCACAGCACTTCCGGCGAAACGAGCAGCTCAACCACATGACCTTTGGTGTGAGAGGGCGCCGTCTCACGATAGACGCGCTCGGGCATAGTAATAGGCTTGCTCTTGCGGGCATAGATCACGGGTACATGCAAAACGAGGGCGGTGGTCAGAGCCGGCGCAATCCCCGAAATCTCTGCGGTGAGCACTTTGGTGACATGCTCGTGTGCGAAACGCCGGCCCAGTTCCTTCCCGACGTCCATCATCAGATTGGCATCCACCTGGTGATTGATGAAGCTGTCTACTTTCAGGATGCCACGGCCGAGGTTGCGTCCCTCTCGAGCGATTCTTTCCCGCAATTCCCTCATGGCGAGTGCTGGTCCTCCTGGCGGTTTTCTGGGGACGTGAGGGCGCCCGCGCCCCCAGCTTATGGTGCTTTCGAATTATACACTTGTCTGTACCCTTCCACCAAACGCATTATCCGGATTGGCGTGACCAACCAGGGTCAGTAGCGGCATCCTGCTGGACGCATAGCGCAATCCGCACTATAATGCGAGCAAACGGACGCTGGCCGCGGAGGAGAGAATGCCTGATTTGGATGCCCCTGAGAGCTGGCGTGTGTTGGATCCTCAGGGGATGCTGAAGAGCATTGCCGATTTGCCCAGGCAATGTGAAGACGCGTGGAAGCGGGCTCTGGGAGTCAAGGTGCCCGACAAGTACAGACAGGCTGAACAGATCCTCATCTTGGGCATAGGCGGCTCGGCCATCGGGGCTGATCTCCTCAACGGCCTTATCGCGGGCGAATGCCGCATTCCAGTGGTTGTACATCGTGACTACGGCTTGCCTGGGTTTGTGAACCAGCACACTCTGGTGGTCGCGTGCAGTCATTCCGGAGAGACTGAGGAGACCCTGACTGGTCTTGAAGTGGCCCAACAGCGTCAGGCTCTCGTGCTGGCCGTAACCACCGGCGGTGAACTGGCGCGACGAGCCCGCGAGCACGGGCTGCCACTGTTTCAGTACCATTATCCATCACAGCCACGAGCCGCCCTGGGCTACTCTCTGTCCACCTTGCTGGCGATTGTCCAGATGCTTGGCCTGGTGAGCGACAAGTCCACGGACCTGGCTGAAGCCGTCGCCGTCATGCGCCAGTTGCAGAGTGAGATCAGCGAGCGGATTCCCACAGCATTGAACCCAGCCAAATCGCTGGCTCTCAAGCTGCAGGGTAAGCTCCCGGTGGTCTATGCTGCGGAACATCTCAGCGCGGCCGCGCGTCGTTGGAAGGGACAGTTCAACGAGAACGGCAAATCGTGGGGCGTCTTTGACGTTCTGCCCGAACTCGCTCACAACACGGTGGCCGGCTATGCCTTGCCCGCTGCTCTGGCGGGTGTGGTGCACGTCATAATGCTGACCTCGGCGTCGAACCATCCGCGCGTGCGCCAACGCTTTGAGATCACGCGCGAGTTGCTTCAACGGTATGGTTTTCCCTGCGACACGGTAGAGGCGCGTGGACAGAGCAACCTGGCTCAGGCGCTGTCCACAGTGCATTTTGGTGACTATGTCAGCTACTACCTTGCCATGTTGTATGGGGTGGATCCCTGGACAATCGCGGACATACAGTTCATCAAGGATCGTCTGAGGCAACGGTAGCGGGGTCTCAGGCTTCAAATGGTGCATTCTGCTCGGAAAGAACAACACACAGGAGGTGCAAGTGGATTCCGGGATGGTCAGTAAGATCGAAAAAGCCCGGCGGTATGCGGAAGACAGGGGACGCGTGCGCTTTGTGCAATTTGAGGTCAGCCTGCGGGGCGACAATAGTGCGCACACGGTGCGCTTCAACCAAGGCGTCTGGGAGTGTGGCTGCCACTTTTTCTCGCAGCGTGGGGTGTGCAGTCATACGATGGCCATGGAGCGCATCCTAGCGGGCATGCTGCCGGAAGCAGGCCCCGAGGAGGAGCCCGCTCCCAGCGCTTCCTAGCATCTCCGCATACTATGACTGGAGTGATGAAGACATGCACGTTGGCATTGTGGGCGCCGGAATCACAGGCTTGACTGCAGCCTATGAGTTGGGCAAGCGAGGTCACCAGGTAACCCTGTTCGAGAAGGAGCCAGAGCCGGGCGGATTGTGCAGTACATTCCGGGACGAGCACTGGCAGTGGCCATTGGAGAAGTTCTACCATCACCTGTTTGCCTCGGACCATGTGGTGCTGAACCTGAGCCGCGAGCTGGGGCTGGGGGACAAGATCTTCTTCCCTACGCCAGTGACGGCCATCTGGCAGAATGGCAGCGTCAATGCCTTCGACAGTCCCTGGGCGGTGCTGCGCTATCCGTATCTTTCCTTTGTGGACAAGATGCGTGTGGGGCTGGTGACCCTGTACTTGCGCATGACCACCAATTGGCGGGCCATGGAGCAAGTGACCGCACATGAGTGGCTCACGCGCTACCTTGGAGAGCGTGCCTACAAGCTGCTCTGGGAGCCGCTGCTTGTGGGCAAGATGGGCGCGTACTACCAGCAGGTCAACATGGCCTGGTTTTGGGCCCGCATCTACAAGCGCTCCAGGAGCCTGGGTTACTATGTAGGTGGCTACCAGGCTCTGGTCGATGCCCTGGTGCACAAAGTGCAGTCCCAGGGCGGCGTGTTGCGTCTGAGCACGCCAGTTGACGATGTCAGGCAGTGCAGGCTTATGGAGCCGAGCTCCCCTGCTGAAGAGGACGGCGTCTGCCTGCGTGCTGGCGGTGAAGAACCCACGTTCGATGCGGTGTTGATCACCACCTCGCCGCAGTCCATGCTGCGCATCACGTCCAGCCTGCCGCAGGACTACCTTGAGCAGGTTCGCAGTCTGCGTTCGATGGGTGGCATGGTCTTGGTGCTGACGCTGGATCGCCCGCTTACCAAACGTTTCTACTGGATCAATCTGCCGCGAGAGCAATTCCCCTTCTTGTGCTTTGTGGAACATACCAACTATCAATTGCCTGAACACTATGGCGGGGACCATATCATCTACCTCGGCGATTACCCTGAGCCTGGAACACGCCACATGACCATGAGCAAGGAAGAGATCTTGCAGGAGTATCTGCCCCACTTGGTCAAGTTCAACCCGCATTTCGATCCCTCGTGGGTGCGCAAGAGTTGGCTCTTCCGTGAAGAGTACGCGCAGCCGGTGCCGCTGGTGGGTTATTCCAACCAAATTCCTTCTATACGCACTCCGGTGCCGGGTCTGTATTTTGCCAGCATGAGCCATGTCTACCCCTGGGATCGCGGCTCGAACTATGCGGTCGAGATGGGACAGACCCTCGCGCGCATGGTGGAAGAGGACAGGTAGCCTCGTCACGCCGGCGGCGTTCAGCGGCGCGCTGCAATCCACATCTCGGAGCATTTGGCGGAGTTGCTCCGGTGCTCGGCTTCTGTACTTGGAGTCGATGCTTGTCGTGAGTGAACGCCGCGCAATGCCTGCACAAGCATTGACAGACGGGGGCGCCGCGGGTATACTTGCCTCCGCTGCGTGTGGCCGAGTACCTGTGTGCAGCCTTGGCCTTGCCAGAAGCCAAGGCTGCGATTCTTTTGTGTTTGGAGCATGGAGATGAGCGGCATCTGCGTGGTTGGCGTGGGGTATGTGGGATTGGTGACGGGCGCGTGCCTGGCGGACCTGGGCAACCGTGTGGTCTGCCACGACGTGGTGCAGGAGAAGATCGACAGGCTTGAAGCGGGCGTTCTGCCCATCTTTGAGCCTGGCCTGGAAGAGATCGTGCGCCGGAATCACGAGGCAGGGCGATTGCGTTTCACCACATCCTACGACCAAGGCCTGCGGGATGCTGAGTTTGTGTTCATTGCAGTGGGTACTCCCTCCGGCGTTGAGGGCGAGGCAGATCTGACCGACGTCACGCGAGCTGCCCAGCGCATCGCTGAATGTCTGGGACACGCCGCGATCATCGTGAACAAGAGCACGGTCCCTATCGGCACGGGCGACTGGGTGGCCGACATCATGCGGCAGCACAGCCCCGATCGCAACGAGTTTGCCGTAGTATCCAACCCCGAATTCCTGCGCGAAGGCTCGGCCGTGCGCGATTTCATGGCGCCCGACCGCATCGTGTTGGGTTCTACCAATCGCGCGGCCGCATCCAAGGTGGCGGAACTGTATGCCCCTCTGCAGGCCAGAGTGATCGTCACCGACTTGCGCACGGCCGAAATGATCAAGTACGCCTCCAATGCCTTTCTGGCGACCAAGATCTCGTTCATCAATGAGATGGCCAGCATCTGCGAGGCCGTGGGTGCCGATGTGCTGGAGGTGGCGCGCGGAATGGGCATGGATGACCGTATCGGGCCTGCCTTCCTGGCGGCCGGTTTGGGCTGGGGCGGGTCGTGCTTTCCCAAGGACGTCAAAGCCCTGGCGCACATCGCCGCTATGCATGGCTGCCATCCGCAGATGCTGCGCGCGGTCATGGAGATCAACTATGACCAGCGCAAGCGCGTCATCGTGCTGTTGCGGGAGCTGCTGGGCACTCTGCGCGGCAAGACCGTGGGCCTTCTGGGGCTGGCATTCAAGCCCAACACTGATGACATGCGTGATGCCCCGGCAGTCGAGATCACGCACTTCCTTCAGCATGAGGGGGCCTTGGTCAAGGCCTACGACCCAGTCGCAATGGACAATGCGCGCGCAATCCTGAAGGACGTCGCCTATTGTGACAGCGCCTATACGCTGGCAGAGGGTGCTGACGCGCTGGTTCTTGCAACCGAGTGGAATGAATTCAAACAACTGGACATGCGCCGCATCGCGAGCTCCATGCGCCAGGCTGTGCTGTTTGATGCTCGCAACATCTATGAACCAACGTACATGAGGGCGCTTGGCTTCACATACCGTGGCATAGGGCGGGGGAACGATGGCTAGTGCCCTGCGCTTGTGCATGGGCGTCCACGCATGCCAGATGATGCCCCAGGCCAGCGCGCCTGGCATGCAGGACGTTCTTCTCACCGAGGGTTGAACCCGGCTGCGTGCCCACGCCTATCAGGGCGGATATTTGGAACTGATTGACCTCTGATGCCCCAGGAGTATAATCTCTGTTACCGCCTGCAGGTGAAAGGTAGCCTACCCTTTGAACAGAAGAACCCTGGCGTTCAATTCAGCTGTGGTCCTGGGCTTGCTGCTGCTTCTGGCGCTCTTCTTCAGGCCGGCTATCCTCGGGCACAAGACGCTGCTGCCTCTGGATAACCTCTTCACCGACCAACCCTGGAAGGCATTTGCCAGCCGGTTTGGCATTGGGATTCCGCACAACGAACTGCTCAGCGATCTCATTCTGCAGAACTATACGTGGAAACGTCTGATCGTCGAGGCGCTCAAGAGCAGGCAACTACCTCTTTGGAACCCATATATCCTTGCAGGCCAACCGTTCCTGGCCGCCGGCCAGCACTCGGCACTGTACCCCCTCAGCCTGCTGTTCTACATCCTGCCTCTGGCACAGGCGTACGGCTACTTTGCCGTGCTGCAACTGCTGCTGGCGGGTGTGTTCATGTACTTCTATGCCCGCACCATTGGGCTGGAGCGAATCGGGGCGGTCATCTCGGCGGTAGCTTTTGCTCTCAGCGGCTTCATGGTCGTGAGTGTGGTGCACCCGATGATCATTGCTGCGGCTTCGTGGCTGCCGCTAGTTTTGGGAATCGTCGAGCGCCTGATTCGCACACAGGAACAAGCTGGAACCCCCAAGCCAGTTTCCTACATCCCGTGGATAGCCGTGGGCGCAGCTGCGTTGGGGTGCCAATTCCTCGCCGGGCACATCGAAATCGCCTACTATGTGATGCTGGTGACGGCCTTTTATGCAGTGTGTCGTCTTGGCGTGTACTGGTGGCGAGTTCGCAGTTGGATACAGTCAGGCAAGTTGGCTCTGGCCGTAGGCCTGCTGCTGGTGCTTGGCTTTGGCTTGGCTGCCGTCCAAATGCTGCCGCTCTACGAGCTGGCCACAGAGAACTTTCGCCAGGAAACGGCCACCTACAGCCAGATCATCGGCTGGGCGTACCCCCTGCGGCGACTGGTCGCCTTCCTCGTGCCTGACTTCTTCGGCAATCCAGCGCACCACAGCTACCTGGATGTGTTCAGTAACCAGGTCGTGAGCCAGCTACGAAATGCACAGGGTGAGTCCATACGATTCGTCTACTGGGATGTCAAGAACTATGTCGAAGGTGGCAGCTACGTTGGCGTGCTGCCACTGCTACTGGCTCTGGTGGCGGTACTGAAGGCGCGAACGCGATACGTCTGGATCTTTCTTTCGCTGGGCATCGTTTCTCTGCTGTTTGTCTTTGGCACTCCTCTGTACGCTGTGCTCTACTACCTCTTGCCGGGCGTCAACCAACTGCATTCGCCATTCCGCTGGATCTTCCCTTACACCTTCAGCGTGTCTGTTCTGGCTGGTTGTGGGGCTTCCTGGCTGGCGAGCTCGACGCCGCGCGCGAAAAGCTCTTGGCTGCGCTGGTTAGGCGGACTGGCATTCGGCGCGGGCCTGCTAGGGCTCGGCACCCTATTGCTGAGCCTGCGGCTTCCGCAGATAGTGCTGCCGCTGGCGCAGCGCGCCATGCTTTCTCTGGCCGGAGCCAGTGAAGCTTTCGCCGATGGTCGTGCGTTCTTCTCGTACGAGTTCCGCAACTTCCTGATCTTCTTCGCTGCCCTGGCAGGCGCTGGGCTGACACTCTGGCTCGCCGCTGCCCGCGCGCGAGACAAGTACCCCATCTGGCAACTTGTGGCGCTCAGCGTGGCAATCGGAGAGCTTTTCATCATCGGGGCAGGCTTCAATCCGGCGGCTGATCCTGCCATCCTGGATTTCGAACCGCCCGTGGTAGCCTTTATGAAGCAAGACAAGGACTTGTGGCGTTTCACGACGTTTGACAGACCGGAAGAGAAGCTCTTCAACGCCAATGCCGGCTCCTTCTATCGCTTCTCAGATGTGCGCGGTTACGACTCGATGATCCCCACGCAGTATGTCGAATACATGAAGCTGATTGAGCCCCAATACCAGTTGCTCTACAACCGTGTCTCTCCTTTGAGCCGGCAGAGCTCGCTTGATTCGCGTCTGTTGGATCTACTCAATGTCAAATACGTGCTGACTACGCAGGTCGTCGACAACGCGCACTACACGCTGGTCTATGACGGCGAGCTGCGCGTCTATCGGAATGAGGACTGCCTTCCACGCGCCTTTGTGGTGCACTCCGCACAGGTCATCTCGGAGGCCGCTGCCAGGCACGACGCTCTGCTGGAATTCGACCCGGGGCAGGTGGTGATTCTGGAAGAAGAGCCTGCCGTAACTTGGGCTGACGCCACGGAGGAGGCATGGGAGCCGGCTCAGATCTCCAGCTATGGGCTAAACGAGGTGATCGTTGAGGTCGAGCTGACGCACGGTGGCTATCTCGTGCTGACAGACAATTGGTTCTCGGGCTGGAAGGCATATGACACACAGCCTGGCGAGAAGGAGCAGGAGATCACGCTTTACCGCGCGAATGGCACCTTTCGCGCCGTCGCGCTTGGACCGGGGCAGCATTTGGTTCGTTTCAAGTACACGCCCTTGTCCTTCAAACTGGGGCTGTTCGCCACCTTCATGGCGGCCGTGGTGCTGGTGTTGTTGCTCAGCTACTGGCTGTGGCGGCGCCTGTACCGTGGTGCAGAGGAGGGCGAACCTGAGGTCAAGCGTGTGGCCAAGAACGCGCTGACGCCCATGGTACTGTCGCTCGTGAACCGTATCATTGACATGGCTTTTGCCATGCTTACCCTGCGCATCCTGGCTCCGGAGGGAGCGGGACGCATGCAGTTTGCCATCAACTTTATCGGCTACTTCGAAACGCTGGTCTTTTTTGGCTTGAGTGCTCTGCTCACGCGCGAGATGTCCAAGCACAGGGACGAGGCCAGACGCTACGTGACCAACAGCGTACTGCTGCGGCTCATCATCTGGCTGGGTGCGGTGCCGGCCTTGGCGCTGGCCACTTATGCCTACATGCGCTTCTCAGGGCTTACTCCGGATACCATCTGGGCCATCGTTTTCTTCTTCGTTGCCCTGATACCATCGCTGGTATCCGACTCGCTGACGGCTGTTTTCTACGCGCACGAGAAGATGGAGTACCCGGCAGCCATCACTTCAGTGACTACGGTCCTGCGGGTCACGCTGGGAACGCTGGCGCTGCTACTCGGCTACGGCTTTGTGGGCTTGGCGGCTACCACCTTGGTGGTGAACTTGGCTACGGTTAGCATCCTCAGCGTGCTGGTCGCGCGTCTGTTCTCTCGCAGTTGGGGCCAGAAGGTTGGGTTTGAAGGCCCATTCACCCTTGGCATGGCGCGCGATTCGTTGCCTCTGATGGTGAACAACCTTTTGTCCAAGGTGTTCTTTCAAGTGGATGTGCTGCTACTCAAGCCACTGCGCGGCGATGTCGAGGTGGGCTACTATGGGGCGGCCTACCGCTACATCCGGGGCCTGGACATCATTCCGTCGTACTTTACCATGGCGGTCTTTCCTCTCATCTCGCGTTTTGCCGAATCCAAGCGGGACTCGCTCATTCGCGCCTACATTCTGTCGGTCAAGCTGCTGACCATGGTGGCGCTGCCGATCGCGGTGGGCACCACCTTTGTTGCACGGGATTTGATCCTGATCCTGGCAGGAGCGGACTATTTGCCGCAGTCCATGCTCGCATTGCAGATTCTTGTCTGGTATGTCGTGGTGGGCTTCATCAACAGCGTCACGCACTATGTGTTGATCGCCATCCAGCGCCAGCGCTTCTTGACCAAAGCGTTTGTGGTGGGAGCCGCATTTAACATCGTCGTCAACCTGCTGTTGATACCACGCTTCGGCTATCTGGCGGCCGCCGCCACCACAGTCCTGTCCGAAGTGGCGCTGTTCATTCCGTTCTACTATTGCGTGCGCAAGGATCTCACGGCTCTGCCCTGGCTGGACATATTCTGGCGGCCGGGCGCAGCCGCAGCACTCATGGCCATGGCCATGTGGCTGCTCCGGCATACGACCGCGCTCTTGAGCATACCGGTGGGAGGGGTGGTCTACCTTGTTGCCCTTGTTGCGCTGGGCACGCTCCGGCAGCCCGACGTGATACTGGTCATGGAGCTACTGCCGGCCCGTGTGCGCCAGCGCTTTCCGATTCTTTCCAGTCGCTCTTGACGTCGCAGGCCTGCGTGGTTAGAATGCGTCAATCTTGTCGCCGCCTTGGCAAGCGCCTGTTTGCCACGCGTACGGTTCGGTCTGTTGCCAGTTCTGAGGAGGTGCAATTTGGCCAAATGGGTCTACATCCAGGACATCGCATCCTATGTGGGTCAAGAGGTCACGGTCAAGGGGTGGCTGTATGACCACACCGACAAGGGCAAGATACAGTTCCTTCTGGTGCGCGATGGCACGGGCATCATTCAGTGCGTGGCATCTCAGAAGGACCTGACAGCGGAGGCCTTTGCCGATGCTCAGCGCGTGACGCAAGAATCGTCCCTTATCGTCACAGGCATGGTCAGAGCCGACACACGCGCTCCCGGCGGCTATGAGCTTGCATTGACCAAGGTCGAACTGGTGCAGCTGGCCAAGGACTACCCGATCACGCCCAAAGAGCATGGCGTTGACTTTTTGATGAGGCATCGGCATCTGTGGCTGCGGTCGGCGCAGCAGCATGCCATTCTGCGCATACGCGCGGAGATCGTGAAGGCAATACGGGATTGGCTGGACAGCCACGGGTTTGCCAACATCGACACGCCCATCCTCACTCCCTCATCCTGCGAAGACACTACCACGTTGTTTGAGACAGACTACTTTGGCGAGCCCGCGTACCTGGCTCAGAGTGGGCAACTCTACAATGAGGCAAACATCGCTGCGTTCGGCCGAGTCTACTGCTTCGGTCCCACCTTCCGCGCGGAAAAGTCCAAGACGCGGCGCCATCTGATGGAGTTCTGGATGGTGGAGCCCGAGATGGCCTACGTGGACCTCGACGGCTGCATGGAAGTGGAAGAGCAATTCGTCAGCTACATCGTGCAAACCGTGCTCCAGAAGCGCGCCCCGGAACTGCGCACCCTTGGACGCGATACCGCTCGTCTGGAGAAGGTGTTGCCTCCCTTCCCACGCATCAGCTATGACGAGGCAGTGGACATCCTGACCCAGGCTGGAGTCCCCATCCAGTGGGGCGATGACTTTGGTGCGCCGCACGAAACTGTGCTGGGCGAGCGTTTCGACCGGCCTGTGTTCGTGCACCACTATCCGACCGCCTTCAAAGCCTTCTACATGGAACCCGATCCCAAACGACCTGAGGTGTGCCTGTCCGTGGACCTGCTGGCTTCTGAGGGGTATGGGGAGATCATCGGCGGCGGGCAGCGCACTGCCAGCTATGAGACGCTGGAGCGAAGCATCGAGACGCACCATTTGAACCGTGAGGCCTATGAGTGGTACCTCGACCTCAGGCGCTACGGCTCCATGCCTCACTCGGGCTTTGGGCTTGGCGTGGAGCGCACGGTAGCCTGGATCTGCGGCATCGAGCACATCCGCGAAACCATTGCCTTTCCGCGCATGCTGGAAAGGATCTATCCGTGACAGACAGGTTAAGTTTCCCAGAGGGATTTCGCTGGGGCACAGCAACCGCCGCGCATCAAGTCGAGGGTAGCCCCGCCGATACGGACTGGTGGGCATGGGAACAGATACCTGGCAAGATTCGTGATGGAACGAAAGCGCATCCTGCGTGTGACTGGTGGACAGGTCGCTACGCGGAGGATTTCGATCTAGCCCACTCGATGGCACAGAATGCCTTGCGGCTTGGCGTGGATTGGGCGCGTGTGGAGCCACGCGAGGGCGAATGGGACGACCAGGCGCTGGCTCGCTACCGCGAGATGCTGAGCGCCCTGCGTCGACGGGGCATCGAGCCCATGCTGACTCTGTCGCACTTTGTCCACCCGCAGTGGCTGATCTCCAAGGGCGGTTGGACGAATGACGTCGCGGTGCGCTGCTTTGAGCGCTTTGCCACCAAGGTTGTGGAGACGTTTGGAGACTTGGTTGATCTGTGGTGCACCATCAACGAGCCCAACGTGTATGCCGCGTACTCTTACTTGCTGGGAATGTGGCCACCCGAGAAGCATGACCTTTTCGGCGCCTTTCGCGTGATGCGGCACCAATTGATGGCACATGCCATTGCCTACCAAAGCATCCACCGCCTGCAGCCCGAGGCCAGGGTGGGGCTGGCGCAGCACCTGCGGGTTTTCGATGGCTTCAAGCCTGATTCAGCCCTGGATCGCTGGGCGGCGCAGATGCAGGACCGCCTCTTCAATGAGGTCGTGCTCTCTCCACCCGTCGACGGCCTTTTGCGCTTCCCCTTGGGCGGGGGTGAGGTCGCGGAGCTTGCCGATTCGCAGGACTGGATCGGACTCAACTACTACTCGCGCGACATGGTGAGCTTTGACATCACTCAACCAGGAATGCTCTTCGGACGGCGCTTCTCCATGCCTGGCGCCGACTTTAGTATGGAGGGCTGGGGTGAAATCTACCCTGAGGGTCTATACCGTTTGTTGAAGCGCCTGCAGCGCTACGGCAAACCGATCTACATCACAGAGACGGGTGTGCCCGACAACGACGACTCCAAGCGGCCGCGCTTCCTTTTCACGCATTTGGCCGCTGCTCACCGGGCTCTGTCGGAAGGCGTGCCGCTCAAGGGGTTTTACTTCTGGTCACTGGTCGATAACTTTGAGTGGAAGGAAGGCTTCAGTGCCCGGTTCGGGTTGATCGGCCTGGACCTTCAGACCGGCCGGCGCGCGCTGAAGCGCAGCGGCCAACTGTATGCCGAGATCTCGCGTGCAGGGGCCATTTCCAGGGAAATGGTTGATCGCTATGCCCCAGAGCTGCAGACGGTGCTCTTCCCATCCTAGGGGGCGTGTTTCGAAGCCTTAGCGCGTATGCTCCCAGACCCGCAGGCCACTGCGGCTTAGACGGATCGGGATGTGCTTGAAGAGCGGGTTAGTAGCCTCGATCGTCTGGATCATCTGTCGCTTCTGGTGAGAGAGGCCGGAACACAGGATGGTGAGAGACCCGCCTTCGCCTCCGGCGCCGTTGACCTTCCAGCCCAGAGCACCGAAATCCCGCGCAATGGCAAATACATGCTGCGCATCGCGGCTGACCAGGTCGGGATGCAGGCGCTCCTGAGCTTGTGTGTTCTCGATCATCGCCCTACCCAGCGCTGTCAAGTCTCCAGCAGACAGTGCAGCGCGGGACTTGTCCGCAGCGGCTCGGAGGTCTTGCAGGCGCACGCAGTCGGGGCCCTCGCCCTGCAAATCCGCGATCACCTTCTTGTGCACTTCTGACGAGGCGTGCCCTCTGCCGAGGTAGATGAGGATGAGCCTGCTTTCCAGCGCCCGCCAGGTTGCCCGCGGTACCTGTAGACGCGTCAACCGGGCATGTGGGTAGTGGTCGATCTCGATGTAGTTGATGCCTCCATAGGCGGAGCAGAGTTGATCCTGGATGCCCGATTGCTGCCTCAGTGCCTCCACTTCGATGGCATGAGCGGCATACGCCACTTTGCGCCGGGTCATCCGCCCCTTCTTAAGTCGGTCCAGGGCTCCAATCAAGGCCACAACTACTGCTGCCGAAGTGCCGGTCGAGCAACCAGCGGGCACCTCTGAGTGGATATGTGCCTCGATCGCACAATCTGCGGGAATGCCCATGTACTGGATCGTGGCTTCCAGAAGTGGATGGCGTCCCCAGCCCGGCCGGTCAAGATGCAAGGGATAGCGGTCGCCAAAGTTGTCGGCGTATAGAATGATGGGTTCCCTGTCTGCTTGGCGTGGAAAGACCTCTAGCTGGACCTCGACACAGGGCTGAACGGCGATGTTAAAGATCTTGCCGTGCTGCGCAAACCAGGTATCGGTCCATCCGCCGTTGTCACATATTCGGATTGGCGCCAGGCTTGTGATGACACGCATCGGGCGGTGCCGCGCGAGGCTCCCACACTGACGATTGCTCAGGTGACTCCGCACAAACAAGGGAGGGACGCTGCAACCCAACGCCCCTCCCGGTCACGCACTAACGAAACTCAACGCGCGATGTGCATGGGCATGATCACATGCACAAAATCCTGTCCACTGGTGGGTTTCAGTACGCCTGGACTGGACGGGCTGGAGGTTTCGAGCACCACCTGCGGGCTGTTGATCACGCCCAGCACGTCCAGCAAGTACTCGGCGTTGAAGGCTATCTCGATGGCCACGCCTTCGACAGCCGCTTCCATAT
>Ga0136653_10001170_pt1 | contig 14233 bp, 9 predicted proteins | sample LakKivw275mmetaG_FD_94866 | JGI IMG/M metagenome (GOLD analysis project Ga0136653, IMG submission 94866) | Anoxic lake water microbial communities from Lake Kivu, Rwanda to study Microbial Dark Matter (Phase II) - Lake Kivu water 275m metaG... | ecosystem: Environmental > Aquatic > Freshwater >... | reverse complement strand
TCCGCAACGCTTTCTGCGCCGTGCGTCCGCCCGGCCATCACGCCCTGCGCGCCCGGGCCATGGGATTCTGTTTCTTCAACAACGTGGCGATCGCCGCCCGCCACCTGGTAACCGCCGGCCGTTTGTCCCGTGTCGCCATCGTGGACTGGGATGTCCATCACGGAAATGGCACACAGGACCTTTTCTACAGCGATTCCTCCGTCTTCTATTTCAGCGTTCACCAGTTCCCCCACTACCCGGGGAGCGGGCGCGCGTCCGAGACCGGCGAAGGCCCGGGCAGGGGATTCACCCTTAACGCCCCCCTGCGTTCGGGTTCCGGCGATGCCGATTTCGCGCGCGTTTTCGCCGAAGAACTGCGGCCCGCCCTGGAACGGTTCCAGCCGGAATTCATCCTCGTGTCGGCCGGCTTTGACGGCCATCGCGACGACCCGCTGGGCGGCACCCTGCTCACCGAGGCCGGCTATGCCAGAATGACGGAAATGGTCATGGAAATGGCGGACAAGCATTGCGGCGGTCGTATGGTCTCCATCCTGGAAGGCGGATACAACCTGGAGGCGCTGGCCGCCAGCGTCGAAGCGCATGTGAATACCCTGCTGGGCTGAAGCCGGGAATCACCCCGAGATAGAGCCTTTGAAGTCACTACGAAACACGCGAAAGTCACGAAAGGGTTTGAGAATCAACACGATGCAATATTGCCTCTTGTTTTCGCGTATTTCGTAGTTCCTCTGCTTTGTTCAGGATCCCGGGCCCGCGGGAGCCCGCTTACGACAGCCGGTTGCGGTAGTCCTCATAGCCGAACCGCCGCACCACCCGCACCTCGCCCGACGCGGGATGGAAAAGGGCGATCGAGGGCAACCCCACTCCGTTGAAGGTGTTGTTCTTGACCATCGTGTAATGCGCCATGTCGAGGAACACCAGTTTGTCCCCGGGCGCCAGCGGCTTGTCAAAGGAGTAATCGCCGATCACATCGCCCGCCAGGCACGTCAGCCCGCCCAGCCGGTAGGTGTGCGCCTTGACGCCCGGTTGATCCGCCCCGGCAATGTTGGGCCGGTACGGCATCTCCAGCACATCCGGCATGTGCGCCGCCGCCGAGGTATCGAGAATGGCTATGTCCATCGCGTTGTGCACCACGTCAAGAACCGAAGCCACCAGCACTCCCGTGTTCAGCGCGATCGCCTCGCCCGGCTCCAGGAACACCTCCAGGTGCGGATACCGCCCGCGGAACCCTTCGATGACACGGCACAGCCGGTCCAGATCGTAATCGGCCCGCGTGATATGGTGGCCGCCGCCAAAATTGATCCACCGCATCCCCGCCAGATACCGCCCGAACCCGCGCTCCACCGCCTCCAGCGTCCGCTCCAGCGCGTCGGAATTCAGCTCGCAGAGGGTGTGGAAGTGAAGGCCGGAAAGCCCCCCCAGATCCTGCCCCTCGAACTCCGCCAGCCGCACCCCCAGCCGCGAACCCGGCGCGCAAGGGTCATAGAGCTTGACCTTGACCTCGGAATGTTCCGGGTTGATCCGGATGCCGCAGCGGACCGGCTTCCCGCAGCCGGCCACCACCGCCTTGTACCGTTGCCATTGGGCGAAGGAGTTGAAGACCATGTGGTTCGCATACCGCAGCAACCCGGGCATCTCGTCCTCCCGGTACGCCGGGGCGTACACATGAACTTCGCGGCCGAACTCCTCGAACCCCAGCCTCGCCTCGTTCAGCGAACTGGCTGCCACACCCTGCAGGTAGCGCCGGATCAGCGGGAAGGCGCTGAACATGGCAAAGCCTTTCAGGGCCAGCAGGATCCGCGCGCCCGTGCGGCGCTGCACCCCGTCCAGCCGGACCAGGTTCGATTCCAGCCTGCCCTCATCCACAACGCAACAAGGGGTCTCCACCCGATTCAGATCCATAGCCGTTGACATTTGTAACATCCCACCGACAAACGATTACCGACACCTTGTTTCTGAGTGAATATGAATGCAACATCCAACATCCAACAAGGAATTTCCAATTTCCAAGGAAGAGAAAAAGGCGGATGCAGGGCCAGTTGTCCATTCATTCGCACAACTCCCACCCACTTGGATATTGGACATTCAGTTCCTCGAAAAACCCGAGCGCCGCTCAGCGGCCAAACTGATAACTGACTGCCTCCGCCCCCCGCCTACTCCACCGGCTCCAGTATGGACATCTCGGCTTCCACCGCCAGGCCGCGCCCGATCATCTCGACGTTCAGGACAACCCGCGTCTTGCCCCGCACCACCTGCACAACGCCTTCCAGCCCCCGGAACGGTCCGCTGCGGACCACAACCCGTCTGCCGGCCTTGAACGCCGCGCACGCATCAAGCGTCGGGTCCACATGGAGCGCCTGGTGAATCTGCTCCAGGTCGCGGACCAGTTGCGCCTGATCCAGGACCGGAATCAGGCGCACAATCAGGTTGCTCTTCAGCACTTCGGCGCGCTGTCCCGCCGCGTAGCGCAGGAAGCAATAGCTGGGAAACACCGGCTTTTGCACCGTCACCCGGCGCCTCTGGTAGATCTTCGTCTCCTCCCGCAGCGGCAAATCATGCTGGACGCCGTGGCCCAGGCAGTATTCCGCTATCTTCTTCTCGCAGCGCGGCTTGACATGCGCCACATGCCACAGCGGTTCCTGCGCCCCGGGGGTTGCCTGTCCGTTCATACGCGAGTGTTTCCTTGAACTGCCTGGTTGTTCGTACCCTTTCCACCGCCCCGCGTCAACCGGAATGCGGGATGGACAAACCGAATGGCTTGCACCATACTTCGCCCGGAAAAGCAAGGAGATGCCCTATGACAAGCGTCGCCATTATCGGAGCCGCCGGCCGCATGGGTCAGGCGCTGGTTCGTTGTTCCCGCCTGATGCGGAATATCCGCCTGGCCGCCGCCGTGGACCAGGGCGCCTGCCCGATGTGCGGCAAGGACGCCGGCATCGTGGCCGGCTGCGGCGAAACCGGAGTCAGCATCACCAGCGATCTGGCCGCCGCCGCCAGGGCCGCCGATGTCCTGATTGACTTCAGTATCCACGAAAACGTCCCGCCCACGGTCCGCCAGGCGGCGGCGAACCGGAAAGGCGTTGTCATCGGCACCACCGGGCTCGCACCCGACGAGCGCGCGGCGGTGGAAGAGGCCGCCCGCAGCGTGCCCATCGTATGGGCGCCCAACATGAGTCTCGGCGTGAACCTGCTGTTCGCACTGGTCAACCAGGCCGCCAAATCCCTGAACCTCGACTACGACGTCGAAATCACCGAGGCCCATCACCGCCACAAGAAGGACGCGCCCAGCGGTACCGCCCTCCGCCTCGGCGAAGTCGTCGCCGCCGCCCGCGGCCAGAACTTCCGCGACGTGGCCGTCTTCGGCCGGGAAGGCCTCGGCGGGGAACGGCCCAGGGGCCAGATCGGCATTCACGCCCTGCGCGCCGCCGACATCATCGGCGACCACACCGTCCTCTTCGCCGCCGACGGCGAGCGGGTGGAAATCAGCCACCGCGCCTCCAGCCGCGACGCCTTCGCCACCGGCGCCCTACATGCCGCCGGCTGGCTCGGCGGCCGCGCGCCGGGCCTGTACGACATGCAGGATGTGCTTGGTCTCCGCAAGCCCTGAACCGGCCGGACCGCCGCCATGGAAATCGGCCTGAGCCTCGGCTCCAACCTCGGCGACCGCCTCGCCACCCTCCGCGAGGCGGCCCACCGGATCGGACGGCTGCCCGGCATCCGCATCCGCGCCGCCGCCCCGCTCTACGAAACCGAGCCTGTGGACGCCCGCCCGGAATACGCCGGCCTGCGGTACCTCAATACCGTCCTGATCCTCGAGGCGCCCGGGGACACCCGGCTCCCCGAACTGGCCCGCCAGCTCCACGATATCGAAACCGCCCTCGGCCGCGTCCGGCTGCCGGACCGCAACGCGCCCCGCGCACTCGACATCGACATGCTCTACGCCGGATCCGTCACGCGCGCGGACGGAATCCTGGACCTTCCCCATCCCCGCTGGGCCACCCGCCGCTTTGTCGTCCAGCCGCTGGCCGATGTCCGCCCCACCCTTGTCCTGCCGGGCGAAACCCGCTCCGTGGCGGCCATTCTCGCCGGCCTGCCGCCTGCGGGCATCGAACGGATCGCGGAGTCCGACTGGTTCCCGGCCGGAACGCACACGAAGTAGAACCCCAAACGCCCGCAGACACCGTTATGAAACACAAGCTTGCACTCTTCCTGATCCTTGCGGTTGCCGCCCTGTTGCGGTTCGGCGGCCTTTCGCACGACCTGCACGAGGGCCGCGTCTACCATCCCGACAGCCTCAAGCAGGCGCGCGCCGTGGAACGGCTCCTCGCCGGAAACGACCCGGGGAACACAGGCGTGGCAGATGGGGACGGGGCCTCCCGGTTCCACGCCCGCCTGATGGAGTCCCTCTGCCGGATCGTCAATCCGCCGCGGGTCGCGCTCCTGAACTTGCTTGGCGTTCCCACCCGGCTCGAGACACCCGACCGGCTGACCCTCCTCTGGATCATGCGCCTCTTCAACGCCTCCCTTGCCACGGGCCTCGTATGGCTGGTCTACCGCATGATGCGCGAACACCACGGCACCGCCGCGGCGCTCGTGGCCACCCTGTTCGTGGCGCTTTCCCCCGTGGACGTCACCGCCTGCCACTACGCCAACGGCAACACCGCCGCCGCCTTCTTCGCCACCCTCGCGCTGCTGTTCACCCTGCGCATGGCCCGCCACCGGCGGTGGCGCGACGGCCTCCCCGCCGTCGTCTTCGCCGCCTGCGGACTTGCCGCCAGGTTCCCGCCCGACTACCCCACGCTCATCCCTCCCCTGGTCTCCATTCCGGCGGCCCTCTTCCTCACACGCCGCCCGCCGCAATCCGCCCGGCCATTCCTCCGCCGCGCCCTGAAGGTGACCGCGGCCCTTGCCATCGTCTTCTCCGCGGGCTATCTGGGCCGCCAAGCCCTCAAGGAAACGTTCTTCCTCTGGCACATGGATACCCGGCGCATGGCGGACCATTGGACGGCCGAGAATGTCCCGCCGTCCTTCGCCATGGATCACGGGCCGTATACGTTCCAGCGGCACGAACCCGCCGGACCACCCGATGGCACCGTCTTTGTCCGCGGCAGTATCCGGCCGGACGACCCGCCGGACCGGTTCCAGCCCCTGAAATCCTTCGCGCTGGAACGCGCCTCGCTCACGCAGTTCCGCAATCCGGACATCCTGGCGCATATCGGCGCATCCTCATGGATCACCAGCCCCACCCGCATGCCGGTCTCACAGCGGTGGCCGTCGGAAACCGGCAACCACTTTGTGTTCGATAACGGACTGACCTTCCTGCGCGACGAAAAACGGATCGCCGTTGATTCCGGCTGCCCCGTCACCCGCCGCCTGATCGCCGAAGAACCGCTGGAAGACGCGTTCCTTACGATCCGGAACGGCCCCTGTTCAAACCGCGTCGCCGTATCCTTCGGGGGTTGGTCCGGGACCTTCCAACTGGCGCCCGGCGTCACCGAACCGGTGCGCATCCGTCGTCCCAAGCCCTGCTTCCCCCGTGAACGCGGCCTGTACGGCTACCGGCTGTCCGCCTCGGCCGCATCCGGACCGGCCATGCTCCGGCTGGCCACCCGCAACGACGAGATCGGCGTCGCCCTGTACGACGCGGGACGGCATGCCGAAGCCGCTTCCTGGCTCGAAAGCGCCGCCGTGGAGACCCGGAATCCCACCCTGGCCGTCCAGGCCCTCGCAAGCCGCCTGCTCGCCCCGCCATCCTCGGTCCGCCGCGCTTCCGCCGTCAACCCGGCCGATCTGGCTTCCGTGGCGGGCCTCCTCCGGAATGTCTTCAACGCCGCATCCCTCGAGGACACCTACGGCATCGGCCCCCGCTATCTGGATGCCCTTCCCTTCCTTTCGATCACCAACGATGCCATCCTCCGCAAGGGGTTCACGAAACATACACCGCGGCAATGGGACATGGAGGATGAAGAGGGCGCCGATGTCCGGATCTTCGAGCCGGATCCCGCAAAGAAGGCCCTGTTCGCAACCCGTCCGCTGTTGCTCGACCCGGGCTACTACACCTGCGCCATCCGGTTCCGCTATCAGCCGCTGCCGGAACAGAAACCGCTCCTCGCAGTGGTATTCTCGTGGCCGGACGGGACAGCCATTGCCAGCCACACCCTCGATGTCGGGGATTGTTCGCCGGGCAGTCTCGCGGAACGCCGCCTGAAGGTGTACCTCCCCGCCGAGGTGCCCGCGGCCAAAGTCACCATCACGCCGGAATCCATGGCGGGCCTGACGGTGGACCGGATCACCCTGGCCCCCGACATCCTGGCCACCGTTCTCGGCTGGAAGACCCTTCTCGCCCTGGTCAACGGCGGCCCTGCGGTGGATGCCGCCGGGGAACCCATGGCGTTCGAACTCCTCATGGCCCTGGGCGACCGGGCGGCTTCCACCAATGCCACATCGCAGGCGCTGGAATACTATACGGCCGCCGGCCGGTCACGCCCGGACAACCGCCTTCCGGCTTCCCGGCTTGCCGCCCTGCGGCAGTAAGCGCCCCCCCGCACCGCCGTGGAAGGATGGATCCGCGTGGGACTCTACCTGCCGCTATCGCGCGAACGAATCGGACTCGCCGGAGGCTGGCGCACACCGCGCAAGATGAGCGTGGAACTTCCGGAGCCCGTCACGATCCGGTGACGGGGACCTGGATCCGGCTCCGTTCGCACCGGATCACAATCTCCCGCTCGTACAGTTCCTCTCCCAGCAGGCGGTTGCGCAGTTCAAAGGCAATGGAATACCCGCAGGACCGGCCGCGGTCCTCTCCCGTGAACTTGCCCCGGATGATCTTGTGGTTCCACTGGCTGTCGGGCACCCGCGCCCATTCCAGCAGCCATGACAGCAGGAACGGCATGAGTTCCGCGTCAATATCCTCCAGCGTGACGTCATGGACCACGGCTTGTTCCTCGCCGGCGGTCAGGCGGACCCGCACACCCGGCGGCGGGCCGAGCAGTTCCAGGACGGCGATGGCGTCGTCCAGCACCTGTTGCGTCTTGTCGCTTTCCAGGTTCCGCATGTCCCGCTGCAGAAGCTGTTCGGGATCCAGCAGCGCCGGGGCCAGCTTCCCGCTGCAGGCGGCGGAAAGGATCACCTGTGTCCGCTGGGGATACTTGTCCGCCACCTCGTCCAGCAGATACGTCCAGAACTTGGCGGCCGTATTGCCGTACGGATGCCCGCCCACATGCAGCGTCCTGGCCCCATAGTTGTCTGGCCCTGGGCTGCCCTTGTTGTCGCGCAATAGTCCCCCCATGTCCGTCCTCCTCGAACAAGGATAACACAAAGGCCCCCGCCTCAAGCATCAGAAAAGGACGCACCAAAAAAACAAGGGACGCGCCGAAGCGCGTCCCTTGCCGTTACGAAGCATCCCGGAACTTACGGATTGGGATCAACCGCCAGCCAGCCGCCGACCTGCATGTTGTTGCCCGTGTAGTCCACCCCGGCCACCGGTGCGGCGCCGCCCCAGTAGCTGTTCATGATGTAGAACGGTCCCTTGCCGTTGCGTTCGACCTCGTAGTCGCCGTTGCCCGACATCGAGTTCATACCGAGGCTGCCATATACCCCGCCGCCGAAATCATAGTACCGGGTGGGGGCCGTGGTGGAAACGTCCAGGCCATCGTCCCCGTTGTCGCGCATCACGTTGTATTCCCCGAACAACCGCCCCTCGAAGTCGGCATACAGGTTGATGAGCAGACCATCCCTGCCGTTCCCGCTCAGAACGTTGTCCGTGAAGTCGGCATCCACGATCCAGCCGTCCATCACAACCTTGGCGCCGCTGTTCTCGTTCCCTGTGGCGGTGACACCGCTGACATTCACCGAGAGCTCGCTGTCGGCCCAGGACCGGATGCGCAACCCGTTGCCGGTGTTGTCCGTCAACAGGGCATCCTCCACGCTGATGTCCACGTTGCCGTCGTCCTCCTCGCCATAGGCGTTCGCGAGGATGGCCAGACCGGCGTGGTTATCCTCTTCCAGGTCGACTCCGTTGCCGCTGGCCTCCAGGTCCCGCACGCCCACGAGGACGTTGCCGCCCATCGCGTCCGCTTCGATTCGGACACCCGCCTCGGCATTGCCCATCGCGTAAACATCACCCTCCGGAAGCATCGGAACGATCTCATCGAAGAGATCCCAGTCCCAGTCTCCCATGTGGTCGTTCATGGCCGCCGTGGCGCCTTCGCCCACCCAGACATGGGCGTCGCCATTGTAGCTGTCGACATCCAGCCAGACGCCCTTCTGCCCGTTCCCGTTGGCCTCGATATCCTGCAGCGCGGCAGCGGTGGTTCCCATGCCCATGACGGAACCGTAGATACCGGACCCGAGCACGTTGTCATTGGCCTGCACGCCCGCAAGCACCAGATAGGAGGAGTTGTACGAACCGCTGTTGGCCGACAACTGCAATCCGTCATACTGGTTCTCGTTCGCGGTGATCATAATGCCGCCAATCATGGCTTCACCGTATTCACCCTGGGCATTCGCATCCACATGGATGCCGACGCCGTCGTTCCACGAGGCGTTCACGTACGCCAGGCCCACCATGGCGTCGCCATATTGCGAGTTGGCCATGATGTTGATCCCGTCGCCGTAATACCCGTTCTTTCCGACAGGCCCCATAGACCACCCGTTGCCCAGGGCTTCCACGCCCAGCACGCCCACAATTACCTCTTCCTCGGCGTTGGCATTGATATACAACCCCGCGCCGGCGTTGCCATTGACCTGAACCGGACCCAGCGTGGAAACGCCCGTCAAGTCCACCGGGACCTCCATCTCATCCACCACCTCCTGGGCCATTCCCATGAGGGCCTCCGTCGAAGCCACGACCCCGATCGCCATGCCGTCCTCCGACGCAAGATCCAACTGGATGCCGGCGTGCATGGTGGAAACCTTGTCCGTGGCGTCGTAGTAGTTCCCGTTCCCGTTCGCCTGGGTGTCCAGGATCACGGCAAAGGCGGCATCATACCCATCCGCCTCGATGTTGATGCCGCTGCCGCCGTTGTCGTTCATCTGGACCTGGCCGTAGGGCGGAATGAAGCCCATGTCCATCGGTTCCACAAACTCGCCCAGCAGCGGGCTCGCGGTGAGATTTTCGATCAACCCGAACATCGGATCGCTCGACATCACCAGCGCGCCGGCCACGCCATACTCGCTGTGGAAAGTACCCTTCAATCCGCACTCGTAGTTCCGGTTGGCCGCCACATCCATGAAGACCCCCAGCGACAGTTCGTGACCATCGGAGCTCACATTGATGCCGGGACCCGGCGCATTGTCATTGGCCTCACACCGGATCATGGCGAGCACCGAAACGCCCCAGCCGTCGGCCAGCGGTTCCGGACCTTCGTTCATGTACTGGTTGATATTGTACCCGCCCCAGCCGCCCTGTTTTCCGCCTTCATCCATCCAGTTGTAGTCTCCGTTGCCGTTGGCCTGCATGCCGACAAACGCGGCCAGGTTGGCATCCGATCCCTGCCCGAGCCATACGCCTCCGTTGTAGTTGCCGTTGGCCTGCATACGGGCATCCTCGCGATACAGTTCGCCGAGTCCGAGCATGTCGGCCACGCTGACGCTGCCGTCCTCCTCCGAGATCGCAGGGAAGAGGTTGAGGCCGCCCATCACCGTGTTCAGCAACTGGTCGAGCCGGTCCAGATCCACATGCGAGGCAAACAACGCCCCGGCCATCTCGTCCGCCTGCAGATCCACGGCCAAGCCGGTGTTCCGGTTCTCGTCGGCCACGGTATCCACAAACAAGGCGACCGCCGCGTCAAACCCTCTGGCCGACAGCCATACCCCGTCATTGCCGTTGCGGGAATACTCGCCCGAAACACGCGCCAGGAACATGCCGTACGGAACGCCATTCTCGACGTCATACGTTTCCGCCTCCGGACCATAGACCTCCACTGCCAGCCCATGCCCGACATTCCCTTCCGCCTCGTTGTTCGCCAGGAGAACATCGACACTCCCGACATTGTCCAGGTTCAGGCCGATGCCGTTCCCGAAGAAATTCTCCACCCGGTTGTTCCATATCGCCGCGGAGAAGTAATCCATCCCATACCCATTGATCTGGATTCCTGAGGCCCACAGCGAACCCTTCGCCTCGGGCTCGATGTCGTCCAGCATCGCGTCGCCATGGACGTAGTTGCAGTGGATGTTCACATCCGTCACGTCGTACCCGTAGATACCGGGCGCCACCTGCGACGGAAACTTTTCATCCTGGGTCGTACCGTTCAGGTATCCGCCCGGCTGGTAGATCTCGAACCCGGCCAGTTCCACGCCGCTCTTCAGTTCGATGGCCGGACGGAGATTCTGTCCGTTGACCACCGGGAACACGCCGTTGCCCAGGAATTGCCCGCCCGCTCCGTAGTAGGGACAACCGTTGCCCCACAGCACCATGCCTTGGCGCATGATCACGTTTTCATAGTACTGCTCGCGCGCATCCAGGACATACACCATGCGGCCGCGCGGATCATCCACGCCAACCTGGATCGAATGATAAGGGTTCTCCCAGCTCCCGTCCCCGTACTCGTCGTTGTCCTTGTCCACAAAGATCACGTCGGTTTCCAGAACATGGTACTTGCCCTTCTTTGTCCGGCTGACCAGGTTCTTGCTCAGGATGCGCCGATCCTCCACGATCTCTTCCGGCTCCGACGCCCCCGTGCGCACATGCAGGTCGCGGATGACCATTTCGGTCAGGCGGGAGGCAAACGGCGCCTTCTCGCGCGACGGCTTGAAGCCGTCCAACGCGCCGGCAAACGGATTCTTCCCTGCGCTCAGCTTGGCCAGGTCGAACGGCACGCTCGCGCGCGCGCCCACCGAGTAGTGCGAGCCGTAGAGATTCTCGTCCTCGTACCACGACCCGTCCAGGTACAGCGAAGGCAGCGCACGGACCTCGACCCGGGCCTTGGCCCCTTCCAGATCGCCGCCCAGGTCGGATTCAAAGTCGTACCAACCCACAAACACCTTCACGTCCGCATAATCCTGCACCACGGGGATCGGCAGGAGCGCCCCCACCTCGGCATCAAACCCTTCCAGCGCCTCCTCGTAGATCCGGAAATGCTGGAGTGAGGTCACCTCGTACGTGGAGTCGGCCGTCCATCCGGACTGCTCGATAATGTTTCCGTTCCCTACCGGCTTGTCCCAGCGCTGGGTGATCTCGCGCACCATGTCGGTCCGCTGCAGATGAATGTCGCCTTCCTTGATGTCGTCCTCGGGGAGGTAGTAGTTGACCCGCGCATCCACCCACTGGCTCAGGAACTCCAGCCCGAACCCGAACTGGTCGAAGGTGTTGTCCAGTTCCGTGTCGCGCACGTCATAGTAGGCATTGGCGCCCACGATGAAGTTCTTGTCGGGGAAGAGCTGCCGGTAGCCGACGCCGATGTTGCCCTCCTGGCCGTCGCTGTCGTTGATGGTCCCGCGCGGATTGACGAACAGGAGCCCGTCACCAAACTGGTAGACTGGCAGGATCACATCGCCGAAAGTTTCCGCATCCTGATCCAGGAAGTGCACGCCGAGGGTCGCTTCACCAGGGGGAAGAGCCGCCGGGGCTTCCGCCGCCGCCTGTGCCTGGGCCGCCTGCTTGGGCGCTTCCTTTGCCGGAGCCTGTGCCGCCGGCTTGGGCGCTTCCTTCGCCGCCGCCGGGGCTTCCGCCGCCCACGCCACCGCACCGCAAACCACGATCAGAACCACCAACACGCCAACCATGATCCGCCAACTCGTTTTCATCTTGCGCCTCCTGTTTCGTCCTGACTCCACCACAACCACAGATCTGCCTACAGGGACGACTGCCCCTGCAACGCGCCACGCCTGGGCGCATCCACCACTTCATACAACCTCATCGTCTTCCCGTCGTACCAGTAATTCCTGTCCCTCGACACCGAGAACTTCTCCTTGAGCGTCTTGTCCAGACGGTCCATCTCCACCTGCTTCTCGCGCGAAACGCGGTGGAACACCTGGAGTTCGTCCAGCGTCACCCGCTTGGCCGCCGCGAGCCCCGCAAACTTCCCGGCCTGCTCCTCATCCTTGAACTGCAGGTGGACTTTCTCCGCCATGCCGCCTTCCGCCGCCGCGTTGGTGCCGGTCCCGCCGGGCCGGGGCATCTGTTCGTACAGGGTCCGGGTCTTGGCGTCATACCGGTAGGCGCTCTGGTCACTGATGGAAAAGGCCTTGGAAAGTTCTTCGTCGAATCTCTTCATCTCCCGCCGCTTTTCCTCGGACAGCAGGGCCAGCGTCTGGAGTTGCGCCATGACAATCCGCTTGGCTTCAAAGAGCTGGAGAAGCTCCTTCTCGGAAGCCTTGTCGGGAATCAGGAGATGATACCGCCGGGTGGCATTGGTGGCGGGAGCCGACTCGGAGTCTTTCTTATCTCCACCCAAAAAAGACGGCCAAGCCTGACCCGCCAACGGCAGCAACAGCAAGGCCCCGAACAACACACTCCGGAATACATTCATCGTCCAAACCCCATCCTGAACACCACTCTTCAAAACCCTGCCTAATACCACTCGCCAACTATGTAGATGGCCGTCCGCGTCAATCGCGTCAAGCCGATTTTCACAAATTGTTGTTTTTTTGACGACTTGGCGCGGCAATCACTCCTTCTGGCTGACCCGCGCCGAATGGAATGTGGCCATCTCGTTGTACATCTTGACCGCGGCGGCTATGACCGTCATCGCCAGCGCCGCCCCTGTGCCCTCCCCCAGCCGCATGTTGAAATCCAGGATCGGCCGCTCGGCCAGAGCGTTCATGACAAACCGGTGCCCCTTTTCCTCGGAAAGATGACTGAAGAAGACATAATCGGCTGCGGCCGGCTGGATTCGCAGGGCCGCCAGGGCGCCGGCCGTGGAAATGAATCCATCCACCACCACCGGCACGCGCCGCGCCGCACCGCCCAGAACCAGCCCGGCAATGCCGGCGATTTCGAACCCGCCCAGCGCCGCCAGCGTCGCCAGCGGATCGCCCAGGGCGCTTCGGTTAACCTTCAGCCCGCGCTCGATCACAGCCGTCTTGTGCTGAAGCCCGCGGTCATCCACCCCGGTTCCCCGCCCGGTAATCTCCGCCGGGGATAACCCCAGGAAGGCCGCGAAAAGCGCCGTCGCGGGCGTCGTGTTGGCAATCCCCATCTCTCCCGTACCCAGCAGGCTGACCCCCTCCCGAAACGCTTCCTCCGCCAGCCCGATCCCGGCTTCGAGCGCCTGCACCGCCTGGGCCCGCGTCATGGCAGGTCCCGCCGCCAGGTTGGCTGTCCCCCGCCCGACCTTGCGATCCACCAGCCCGGGCGCACCGCCAAAATCATAATCCACCCCCATGTCGACAACCCGAAGCTCGGCGCCGGCATGGCGGGCAAAGACGTTGATCGCCGCGCCGCCGGCCAGCATGTTGAGCACCATCTGCGGCGTAACCTCGCGGGGAAACGCCGAGACTCCCTCCGCGGCCACGCCATGATCGCCGGCAAAACAGCACACCCGGAGTTTCCCCAGGCGCGGATTCGCGCTCCCCGTGGCCAGACAATACCGCATGGCAATTTCCTCCAACCGGCCAAGACTGCCCTGGGGCTTGGTCAGGTCGTCCAGATGCGCCTGGATCGCGGGCCTGAGGGAAGAATCCGCCGGTGTGATCGCCTGAATCGTCTGTTCCAATATGCTCATGTTCCTTCTGCTCCTTTTTCGGTTAGCTGCCAAACAAACAAAAAGGGTTCCGGCAGGGACATTCCCTGCCGGAACCCTTTGCCATCAAGTTCCGCTATCTCTCCAACCCGTCAGGTCTTCTGGCTCTCGGATCGTTGCCGGTTCGGCGCCTTCCCGCGTCGCTGCGCCCCGCAAGGCGCTCGACGCAGTGGCCGGGTTTCCCCTGCCGAACCCGCTCCCCGATTACAGCGGCGGGACCGCCGCGGCTTCACACCGCATTCCGGGATGACGGGTCTGTCTTTCCTGTTTCGCAGCCCGGACATTACCCCCACACCACCCGCTTTGTCAATGGCTGTCGGCTGATAGCAACCCACCCCTGACCCCTCCAAGGAGGGGAATGCCGCAGGGCTCAAGCGTTTTCGAATCCATGTGTTCCTTGTTGTTCCACAAAACGGGCGATGGGTTCTCCCCAGTTCCCCTCCCTGGCAGAGATTTTCAGGGGGGAGATGATTAGACTTTCTGGGCTCATTTGAAACGGAAGTCCAGTTTGAAGTTATACAGCCAGGGAACGGTGGGGCAGACGCCCTCGGCAG
>Ga0136653_10001169_pt1 | contig 14234 bp, 12 predicted proteins | sample LakKivw275mmetaG_FD_94866 | JGI IMG/M metagenome (GOLD analysis project Ga0136653, IMG submission 94866) | Anoxic lake water microbial communities from Lake Kivu, Rwanda to study Microbial Dark Matter (Phase II) - Lake Kivu water 275m metaG... | ecosystem: Environmental > Aquatic > Freshwater >... | reverse complement strand
TCCGGTCCCACGGCGATCCTTATCGTTGCTCCGGACGCCGCGCGATCCTCAACGGGCTTGGACTCAATGTCTTGGTAATGCATGACTTTCATCTTTATCTCTCCATATCGGCTTCTTCCTCCAGCTCCCGTAAGGAATCATGAATCAGGTCATCAAACGATGTCAAGATCAGTCGCAAAGAAAGGAGGGTAAGAAGAGAATGACGAGATCAGCAGGAATGCCGTGCTCGCCGTCTTGGACTATCCAAAAGGATTTGTTGACGGGACGATCATCCTTTTAATAATATTCTTGCTGAGAATCCGAAAAAGCGTGACTTCCGGATGAAGGAGGGATCTCAAATGAAATCCAGGAAAGACGTTATGATTTTGAGAATCTGCTTGCTCCTCTTCGGGACCTTGCCCGCCTTGGCCCAGGAGGATGTCCTTGGTTCGCTGAAATCGATCGCTGTCATCGAGCAGAAAGTCATGGTGCCCATGCGGGACGGGGTCAGGCTGGCAACCGATATCTACCGGCCAAAAACCGATAAGCCGGTTCCTGTCATCTTTTCAAGGACTCCTTATAACTTCAATTCCTGGCGGGACGGAAAATTCGATTCCGGCAACCTTCAAACCGTTTCCAAAGCCATCAAACGCGGTTACGCCTACGTCGTCCAAAACGAACGCGGAAGATATTTCTCCGAAGGGAAATGGGACATACTGGGGACGCCAACGACTGACGGATACGATGCCATTCAATGGATGGCCAAGCAGCCCTGGTCCAACGGCAAAGTGGGGTTGATCGGGTGTTCGTCATCGGCTGAGTGGCAAATGGCCGTGGCCGCTTTGGACCCTCCGGGTCTTGCCGCCGTGGTGCCCATGGGATTCGGGGCGGGTATCGGACGGGTGGGGGAATTTTTCGAACAGGGAAATTGGTATCGAGGAGGCGTCCCCCAGATGCTGATGATGGCCTGGCTTTACGATTACGGTTTTGTCCAAGCCTCCCACGATCGGCCCACCTTTTCTTCAGACCTGTCATCTGAGGACCTGATGCGTCTTTCAAAATATTATGATCTCGCGGCTGAGGTCCCAGAAGTGGACTGGTCTCAAGCCCTCCGGCATTTGCCCCTTATGGATATGATGAAAAGCTTGGGGGGGCCGAAAAGCCTCTATGAGGAAATGATCCGGCGGAAACCGAATGACGCGGCGTGGTATAAAGGCGGTTTATACCATGATAACATGTCTTTTGGCGCGCCCGGCTTATGGTTTATTTCTTGGTACGATATCTCGGTCAGCCCAAATCTGGCCCTGGTTAATTATATTCGCTCAAACGCAGAAGACCCGGAAGTAGCCCAGAATCAATATGCGGTCATCGCGCCAGTGTGTCATTGCGCTTTCAACAGGATGAGCGAAGCAACGATCGTGGGAGAGCGGAATGTCGGGGATGCTCGTTTCGATACCGAAGGACTCATCTATGACTGGTTTGACTACTGGCTAAAAGGAGAGGATAACGGAATCCTCAAAAAAACGCCCGGGTTTCAATATTACACCATGGGCCTTAATAAATGGCAGTCATCAGATACCTGGCCTCCGGATGGGGCGGAGATGGTGAGCTTATATTTGACCAGCAAGGGACAGGCCAACAGCGTTTTCGGAGATGGGGGACTTACCACTAACCCGCCGGGCCAAGAGGACAAGCCAGATGCATTTACTTATGACCCAAACTACCCTGTACCTTTGCACGGCGGCGGCTTCTGTTGTTTAGGCAGCAGCTATCAGCCTGGATCCTTTGATCAGCGGCAGACAGAAGCCCGTCACGACATCCTGGTTTACTCAACCCCTCCCTTAAAGCAAGGCGTTGAAATAAGCGGGCCTGTGGAAATCACACTTTATGTATCCTCCGATGCCAAAGACACGGACTTTACCGTCAAGCTGGTGGACGTCTATCCCGACGGAAGGGCCTATAATCTGGATGAAACGATCCAGCGCGCTCGTTATCGTGATGGCTATGATAAAGAAGTATTCATGGAAAAAGGGAAAGTCTATAAGCTTCGTGTGAGCTCGATTGCGACCAGCAACTATTTTCCACCGGGGCACCGCATTCGCATAGAAGTCTCAAGCAGCAACTTCCCCAGATTCGCGCGCAATCTCAACACGGGCGGCAGCGACTATGATGAGAAGGAATGTGTCGTCGCGCACAACAAGGTCCACCATTCAAATAGGTACCCTTCCCAGATCCGAGTATCAATTGTCAATGGGTCCAGGACGAGGATTCATTAGTCTATTCAATCAGACCGAACTCTTTCCCGACTTTGTTGAACGCTCCGAGGATGCCGTCGATATGCTTCTGTTCGTACGTCGCAATAAGGCTGAGCCTGATGAGCTGAAAGCCCTGCGGAACGGCTGGTGAGATAACGGCGTTCACAAAGACGCCTTCCTCCAGGAGCTTGCGCCAGAAACGGAAGGTCATCATGTCATCCCCGATAATCACGGGCAGGATGGGTGTCCCTCCCCCCATGAGCTTGAAGCCTTGGTTGATCAGCCCCTCCCGGACCTTATGGGTGATGCGGTGGAGCCGCTCGATTCGTTCCGGCTCCCGCCTGATGATGGCCAGGGAAGCGCGGACGGCGGCGACATTTCCGGGCGTCATGCTGGCGCTAAAAATAAAAGCCTGGGAATTATATTTGATATAATCGATGACCTTTCTTTCGCCGGCGATGAAACCGCCCAGCGAAGCGAAGGATTTGCTGAAGGTCCCCATGGTCAGCTCGATGTCAGAACCGTTTCGAAGACCGAAATGGCTGCAGGTTCCGCGGCCGCCTTGGCCGAGCACCCCCATGGCGTGGGCCTCGTCAATCATAAGCCGCGCCCGATAAGCCTTGGCCAGCTTGACGATCTCCGGAAGATTGGCGATCCGACCGGACATGCTGAAGACCCCGTCGGTGACCACGAGCTTCGGGGCGTCCGGGGGAACGCCCTTCAAGACGTCTTCCAGGGCGGTCACATCGTTTGTCTTGTACCTGAGAACATGGACGCCCCGGGCCTTGGCGATCCAAGCCCCGGTGACGATGCTGGCATGGTTTTCCTTGTCGGAGATGAGGTACTCGCCCTTTTGGACAAGGGTAGGAATCACGCCCTGATTCGTCAGATAGCCCGTCGTGAAAGCCAAACAAGCCTCAACACCCAGAAAGTCGGCCAATTCCTCTTCCAGGGAGGTATGGAGGACGGACGTTCCATTCAGATACCGCGAACCGGAGCAACTGGATCCAAAGGCCCTAACGGCCGCAGCTGAAGCCTCAATGACCTCCGGGTGCTGGGAGAGGCCCAGGTAGTCATTGCTTCCGGCCATGATGACCTCCCGGCCCTCCATTTTAACGACGGGACCGTGATTCTCCTCGATGACCTGAAAATAAGGGAAGACCCCCGCATCGATGATCTCTTTCGCCCTCGAGAACTCCCGACATTTTTGGAACAGGTCCATATCCTATCCTCCCTGAAGTTATTCGGTCTTGCGCCTAAGACCTTCAAGGACAATCTCGAAGCCTAAACTCACAAGCCGGTCGAGGTCCTCCTCCTTGAACTGCCGTGATTCGACAAGCTGGATGATTCCGTTAAGGGTCCCCCACAGGACCAAGCTGACCTGGGGATCCGGGCGGGCCCCCTCGAGCTCGCCGGACCGGACACCCGCCCTGACGACGTTCTGGAGTTCGAGGAGGCAGGCAATTTTCAGGGTTCGAATCTCCTTCAGCAACGCGCCGGGAATCCGGTAATGGTCGCTGACCAGGTCGATGAAGAAAAGGATTTTGAAGGACTCCCTGTGTTCACGATAGAACCGGACGTAGGCCTTCATGGAGTTCCGGAGCTTCTCAGGCGTATCCCGGCCGGTCCTGGCCGCTTCTTTTAGGCAAGAAAGAAGAATGTTCAGGTGCTCGACCAGGATCGACGCATAAATCTCCTCTTTGCTCCCGAAGTGGTTATAGATCGTTCCCTTGCTGAACTCGATGGCCGACGCGATGTCGTCGAGCGTCACGCCGGCAAATCCTTGCTTCTGAAAGAGGTCCACGGCCGTGGCAAGGATGAGCCTCCTCCGCGTCTCGAACTCCCTCTCTTTTCTCTCGCGGATGCCCATTTGTGACTCTTAGTATTATTTTGACTTCCAGTCAATATCAGATCGTATTTCAAACTCCGGTGTTTGTCAAGCCGGGCGCAGGCGTCCTCAGCGGACGCCAAGACTGAAGGGAGTCCTTTCTTCGGTTCGGTCGGTCGCCGGGGGCGGTTCGGGCGAAAGGGTCGAGATCGCGCCGCGAAGCTCCGGAGTCATAGGGATGTCCAGCGAAGCGACGGAGCTCCGGAGCTGCTCCACCCCGCGGCCTCCGATGATCGGGGCCGTGATCGCCGGGTGGCTCCCCACCCAGGCTACAGCCAGGCTCACCGGATCGAAACCCCGTTGTGCGGCGAACGCCGCGAACCGAGCGGCCGTCTCCTGCATCCAATCGAAGCCGTATCGCGTCTGGTATAATTTGTTCTCGATAAGTCGGCCGGAGACTGGCATATCGGCCCGGCTATACTTGCCTGTGAGCAGGCCTCCGCCCAACGGGCTGTAGGGGATTACGCCCAGGCCCTCGGCCAGGGCCATGGGCAGGATCTCGACCTCGGCTTGCCGTTTGACCAGGTTGTACATCGGCTGGAGAACGGCAAAAGGCGCGAGCCCGTCCTTGGCCGAGATGCCGAGGGCTTTTTCGACTTGCCAGGCAGCGAAGTTGCTCGCTCCTGTATAGAGAACCTTCCCCTGCCTGACCAGGTCGTCCAGGGCCTCGAGCGTCTCCTCGAGGGGCGTCGTGTCGTCGAAGCGATGGATGAAGTAGACGTCGATATGATCGGTCCCTAGCCGCTTGAGGCTCGACTCGACGGCATGCCTGATGTGGCGGCGCGAGGCGCCCATGGCGTTGACGTCCTTCGAGGTCGCGAAGTAGACCTTGCTGGTGATGACGACCTCCTCACGGCAGTCCTGGATGAGCCGGCCGAGGATTTCCTCGGCCCGGCCGGCCTGATAGATGTCGGCGCAGTCGAAGAAGTTGATCCCCTTGTCCCGGCAGAAATGGAACATAGCGGCCGAGGCAACCTCGTCTGCCTCCTTGCCGAAGGACATGGTCCCCAAACAGAGAGGGGAAACCTTGACACCGATCTTTCCCAGAAATTTGTAGTTCATTTCACGATCTCCAGGCCGTGGCCAGCGGGGAAGAGCCCGGGCAGACTCACGGGAAGTTTGCCGCGGGTTTCCATTTCTCCGTTGAGGACCCGGGCAGCAATCTCCTGAGTTTGCGGCGTGTTTCGGTAGAGGCAGAGGTAGGCGCCGACTTCCGGAAAATGCCTCAGGAAGTACGGGGAGCCGAAAGAGACGACCGCGACTGGGGCAGAGGCGGCCGCAAGCTTCTTTACGAGGGCAACGTGTTTCGGATCGAGGTCGACGCTCCCCTTACGGGACCTGAGGCTTGAGAATAGGGCGAAGACCACATTCTCTGCTTCCGAGGCCCGGACCGCAGCTTCATCCAGGGCTTCCTGCCCCGTATCGCCATCGGCAAAAAAGGCCATGAGCTCCGGAATTCTCTTCTTCATTTCTGCGACAAAGGCTTGCCCCGCGAAATAATCTCCCAGGTCGCTGCTCAGGGAGAAAACGGCCGTTTTCTTGCCCGGGTCCAGGGGTAGCGCACCGCCTTCGTTCTTAACAAGGGTGGCCGCCGCTTCGAAAGCCCGGTATGCCCGCCCCAGGCTGCGCTTTGAACCGACCAGGCGGGGGATGGCATCGACGTCAACGAAACGGTTCCGGTGGAGACCCAGCTTTGCTTTGGCCTCCAGGATCCTCCGGACAGAGTCGTCGATCCTGCTTATGGGAACCTTGCCGGCACGGACGGCCTCGATGACCGTCCGGATGGTTAAGGCCGGATCGCGCGGCATAAGGAGAACGTCGACACCGGCCAACAAGGCCTTGAACGACATTTCTTCGTCCGAATAGGCATTCGTGACACCGCCCATGTCCAGGGCATCGGTAACGATTAAGCCCTTAAAGCCGAGTTCGTTGCGCAGGAGCCCGGTCATGATTGTCGGAGAAAGCGTTGCCGGCATGTTCGGCGTCGGGTCAAGGGCGGGGACGGCTAGGTGGGCGGTCATGATGGCTTCGACGCCGGCCTCGATGGCCTCCTTAAATGGATAGAGCTCAACTTTATCCAGCCGCTCCCTATCACCCGGAACCGTTGGGAGGAGGAGATGCGAGTCCTCGGCCGTGTCGCCGTGCCCAGGAAAATGCTTGGCCGTGGTGATCATGCCGTTTTCCTGACTGCCGCGGATAAAGGCCCGCGTCAGACGGCCGACCGACCCGGGGTCTTCGCCGAACGAGCGTGTGTTGATGATGGGATTGTCCGGATTGATATTGACGTCCGCGACCGGAGCGTAGTTCATATGGATCCCGACGGCCCGCCCCTCAATCGCCGTGATCCTACCCATATCATAGGCCGTCTCTTCGGAACCGGCCGCTCCGATGGCCATGAGCGGCGGAAAGAGCGTTGCACCGGCAATCTTGGTCCCGGCTGCGCTTTCGAGGTCCGCCGAAACCAGGAGCGGCGCCTTAGCCAAGCCCTGCAGACGGTTCAAAAGATACGCCGCTTCATAGGCCTCGCCGGAGGCGAGGATGAGTCCGCCGATTTTCCAATTTCTGATCAGCGATTCGAGGTCCCCGAGGGAATCGCTGTCGAAATTGACGAAGGTGCCCGGATATCGGACGGTGACCATCTGTCCGGCTTTTTCTTCCAGGGTCATCTTTTTCAGGGTTTTGGCAACCCAGCCCGGGTCCCCTGCACCAAGACCCGGCAGGACCCTTGGCGGCGCCGTCCGAGCACAGCTTATTCCTAGAATAACGACGAGCGAAAACGCAACGACTGCAATCGTCCGGTCCCTTTTATTCACGGATGGATTCCTATTTTATTCAATAACATACCGGATAATGAACAGCACCGAAAACACATAGATCAACCAATGGACCTGCTTCCCCTTGCCCGCGGCCAACTTGAGGAGGGAATAAGAGATGAACCCGAAGGAGATGCCCTCGGTGATGCTCACGGTCAGGGGCATAATGACAATGCTCAGGAAGGCCGGGATGGCCTCGGTCAGGTCCTCCCAATCAATCCGGGTTACGCTCTTCATCATCATATACCCCACGATGATGAGGGCCGGGGCAATGACCGGATGGAGCGTCATTCCCTTAAATAGGAAGTCGCCGCTGATCATCTCGGCCAGGGGACTGAAAAAGAGAGCGGCCAAAAAGAGGAACGAGGTCATGACGTTGGCCAAGCCGGTCCGAGCTCCTTGGGCGATGCCGGTGACGCTCTCTATGTAGCTGGAGACTGTGGACGTTCCCAGGACGACGCCGCCGACCGTGCCCACCGCGTCGGCCAGCATGGCCTGGTTGGCTCGCGGCAGTTTCCCCTCCTTGAGAAACCCTCCAGACCCCCCAACCCCGATAAGGGTGCCGACCGCGTCAAACACGTCCAGGAAGAAGAAGATGAAGACCACGGACAGGAGCCCCGACCGAAAGGCGCCGGCGATATCGAGTTTGAGGAACGTGGGCGCCAGGCTCGGGACGGGCGCCAGGATCCCATGGTACCTAACAATGCCCAGGGGGACGCCCGCAACGGCGGTGGCCAGGATGCCGATGAGGATGGATCCGGGGACCTTGCGGGCCATTAGGACGGACGTCAAGGCCAGGCCGAAGATGACAAGGACGACGGGCTTGCTTGTCAGGTCGCCGATTCCGACCATGACCCCCGGGGTATCCACGACGATCCCGCCATACTGGAGACCGATAAGGGCGATGAGGAGCCCTATCCCGACGGCGATTCCGAACTTGAGGCACATGGGCACAGCCTCGACCACGGTCCCCCAGACTCCGATGAGGGCCAAAATGATGAAGATGCAGCCGGAGATGAAATTCGCGCCCAGGGCGACCTGCCAGGAATAGCCCAGAGTCCCGCAGACAATAACGGCGAAGAAAATATTATGACCCATGGCCGGGGCTTGAGCGATGGGATACCTGGCCAGGAGTCCCGTGAGGAGGGTCGCCAGAGCGCTGGAAAGGCAAGTCGCGACCATGACCGCGCCCTTATCCATTCCAGTCATGGACAGAATCGCCGGTTGGACAAAGATGATATAGGACATGGTCATGAAGGTCGTGGCCCCGCCAAGGAGTTCGTTTCGGACCGTCGTTCCGCTCTCTTGGAGCTTAAAATAGCGTTCGAGCCAAACTTTCATGTTCCCCCTTTCAGATCCTGCCTTTGGACTAAAAGGTCACCAGGCTCAGGATGTCGACTTCGGGGTGGGCTTTCTTGATGTTCTCAACACCTTTAAGGAACGAAAGATCGACGACGGCGGCAAACCCGACGACTCGGGCCTCGAGCTTCCCGACGAGGTCGATGGAACTGATGGACGACGAGCCTGTGGCTATGAGGTCATCCACGATAAGGACCCGCTGGCCCGGAGCGAAGGCATCCGAGTGCACCTCGAAGTTCTCGACGGCATATTCGTTCGGGGCGACGATGCAAACAGACTTGCGGGGCAACTTGCCCTTCTTCCGGATAATGGCCAGTCCAAGCCGCAACTCGCGGGCGACTCCGGCGGCAAACAAGAAGCCTCGGGCCTCGATCCCGGCGACAATCCCCGGCTTTTTTTCCCGGGCCCAAGCCGCCATCCGGTCGATCGCCTGGTTATAAGCGGCCGCGTCCTGGATGAGCGGTGTGAGGTCCTTAAAGGTGACCCCCGGCTTGGGAAAATCCACTACGTCGCAGATCTTCGTTTTAAGATCGATGGCCATGCGTCCGTCCTTTCTCCTGGATTGCACTCATTAAAAAATAAAAGGAGGTCAAAGTCAACTTCTGGAGGGGACTATGGCCAACGGATTCTAATCGTCCGCTCATCATCTCTTCCAGGCTCGATCATGACTCGTATGCCGTCGGGCGGGAAAGCGAGCTTCTCGGCCCATTCGACGACGACGATACCTTCGCCAAGGTAATCCTCCCAGCCGATGTCTTGGATATCAGAATCGTTATGGAGCCGGTAGAGATCGATATGGAAGATTGGGAATTTTCCTTTATAGATGTTGATCAGCGTATAGGAGGGGCTGCAGACGCGGGTCGTATCCTTGACCCCGAGCCCCGCGGCCAGTCCTTTAGCGAAGACCGTTTTGCCCGCGCCAAGCTCGCCCATGAGGAGCACGACTTCCCGACCCTTGAAGGCCGCCGCAAGCTCCTCGGCCAGCCGGAATGTCTCCTCGGCCGAATATGTGACGCGAGCGACGTCCCGCTTCTTCGCCGTATTCTTTTTAATGGGAGCGGAACGGCTCACCGTTCCATCGCTTTCAGAGCCCTGGGGAGGAACCGGATGATGTCCCCGGCGATGAGCCCCCGTTCGCCGAGATCCTCGGCCCCCAAGTCGCCGCTCAATCCATGGATATAGACGGCCGATACCACGGCGCCCCGGATATCCTTTTCTTGAGCGATCTGGGAAGCAATCATCCCGCCGAGCACGTCGCCCGATCCGCCGGTGGCCATTCCCGGATTCCCCGTCGGATTGATGAAGACGCGGCCCTCCGGGCCGGCGGTCAGGCTTCTGTATCCTTTAAGGACGAGATGAATCCGGTACCTGCGGGAGAAGGCCTGCGCCAGCTCGAGCCTGTCGGCCAAGACCTCATGGATCGTCAGGCCCAGGAGCCGGGCGAATTCGCCGGGGTGGGGTGTCAGCACGGCGGGCGATTTAAGCGAGCCCAGGACCCCGGGGTTTGCAGCAATGACATTCAACGCGTCGGCGTCAATGACCATGGGCACTCCGACCCTCGGCAGCAGGGCCATGACGAACTCAGCGGTCGAAGGATGAGTGGAAATCCCCGGTCCGAGAAGCAGGGCGTCTTTGCCCTTGAGAAGATCAAGGACGCGGGGAAGCGCCTCTCGGGCGATGGTCTTCTCCGCCGTCTCGGCCAGAGGCTCGGTCATAAGCTCCGGCATGGAGCGGGCCACCATAGGAAGACAACTCGCCGGGGTGGCCACCGTAACCAGCCCGGCGCCCATCTTCAAAGCGGCTTTGCCGGCCAGGGCGGCCGCGCCCGTTTTCCCCAGCGATCCCGAGACCACGAGCACATGGCCGTAGGTCCCTTTGTGGGAGTCTTTTTTTCTTTTTCTCAGTAACGGCTCGACGTCATGCCGCTCGACCATCTCAAGCTGCAAGCCGGGATCGTCAAAAAGAAAGCCCGGGATTCCGATCGGGGCGATGACCAACTCGCCGATATATTCTTCCGCAGGCGGCAGAACATGGGCAATCTTGGGGGCCGCAAGGGTCACCGTCAGGTCCGCCTTGATGCAGGGCCCGATCATCGCCGGAGAATCCGAGGAAAGCCCGGAAGGAATATCGACAGAGATCTTGTAGGCGCCTGAAGCGTTGATGTCGCCGACGACCCGCGCATAAAGGCCGTCAAGAGGCTTTATGAGTCCGGTCCCCAGGATGGCATCTACGATCACCGTGGCGCCCGAAAGCGCCTTTTTACGCCCGCTCCAAACATCGAGAGACAAGATCTCCGTGACAGGGACGCCAATATTCAGTGCCGCGGCCAGGTTGACAGCCGCGTCCCCCCGGACATCCTCCTTCAACGCCAGGAGCAGGACCGAAGGCCGGGCGCCCCCATTCCAAAGATGTCGGGCGACGACCAGCCCGTCGCCGCCGTTGTTCCCCTTCCCGGCGATAATGACGACACGCTCGGCGTTGGGGGCCGGGAATCTCGACTTCAGAGCTTCGACGATCCGGATCCCTGCGTTTTCCATGAGGACAATGCCGGGAATGCCGGTCTCTGCGATCGTCTTTCGATCGATCTCTTTCATTTGCCTCGAGGTTAGGACTTTCATGCAGCCGTATTTTATCATAAGTCAACTTGGAGGGGGAACCCGCTTCGCGTTTCCCCCTTCCAACGTTCGCTTCGCTCCCTGCCTCCCTTTCTCGGGCGGGGCATGAACCCACGCCTTGCGACGACCTCCTCCGGGCATCGCCCCTGCGCCATTGTCTCTATCACACAAAAAGAGGGGCTTCCTCGTTCACCCAATAATGCGCTCCGGCAATTGCAAAAGTGACGTATTTGTGTTAACTATAAATTGAAATTATCCGGTCCATCTCAAAATCATAAGGAGGTTATTTTATGAGTATTCGCATCGGCATAAACGGATTCGGACGCATCGGCAGGAATTTCCTCAGGGCTTCGGCGAACGATCCCTCAATCGAGATCATGGCCGCGAACGATATCACGGACGCTAAAACCCTGGCCCACCTGCTGAAATACGACACCGTCCTCGGCGGCTTCAAGGGCACGGTCTCGGTCGACGGAGACTCCATGATCGTCAACGGCCGCAGGATTAAGGTCCTGGCCGAGAAGGAAGTCGGCAAGCTGCCCTGGAAAGAGCTGGGAGTCCAGGTCGTCCTCGAGTCCACGGGCAAATACACCAAACGGCCGGACGTTATCCAGCATATAGAAAAGGCCGGGGCCAAGAAGGTTATCATTTCCGCTCCCGCCACCGACCCGGATGCCACCATTGTCATGGGAGTCAATGAAAAGACTTACAGTCCTTCAAAGCACCACATCATCTCTAATGCCTCCTGCACGACGAACTGTTTAGCCCCCGTGGCCAAGGTCCTTCACGAGGGTTGGGGAATCGAGAAGGGCTTCATGACTACGATCCATTCCTATACCAACGATCAAAAAATCCTGGACGCCCCCCACAAGGACCTCCGCCGGGCCCGGGCCGCCGCGATCGCCCAGATCCCGACGACGACCGGAGCCGCCAAGGCGGTGGGTCTCGTCCTGCCCGAGCTTAAGGGAAAAATCGACGGGATCGCCATCCGCGTTCCCACCCCCAACGTCTCCATCGTCGACCTCGTCGCGGTCCTCAAGACCAAGGCCACGGCCGAGGAGGCCAACGCGGCTTTCATCAAGGCCTCTAAGGGAGAGCTCAAGGGCATTCTCTCCTATACCGATGAACCTCTCGTTTCCGTAGACTTCATGTCCAATTCCAACTCGGCCATCGTGGACGGTCTCTCCACCAAGGTCATCAGCGACAACCTCATCAAGGTCTTGGCTTGGTATGACAACGAGTGGGGCTATTCCTGCCGGCTCGTCGACCTCGTCAAATATATCTCGAAATGAGCCGGGGCATGAGATTCATTGAAGAACTGGATGTCAAGGGCAAGCGGGTTTTCCTCCGGGTGGATTTCAACGTCCCTCTGACCGAACAAGGAGAGATCCGCGACGACACGCGCATCAGGGCCTCCCTGCCCACGATCACGTATCTTCTTAAACACGGCGCCAAGCTGATCATCGCCTCGCATCTGGGCCGGCCCAAAGGCAAGGTCGACCCTAAGATGAGTCTTAAGCCGGCCGCCGTACGGCTCGCCTCTCTCATCCCAAATAAAGTGACTCAAGCCCCGGAGGTCGTCGGGACCGAAGTCGCCCGGCTTAAGAAGGATCTCAAGCCTGGCGAGGTCCTTGTTCTTGAGAATGTCCGGTTCAGCAAGGCCGAAACGAACAACGATGAGGCCTTCGCTAGACAGTTGGCCGAGGATATCGACATATTCGTCAACGACGCTTTTGGCTCCTGCCACCGGGCCCACGCTTCGGTGGTTGGGATCGCCCGATTCGTGAAAGAGAAAGCGGCCGGCTATCTCCTTAAGAAGGAAGTTGATTACTTAAGGAAGGCCGTGCACAATCCGGCCAAGCCCTATGTCGCCATCCTGGGCGGGGCCAAGGTCGAGGACAAGATCCCAGTCATAGAAAACCTTCTCAACAAGGCCGATCATATCCTCATTGGCGGGGCCATGGCTTACACGTTCCTCAAGGCCCAGGGCCAGAACATCGGAAAGTCCCTGGTCGAGGACGACAAGCTGGATATCGCCCGGACCATCCTGAAGAAAGCCTCCGAAAAGAAGGTCAACTTCCTCCTTCCCCTGGACCATGTCCTGGCGACGGCGGTTGATGCGGACGCGGAGACCGAGATCGTGGAGTCACCTCCGTTTCCGGCCGACAAGATGGGGGTTGACATCGGCCCCAAGACCGTGGCGGCCTTTGCCAGGATCATCTCGACGGCCAGGACAATCGTATGGAACGGCCCTCTGGGCGTATTTGAAATCGACAAGTTCGCCAAGGGCACGATGGGGATCGCGGCGGCCATCGCCTCCTCGAAGTCTATCTCCATCGTCGGCGGCGGCGATTCCATCGCAGCGGTCAAGAAAGCGGGCGTCACGGAAAAATCAGCCACATCTCGACGGGCGGGGGCGCTTCCCTCGAGTTCCTCGCGCATGAAACCCTGCCCGGGATCGACGCCCTGGAGGGCTAAACAAAGATGCACCGCAATCCCCCTTTCATCGCAGGAAACTGGAAGATGCACGCGACGCTCGCGGAGGCGCGGGCGCTCGTTTCCGAGATCGTCAAGGCCTCGCCCGAGCTCTGCCCGGCGCGGCTCGTCGTCATCCCGCCGTTTACGGCATTGAACGAAGCCTCGAAGCTCGTCCAGAGGTCGCCCGTGGCCGTGGGCGGCCAGGACGTTTATTGGGAGGACAAGGGCGCCTTCACAGGCGAAATCTCCGGGCTTATGCTCAAGGACGCCGGATGCGCCTTTGCGCTCGTCGGCCATTCGGAGCGGAGGCAGTTTTTCGGGGAGACCGATAAGACCGTCAACCGGAAAATCCGGGCGGCTCTCCGGCACGGCCTCTCCCCCATCGTTTGCATCGGCGAGTCACTCGAAGAACGGGAAGCCGGAAAGACGATGGCCAGGATTAGATCCTCGCTCGATGAGGGGCTCCGGGAAATGACTCGGGAAGACATGGAAAGGATCGTTCTTGCTTACGAACCCATCTGGGCCATCGGGACGGGGCGGACCGCGACACCGGGCCAGGCTGAGGAGGTCCACGCCTTCATCAGGAATGGCCTGGAAGAAAAACATGGAAATCCGACGGCCGCTTGTGCTATAATCCTCTACGGCGGTTCTGTCAAGCCAGGTAATGCGTATTCTCTTTTCAAAGAAAAGAACATAGACGGGTTCCTGGTTGGGGGTGCTTCCCTCGAGGCCGAATCGTTCATCCAGATCGCAAAGGAGGCCCTCAGGGCTTATAAGGAAGAGTAAAAAAAGTGAACACGTTAATCATCATCACCCACATTGTCGTTTGCTTCGTTCTGATCTTTGC
>Ga0136653_10001167_pt1 | contig 14240 bp, 8 predicted proteins | sample LakKivw275mmetaG_FD_94866 | JGI IMG/M metagenome (GOLD analysis project Ga0136653, IMG submission 94866) | Anoxic lake water microbial communities from Lake Kivu, Rwanda to study Microbial Dark Matter (Phase II) - Lake Kivu water 275m metaG... | ecosystem: Environmental > Aquatic > Freshwater >... | reverse complement strand
CTGAAAGCGCCTTTTTATCATGAGCATGATCATCAAGAAGCTCGAGCTGCAAGGATTCAAGTCCTTCGCCGAGCGGACCAAGATCGTCTTCCACCCCGGCATCACGGCCATTGTCGGCCCCAACGGCACGGGCAAGTCCAACCTCGTCGACGCCATGATCTGGTCGCTCGGCGGCCACCGCACGAGCGTCGTCCGCGGCGACCGCACCGACGAGGTCATCTTCTCCGGCAACACCAAGCGGCCCGCCCTCTCCATGGCCGATTCCCTCCTGACCCTCGGCGGCGACGACGAGGAAATGACCATCTCCCACCGCGCCTTCCGCTCGGGCGAGAACGAATACCGGATGAACGGCAAGACCGTCCGGCTCAAGGACATCCAGGACGAGCTCTGGAAGCACGCCATCGGCGAGAAGGAATACTTCGTCATCAAGCAGGGCTCGATCGGCAACTTCGTCACCTCCAAGCCGAACGAGAAGCGCCTCTTCATCGAGGAGGCCGCCGGCACGGCATACTACAAGGACAAGAAGCGTCAGGCCCAGTCCAAGCTCGACAGCACCGAGCAGAACCTCATCCGCCTCGAGGACATCATCATCGAGGTCGAGAAAGGCAAGAACTCCCTCCAGCGCCAGGCCCAGGCGGCCAACCGCTACCGGCGCCTGCGCGAGCGGATCCGCGAGCTGACCTCGCATCACTATCAGCGGAAGCTCGTCGTCCTCGAGAAGGCGCAGCAGGAGGCCGCGGCCCTCTACGACGCGGGGGTCCAACGCGAGGCCCAGGAGACGTCCCGCCTCCGGAACGAGGAAAAGGACGCCGCTGCGCGCCGCAAGGAGCTCTGGGACCTCGAGAAGCTGCTCAAGGACGGACAGGAGAGCCTGTTCGGCCTCAAGACCCGGGCCGCCCGCATCGAGAGCGACATCGACCGCGAATCGAAGCGGGTCGAGTTCTTCGACGAGAAAAAGAAGCGGGCTCAGGCCGACCGCAACGAGTTCCTCGAGGACGTCCTCTGCCTGACCAAGGAGACCGAGGATCTCAAGGCCCGCCTCGGCGGCCACGAAGGTTCGCTCGCCGCCAGCCGCTCCGAAGCGTCCGTCGCCGAATTGGACCTAACGGCCGCCCGCGAATCCCGGCTCTTCGCCGGCCGCGAGGTCGAGCGCCTGCGGGGCTTCTACCTCCAGACGCTCCAGGCCTTGACCGAGATCAAGAACGAGGGCGTCCGGGCCGAAAAGGAGCTCGAGCTCATCGTCCGCCAGGAAGAGAAGCTGGCCGCCCAGCTCGCCGAACAGGCCACGCTGCTCGTCGAGAGCTCCTCCGGGGCGGCCGCCATCGAGCGGGACATCGCCAGCACGCGTTCTCTCCGCGAATCCCTCGTCGGCCGCGCCGAGGACATCAAGGCGGCCCAGGCCGCGGCGGAGCGGTCGCTCGAAGAGGCGCGCCAGAAGCTCGAAGCGCTGAAGTCGAAGCGCGACGAGTCCGTCTATCACCTCCAGGCGCTGCGCAAGATCGAGGAGAAGGCCCGCGAAGCCAGCCCGACCGACGACGTGCCGGGCGGCCTCGGCATCCTGGCCGACCTCATCCGGACGAGCCCCGAGAACGCCGTTCTCTTCGACACGTTCTGGCGCGAGAGCGCCCGTTCCCGCGTCGTCCCGGCGGAGGAGTTCATCGCCGGCATGCCGTCCGGCCTTCGCGGCAATTACCTGCTCGTTCCGTCCTCGGCCCGCCCGGCCGTCCCGGCCGAGGTCCTGGGGCGGCCCGGCGTCATCGGGCAGCTCAAGAGCCTCATCGAGCCCGACGAGCGCCTGGGCGGGCGCCTCGCCGGTCTCGAGGACGCGGTCATCGTCAGCGACGCGGGCGAAGCGGTCCGGGCCTGGATCGAGCACCCCGAGCTCAATTTCCTGACACCGGCGGGCGACCTCCTGCTTTCGTCCGGCCTCCTCAAGCTCGGCCAGAAAGCCGAGGGCGCGATCGCACTGGTCTCCGAGATCCGCCGGCTCGAGGCCGAGATCGCCGCCTTCGAGTCGGAGGCGCAGCCGGTCACGGCCGGGATCGAGGAACAGGCCGGCGCCGCGGCCACCATCGGGCGCGACCTGGCCGCCGTCCGCGAAGAGCTCGAGCGCGCCGAGCGCGTTATCCAGGACCGCGAGCGCGAGCACCGATACAGGCGCGGCGAGAGCGAGAAGATCCGTGCGACACAGTCGCTTTTCGGCCGCGAGCTCGAGGTCCTGCGGAGCGAGAAGGCCGGCCGCGAGGAGGCCGTGCGGGGCACGGCCGAGGGCCAGGCCCGGCTCGAATCCGAGGCCCTGGCGCTCAAGGACCAGATCGAGGGCCAGGAGCGCGACCACGCCGGCTTCGCCGCCCGCGAGGCGGTGCTCGAGAGGCGATTCTTCGAGGCCAAATCCGGGCTCGACCTCGTCCAGGAGAGGATGAACGGCATCGGCGATCAGATCCGGGCGGCCGAGAAGCGCAAAGAGGCCGCGACGGCGAAGATCCAGCTGCTCGAGGCCGATATCCTGAAGAGCGACCAAGACCAGGCCCGCCTCCGCGGGGAGATCGCCGCCTTCCGCGAGAGTGCCGCGGCCCTCGGCGACGAACGGGTCGCCGCCGAATCCCGGCTCGAAGCCACCGAGAGCGATCTCGAACGGGTCCGCAAGGCGGTCGAGGACTCCGAGGCGGTCGTCGCGAAGTGCCGCGCCGAGGAAGAGGCGGCCAAGGACGAGCGGGTCCGGCACGAGATCCGCAAGGCCGAGGTCGAACGCGACCTCGTCAACCTCGACGAGATGTGCTGGCAGGAGCTCAAGAAGACCCTGACCGAGCTCCGGGCCGAGGCCCAAGCCGCGGCGGCCGGGGCCGGCGCCTCGCCCGCGACGGAAGAGCCGGAAGTCGAGGAGGAAGAGGCCGAGGGAGAAGAAGAGGCGGGCGAGGAAGCCGGTGAGGGAGCCGTCGAGCAAGCCGGCGAACAGGCCGCCGAAACGCCGGGCGAAGCCGCGGCCGGGCCAGCCGTCAGGCCGCGCCGGACAATGAAGAAGTGGCGCCCTCTCGCGGAGATGACCGACGACGACGTCGAGACGGAGCTCGAGGAGGCCCGCGAGGCCCTGACCCGCTTCAAGGCCGTGAACCTCATGGCCGAGGAGGAGTTCGTCGAGCAGAAGAAGCGCTTCGAGTTCCTGAGCCAGCAGCGGCAGGACCTGCGCGACTCGATCACCTCGACCGTCGAGGCCATTAAGAAGATCGACGAGGAGAGCAAGGACCAATTCGCCAAAGCCCTCGAGCAGGTCAACAAGAACTTCAACGAGCTCTTCACGGCCCTCTTCAAGGGCGGCAACGCCGAGGTCAAGCTCATCGAGCCGGACAACCCGCTCGAGAGCGGCGTCGAGATCGTCGCCCAGCCGCCCGGCAAGCGCGTCCAAAACCTGTCGCTGCTTTCCGGCGGCGAGAAGTCCCTGACGTCGCTCGCGTTCCTGTTCGCCCTGTTCCGCTACCGGCCGTCGCCGTTCTGCTTCCTCGACGAGGTCGATGCGGCCCTCGACGACGTCAACCTGGCCCGCTTCCTCGACCTGATGAAGACGATCAAGCGCCAGACGCAGTTCATCATCATCACCCATAATTACAAAACCATGGAAGTCGCCGACTACATCTACGGCACGTCCATGCCGGAGCCGAACATGACCCGGCTCCTTTCCGTCAAGCTCGAGCGGAAGGGCGGCGAGCTGCCGCCCGATCTCCAAGTCTGAGGCCGGACCGCTCCGGCCCGAAGGAGGGCGGATGTCGACCTACCTCATCATCATCCTCGCGTATCTCGTGGCCCTGACCGTCCTGAACTTCATCCGGTCGCGCCGGATCAAGAGCCAGGAGCAGTTCATGGTCGCCGGCCGGAGCCTCAAGTGGCAGGTCATGGTCTTCACCCTGATCTGCACCTGGATCGGCTCCGGGACCTTTATCAGCGGCGCCGAGTTCGCCTCCAAGGCCGGGTTCTCGGCCCTGTGGCTGGCGGCGGGGGCCTGGGTCGGGATCATCCTCATCTACTTCCTGGCCGCCAAGATCCACACCTTCGGGCAATACACGGTCGGCGACGTCCTCGAGGTCCGCTACGGGCCGACGGCGCGGGTGTTCGGGGCCATCGCCCTGATCCTGTCCTTCGTCTCGATCGTCTCCTACCAGTTCGTGGCGGGAGGCTTCATCCTCAACGTCATCACCGACGGCAAGATCTCGGAGTCGACGGGCACGATCATCGCCGCGCTGTTCGTCGTTCTGTTCACGGCCTTGGGCGGCATGGTCACGATCGCCTACACGGACCTGCCGAACGGCATCATCATCGTCCTCGCCTGCCTGCTGGCCGTGCCCTTCGTCATCACCGCGGCGGGCGGGCTGCACACGGCCCAGGCGGCGCTCGCGCCGGGCTATTTCTCGGTCGTCAACAGCCAATTCGGCGTCCACCCCTGGCTCAAGGCCATCGGCTACTTCCTCTCGACGATGTTCCTGCTGCTCGGCGTGCAGAGCATGTATCAGAAGTTCTACAGCGCCAAATCGGCCAAGGACGCCAAGAAGGCCGTGGCCTGGTGGACCGTCGGGACGATCGTTGTCGAGACGATCGTCGTCGTCATCGCCGTCTTCGCCTTCAGCAAGCTCAAGGGCCAGATCGACCTGAGCGTGCCCAAGGCGGGCGGCAAGGTCGTCCTGATGGCGGCCAAGCAGATGGTGCCGTTCCCGGTCGGCGTGCTGCTCCTCGGCGCGGCCTGCGCGGTGGTCATCTCGACCGGCATGAACTACCTCCTCTCGCCCTCGACGACGCTCGTGCGCGACATCTACCAGCGGTTCGTGAAGAAGGACGCCGATCCCAAGAAGATGGTCGCCCTGCAGAAGGTCCTGATCGTGGCCATCGGCGTCGTCGCCTACCTGCTCGCCACTCAGCTCAAGTCGGTCCTGGAGATGAGCTTTTTCGCCTATACGATCTACGGCGTGGCCATCACCCCGGCGCTCATCGCGGCGCTGGCCTGGAAGCGCGTGACCAAGGCCGGCGGCCTGGCCTCGATCATCGCCGGCACGGTCGTCTGCCTGGTCTTCTTCGCCCTCTCGAAGATCCCCGGCATCCCGGCGCCCGACGGCGATCCCTGGGGCATCCCGCTCATCTACCCGGCCCTCTTCGCCTCGCTCGCGGCTCTGGTCGTCGTCAGCCTGCTCACGCCGAAGCCCAAGCCCGAGGAGCTGGAGAAGTTCTTCCCCAAGAAGGCCGCGGCCGGCGACGCCTGCCCCGGCCCCGTCGAGCCTTAAGATGGGGTCAGACCTACACCTTTTTACTTTTTCCGGGCGGACAGGCCTATCCGATCGCGACGGGGAGCAAAAAAAGTAAAAAGGTGTAGGTCTGACCCGGTCTTGGAGAAAAGATGAAGCCAGGGGTCGTTATCGACCGGCGCTACGAGGACCACGACATGGGCGGCTTCCATGTCGAGTCGCCGGCCCGGATCGAGGTCCTGCTGCGGCTTCTCGAGAGCGACCCCCCCGTCCCTTATCTCCCGATCCCGCCCCGTCCCGCGACCGACGAGGAGCTCGGCTGGGTCCACGAGCGAGGCTACATCGATCTCATCCGCTCGACGGCCGGCAAGACGGTGCCGATGGACGGCGACACAACGGCCGGCCCGAAGACGTGGGAGACCGCGCTCCTCGCCGCCGGCGGCTTCCTCGAATCGCTCGACCGGGTCATGGACGGGACCGTGCCCAACGCCATCGCCCTCGTCCGCCCGCCGGGCCATCACGCCGAGGCCTCGCAGGCCATGGGCTTCTGCTTCTTCAACAACGCCGCGATCGGCGCCGACCACCTCATCCGCCGCCATGGCCTTAAACGCATCCTCATCGTCGATTGGGACCTCCACCACGGCAACGGCACGGAGCATGCCTTCTACGAGCGGCGCGATGTCATGTATGTTTCGACGCACCAATCCCCTCTCTATCCCGGGACCGGCCAGGCCCGCTTTTTCGGCCACGGCGAGGGCTACGGCTACAACCTGAACGTGCCGCTTCTTGCCGGGAAAACCGACACCGACTTCCTCCACATCTTCGAGAAGATCATCGCTCCGGTGGCCGCGGAATTCGAGCCGGAGTTCATCCTCTCGAGCGCCGGCTTCGACATCGCCGCCGGCGATCCGCTCGGCGGAATGGCCGTGACCGCCGCCGGCTTCGGGCGGTTGACGCGCTCCCTGATGGACATGGCCGCCCGGACCGCGGCCGGCCGCCTGGCCCTCGTCCTCGAGGGCGGCTACGACCTCCGCGCCCTTGGCCACGGCTGCATCGAGGTCATGAAGGCCCTGGCCAAAACCCCCTCCGCCGACGGTCCCTTGGGCATGCCGTCCCCCTCACTCCGGGTCGAGCTCGAGGAGCCTCTCCGGACCTTCCGCCGGCGATGGGCTCTCCCCGACGCCTAGCCTCCCTGGTGTCCTCGCCTCGCGCCACCGTCCCATTTTAAGGACAAAAACCACTCCTTCTCCCCTGGTCTTCAGGCAGGGCCCTTGGCATGATATTTGCACAAAGCACGGGTGTATAGGAGAAGGATCATGAAGAAGACTTTAATTCTCATCGCGACCGCGATCCTCCTGGCCGGGGCTGTCGTCTACGCCCAAGAAACGACGCCCACTCCCCAGAACACCCAGGAGATCAAGGACGCCAAATATACCAACGACTCCATCGGACACCTGAGCTTCGTCGAGGGCAAGGCCTTCGTGCAGAGGGCCTCGGACCTCGGATACGAAGATGCGGCCCTCAACATGCCCATCAGCGAGGGCGACCGCATTGGCACGTCCGAAGGCCGGGTCGAGGTCCACTTCGGCCGCGGCAACTATGTCCGCCTCGACAACGACTCCAAGCTCGACGTCCTGAACCTGCCCAAGAAGGACGACGACGTGGCCCGCTTCCGGGTCTGGTCCGGCAGCGCCTACCTGGTCGTCGGCTCCCTGAAGAAAGAGAAGGCGATCGAGCTCCACACCGCCGATTCCTCGTTCTACGTCCTCGACCGCGGCGTCTACCGGGTCAACGTCCGGGAGAACCGCGACACCGAGATCCTCGTCTACCAGGGCCTCATCGAGGCCGCCGGCGAGGACGGCTCGACCCTCCTCAAGGCCGCCCAGAAGCTCGAGATCTCCGAAGGCCGTTTCGCCTCCAAGCCCTCGAGCTTTATCGCCGTGGCCGACGACTCGTTCGATAAGTTCAACGCGTCCCGGACCTCGCTCACGGGACAGGAGATGGCGAAAAACGGCCGCCTCCCCGAAGAGCTTTCCGATTTCGAGCAGGAGCTCGACGAGAACGGCCAATGGACTTATCTCGCGCCCTACGGCAACGTCTGGGTCCCGAACGGGGTCGACGCCGACTGGCGCCCCTACTACAACGGCCGCTGGACCTGGCTGCCGCTGAGCGGCTGGACCTGGTGGCCCTATGAGCCCTGGGGCTGGTCGACCTTCCACTACGGCCGTTGGCACTGGGGCCTCGATCTTGGCTGGTACTGGATCCCCATGTCGATGTGGGGCCCGGCCTGGGTCGATTGGTGGTGGGATGACTTCTACTTCGGCTGGGCGCCCCTCAGCTATTGGGGCTACCCGGGCGTCCTCTTCGGGGGCGCCTACTACGGCAACTACTACGGAGCGTATTACCCTGTGGGCTCGCGCGCGCTGACGGTCGTCCGCCGCGACCATCTCAAGGACCCGCACATCGCCGCCAACGCCCTGCGCGGCGACGCGCTCAAAAGCCTGAATAAGATCAGCCTGACGAGCCCGACACTGAGCCTCAGGCCGACGGGCACGAAGATCTCCGTCGAGCCCCTGAACGGCGGCCGGGTGATGCTCCGCAATGACCGGACGACGGGCCTTTCGCGCGATACCCGCCTCAGCGGCGGTTCGACGGTGGGCGGCATGTCCGGGCCGCGGGCCATCCGCAAGCCCGAAGCCCCGGCCACGGGGACCCAGGGCAAGACGACCGGCACGAGCGTCAAGAGCCCGTCAACCGGCGGCAAGTCGACCGGATCCGGGCGCACGACGACCACCGGTGGCCGCAACATCCGCAAGAAGGACCCGGCGACCTCCGAGTCGAGCGCGACGGCCGGCACGGGCACGGGTTCGCGCGTCGGATCGACGAGGACCGTCAACGGCTACCCTTCCTCCCCCAGCATCAAGGGCCCGTCGTCCTACGGCGACGGCGGGGCCGCGCGGGCCCGGATCTACGGCGGCCCGGCTACACGGTCGTCCGGAAGCTCGGTCGGCCGGTCCTCGTCCGGACGGACGGGCACGACCAGCCGCTCGGGCGGCTCTAAGGTTGGGTCCTCGGGGCGGTCGAGCGGCAGCTCTTCGCGGGGTTCCGGCTCTTCGTCCCGGGGGTCGTCCTCCCGGGGCTCCTCGGGTTCTCGGGGCGGCGGCGGGAGCGTCCGCAGACGTTAGTTAGCTAAGCAACCCCTTTCCACCAGGGGCGTCCCTCTCTTCCAGGCCGGTTAGGGAGGGGCGCCCTAATTTTATGGGCGGTGTTCTTCGGTGGCCTTGTCGTTCGAATAATAATCGAGCACCCGCAGGTGATCGGCGAGCGTGCAATAGCGGGACGGCTCGGTGCCGGGAAAGAACACCTCGCGGAACGGGTAGCGGCAGGCCGGGGTGGCCAGCAGCCCCGTCTTCCGGTCGATCTCGACGAAGACGAGGTTCGGCGGGACTTCGAAGTCAGGGGGCGTGAAGTCGACGACGCCGTCGGCTTGGGCCTTCTTCTTGGCGTCATCGACCACCCGGCTGAAGAAATCCTGCCAGATGGGCAGGGCCGTGGCCGCGCCGGTTTGCCTCTCCCCCAACGGGACGGGCAGGTCGTGGCCGACCCAGACGCCGGCGCAGAGGTCGGGCGAGAAGCCGATGAACCAGGCGTCCGAGTACTTGTCGGTCGTCCCGGTCTTGCCGGCCAGCGGCCAGCCGAGGACCGAGGCCGCGGCCGCCGTGCCGCCCTCGCCCTCGACGACGCCCCGCATAAGGTAGGTCATCATGTAGGCGGTCTGGGGCGAAAGGACTTCCTGCGACTCGACGCGGGTCTCCTCCAGGACGTTGCCGTCCTTGTCCTCGATCTTGGTGATGAAATAGGGCTGGAAGCGGACCCCCTTGCCGGGGAACGTGGTGAAGGCCGAGACCATCTCCATCAGCGTGACCTCGAAGGTCCCCAGGCTGAGCGAGAGGTAGGGGTAGAGCGGCGACGTGATGCCGAACCGCCGGCAGTAGTCGACGCCGACCTGCGGCGAGATGAAATCGAGGAGCTTGGCGGTGACGACGTTGCGCGACTGCTCGAGCCCCATCCGCAGGGTGATGGCGCCCTTGTATTTCCGGTCGTAGTTCTTGGGCGACCAGGGCTCGTTGTTCCAGCGGTCGATGAACGTGACCGGCTCGTCGGTGATGACGCTGGCCGGGGTGAAGCCGTGCTCGATCGCGGCGGTATAGAGAAAGGGCTTGATCGACGAGCCGGTCTGGCGAGGCGCCTGGACGGCCCGGTCGAACTGGCTGTCGCGGAAGGAGTAGCCTCCGACCAAAGCCTTGATCTGGCCCGTCTTGGGGTCGATGGCGACGAAAGCGCCGTTCCGCAGCGGCTTTTGGGTCAGGGCGACGACGGCCTCGTTCTCGGCCGGGTCGAAGGACACGACCCGGACCTGGATGATATCGCCCTTGCGGAAGAGGGCGTCGAGGCGGCTGGCCTTGGTCCAATTGATGTCCTTGGCCGCCATACGCCCGATCCCGTTCTTGAGCCGGACCGTGGCCTCGGTGCGCGAGACCGAGAGGGCGATGGCGTCATAGACCTCGCCGGGCTCGACGGCCTGGCTCTCCCAGGTCAGAAGCCACTGGCCCTCGAGGGCGGCCTTGGGGGACGCGACCAGGTTTTTGAGGGCCTCGGGGGTGGCGTTGAGGAGGTTCGGCTTGTCGGACCTCCAGCCGTGCAGGATGTTCTCGGTCGAACGGAGCCCCGATTGCAGGGCCTTCTCGGCGTAGCGCTGCAGCGTCGGGTCGAGGGTCGTGTAGATCTTGAGCCCGTTGTGGTAGAGCCCTTCGACGCCGTAGTTCTTTTCGAGGTAGCGGCGGACCTCCTCGAAGAAATAGGCGCCGAATTCCTCGGACGTCCGCCTCAACGGGAGGACGGCCATCGGCCGAGCCTTGGCCGCCTCGCCCTCGGCCTTGCTGAGGTAACCTTCGGCGACCATCCGGTTGAAGACGTGGTTGCGGCGGTTGAGCGTGCCCGTCTTGTTCTGATAGGGGGAGTATCGGGACGGGCCCTGGAAGATGCCGGCGATCATGGCCGCTTCCTCGAGGTTGAGGTCGGCGACGTCCTTGCCGAAAAAGAGGTTGGAGGCCGCCTGGACGCCGTAGGCTCCGTGACCCAGGAAGAAGTGATTGCAGTAGAGCTCGAAGATCTTTTCCTTGGGGTAGAGCTTCTCGATCTGGCGCGAGAGGTAGAGCTCCTTGAGCTTGCGGCGCAGGCTGACCTCGCGGTGGAGGAAGAGCGAGCGGGCCACCTGCTGGGTGATCGTGCTCCCGCCTTCGGGACGGCGGCCGCCGAGGACCTTGAAGACATCGGCCCAGACGGCCCGCAGGATGCCGCGGATGTCGACACCGCCGTGCTGGAAGAAGCGCGGATCCTCCGTGGCGACGATGGCGTTGACGAGGTTCTTCGGCAGCCGGTCGAAGGCGACTTCGACGCGCTTCTCCTCGGCGAACTCCTTGACCTTCGCGCCCGTGATGTCGTAAACGGTCGTGATGAGCTTGGGCCGGAAATTGTCGATGTCGCTGACGTTCGGCAGGTTGTCCTTGATGGCGACGTAGACGCCTAGGATGGCCCCGAGGCCGATGGCCAGGCCCGCGACGAGGGCGATGAGAACGGCCCGGAGGACCGCGCCGCGCTTGAATTTCTTGATCTTCACTCTCAGCCCGGGGATCTTCATGACATCAATACGCCATCATAGCAAAACAGGCCTGGAATGACAAAATCAGAGGAGGGGGGCGACGTGATCCCAGATCGCGCGGGAGATGGCGATCTTGTCGGCTCGGGCGTCAAGGTGAACGTAGCGGGGGGAGCGGAAGGAGGCGAAGATGCGGGCGACGCGGACGAGGTAGTCCTCGCGCTCGAAGAGCTCGTCCCGGGTCTTCCGGCCGGCGATCCGGCCCAGGCCGGCCGGGGCGTCGATGTCGAGAAAGATGACGAGGTCGGGGCGGAGGGCGAAGGCCTCGTTCATGCGGCGGATGCGCCCGGGGTCGAGGTCCTTGGCCCCCTGGTAGGCGATGGTCGAGAAGTAGTAGCGGTCGAGGACGACGATCTTGCCGGCGGCCAGGGCCGGCCGGAGGTTCTTGGCCACGTTCTCGCGCCGGTCCTTGACGAACAGGGCCAGCTCCTCCTCCGGCGTCAGGGAGCCGGCGGTGCGGGCATGGCGCTTGATCTCGCGGCCCCAGCGTCCGCGCGTCGGCTCTCGGAAGAAGACGGCCTTGAAGCCCCGGCGGCGGAGGCGCCGCAGGAGGGACCGGGCCTGGGTGGTCTTGCCCGAGCCGTCGATGCCCTCGAGGACGATGAGACGGCCGCGGCGGGGGTTGGCTGGCATGGCGGCATCATAGCACAAACCCGGGCGCAACGGTTTGCGCGGCGGCAGCGTTTTGGAACGTCTTGGCGGAATTGAAAGTTGGACCCTGATATGGTAATTTTGAAGTGTCAGTTCTGGAGGATTCCCATGAAAAAACTCGCCTGGATCGCCATCCCAAGCTTCCTCTTGGGTGTGGTCGCCGCCGGTTACGTGTTCCTTTATCACCCCGAGAAGACCGCCGCCCCGGCCGGTATCTTCGCCAAAGCGGCCGTGCCTGCGGAGCCGTCTTCCAACCTCTTCGCCTCTCCCCTTCTCCAGGAGAAGGCGCCCATGGATTTCGTCGCCATCGCCGAAAAGCTCGGCCCGGCCGTCGTCCGGATCGTGGCCGAGCGGAAGGAAGCGGCCCAAGCGCAGGGCTTCGGCGAGGATTGGCCGTTCGGCGACGACTTCTTCGGCCGCATCCTCCCCCAGCCCCGCCAGAGGCAGCCGGAATCGAACACCGTGCAGGTCAGCGGGACGGGGTTCTTCATCAGCCCCGACGGCTACATCCTGACCAACAATCACCTCGTCGAGAAGGACAAGACGACGCGGGTCACGATCACGACCACGGCCGGCGACGACTATGACGCCAAGATCATCGGCACCGACCCGAGCACCGATCTCGCCCTGATCAAGATCGAAGCCAAGGCCATGCCCTTCGCCGAGCTCGGCGACTCGGCCCAGACCAAGGTCGGCGAATGGGTCCTGGCCATCGGCAACCCGCTCGGGCTCGACAACACCGTCACGGCCGGGATCGTCAGCTACAAGGGCCGCTCCATCGACACCCAGAGCTACCAGGACTTCATCCAGACCGACGCGGCCATCAACCGCGGCAACAGCGGCGGCCCGCTCATCAACATGAGGGGCGAGGTCATCGGCATCACCTCGCAGATCCTGACCTCCGGTTTCGCCGGGGGGGGCGGCAACATCGGCATCGGCTTCGCCATCCCCTCCGACATCGCCAAGAAGGTCGTCGTCCAGCTCAAGGAGAAGGGCCGGGTCGTCCGCGGGCGCCTCGGCGTCACCATCCGGGACCTGACCGAGGGCATGGTCAAGCAGTGGAACCTCAAGTCCAAGGCCGGGGCCCTGGTCAACACCATCGAGCCCGACTCGCCCGCCGAGAAGGCCAAGATCAGGCAGTACGACGTCATCACCAAGATCAACGGCCAGCCCGTCAAGAACGGCGACGAGCTGCGCTTCAAGATCGCCGACATCAAGCCGGGCAACAAGGTCGACCTGACCATCGTCCGCGACGGCAAGGAGATGACGGTGACGGCCATCGTCGACGAGCTCGAGCCCGTCCAGGAGAAAGGCCAGATCGCGAGCTCCGAAAAGGACATCGGCCTCTCGGTCGTTGCCCTGACGCCGGCCACGGCCCGCCGCTACGGCTACCGTACGACCGAAGGCCTGCTCATCACCGAGGTCCGGCCGGGCAGCGAAGCCGACCGGGCCAACCTTCAGCAGGGCCTGATCATCCTCGAGGTCAACCGCAAGAAGATGACCGCGGTCAAGGACTTCGAGGAGATCCTCAAGAAGACGGCGAGCGGCGACGAGGTCATCCTCCTCGTCCGCCAAGAGGCCGACTCGAAGTCCCAGGACTTCATCGTCTCGGTCAAAGTCCGCTGATGCGGTTCGTCAAGGCCCACGGGCTCGGCAACGATTTCCTGTTCGCGCCGCCCGGGGCGGGGCCGGACCCGGCCGCGGCCGGCGAGCTGGCCCGGCGGGTCTGCGACCGCCACACCGGGATCGGCGCGGACGGGCTCATCTTCCTGGGCGTCGAAAAAGCGGCCCCGGCCGAAGCGCGTTTCCGGATCTTCAACGCCGACGGCAGCGAGGCCGAGCTCTCGGGCAACGGGCTCCGCTGCGCCGCCGCCTTCCTGGCTTGGTGCGGGTCCGTCAAATCGCCCCGCATCCTCTTCCACACCGCCGTCGGCGACCGGCCGGCCGAGGTCCTCTCGTCCCGCGGGTCCGCCTTCGAGGTCCGGATCGGGCTCGGCGTGCCCCGCGTCAGCGCTAAGGACATCCCTTTCGACGACGGCCAGACGCTCGACCGGGTCGCCGATTATCCCCTCTTCGTCGTCAAGAGAACGTTCCCCGTCACCTGCGTCTCGATGGGCAATCCTCATTGTTCGCTTTTCTTCGACGAGCTCCCGGCGCGGAACGAATGGCGGACGATCGGGGCCGGGATCGAAACCCATCCCTTCTTTCCGCAGCGGACCAACGTCGAGTTCGTCCGCGTCGTTGACCGCAAGGAGATCGAGGTCTTTTTCTGGGAACGAGGCGTCGGCGAGACCCTGGCTTCAGGCACGGGCTCGGCGGCGGCCGCCGCTTCGGCCATTCTTAAGGGGCTCGTGGACCGGTCGGTCACGGTCAAGACCGCCCTCGGCAGCTTGAAGGTGGAATGGCCCGAGGGGGGCGAGCTCTTCCAGACCGGCCCGGTCGAGGTCCTCTTCTCCGCCGATTTTCCCGCCGCCTAAAAGAAGGGACCTGGTTTACGCATCGGCCTGCGGCGCCGTGAGCCGACGCGTAAACCAGGTCCCTTCCGGTCAGCCGGAGAAGTGCTCGAAGCCGCGGGGCCGAAGGGGCACCTTCTTATTCCCGCCGGTGACAAGCCGCACGGCCCGTCCTGAGACGACCCGCCCGAT
>Ga0136653_10001166_pt1 | contig 14247 bp, 13 predicted proteins | sample LakKivw275mmetaG_FD_94866 | JGI IMG/M metagenome (GOLD analysis project Ga0136653, IMG submission 94866) | Anoxic lake water microbial communities from Lake Kivu, Rwanda to study Microbial Dark Matter (Phase II) - Lake Kivu water 275m metaG... | ecosystem: Environmental > Aquatic > Freshwater >... | reverse complement strand
TCCTGAAGATTAAGACTGAAGCTAGGACAAGCACCAGCTCCCAGAACACAACTCTCCCTATCCACATTCCCCCCATCCCCCAACTACGGATCTAGGGGACTCTGTTACTTTTGCATTCTCTCATATCTTGGTGGTCTGGCTAGTCGTATTAGGAATCTGTATATAGAGGGATGTTCCGCTGGGCGAACCTTATGGTACACCACGTGGAGAGGACAGAGGCGATGGCTAACTCATTGGATTTAACCAGTTGGTTATTAACCTATGAGTTAAAGTCCGAAGGGGGAATCTGGTACCATGGCCCTGTCACTCCACGTGGAGAGGGACCTGCACAAGTCATAGTTCTTCGAGGTTTGCCTCGAAATCCCAGCTCTCACCCAGCAAGATTCTGAGACAGAAGACTCTGAATCCTAGCCTCTTCTCGTTTGAGAAGTCTCTTCTCCTGAATAGCCTGTAGCCCTCAGAATCCTTGGTCTCGGACCACTGGGTTTTCACCTCTATGAGACATGGATAAGCTTTGAACCTGCTTTCTTCTTTCAATATCTTGAGGGCAAGAAAGTCCCATCTTCGAGTGAGCTTCAAATGCTCTTCCGTTAGATCCATCCTTCTTCGGTAGTACCATTCATCCTCGCTCGGCAAGAAGCATAGGCCCTGCCTCAGTTGGTTTGGAGAGACAAGGGCGGATACATTTCTCTTCTTATCCTCTTTGTACTGTAGCCACAATGGCTTAACTATACGCCAGAATCTTGCCTTATGCAGAACCCAGAAGGCTATGTCCTCACCAATATCGCCAATAACCCAGTAACGGAGAGCCTCTGCAATATCCTTCCTAACCTTAGTGGGCATATCAGGTAGCCGCTTGAGGTTTCCCTTTACCGTCTCACTTATGAGACTCACACCATTCGGCATTTTCCAAACCATCTCCCCATATTCTGCTGCATACGTAGAAGATTTGGGCCATCATAATAGAGGTGGTTGGGAAGTCCTCTTTCACTGTATTAGGTTGTCGGAAAATTGTCTTTTATGGCTTGTTCAGCAAAGAATAGCGGGACACCGCTAGGTCGGCCCTATTGACAAATGTTAAATACAGCATACTTGGTGAACTAGTACTGCTACCTTGCAAGGTAATGGGAAAATGAGTTTTGTAGAGAGAGAGAGAGAGACGGAAACCGCTACATAGCAATGCCAAGAGGGTAATCAAACCCATAACTAACATAGCAGCTACTTCACTGCTGTTAATAACCATAATTGCTTCTGCAAGTTGCATCGTGCTAATGCCAAATGTACTCCCTGTGAGTGCACTAACCGAAGAAGAACTCGTCAGAGTTATGCTTGTGGATTACTATGATGCATTCAATCGACATTCTGTAGCGGACGAAGTGGCCTTCTTCACCGATACTGGAGTAAAGATGCTGGAGCATGGCGCTGGAGGTACTTTTACTGGTCACGCACAAATAAGCGCTCAACTGGCAGCAGCTTTTGCAGTTCCTGACATAGCTTTAGTTAACGTATACCTGACAAAACTAGTCATTGTTGGTTCCACAGCAACGGTACAGACCACCTTCTTGGTAACCGGCACGGGGATCCCGCCAGGAACATACTATACTGAAGACATGACTATCGTAAAGAGCAGTGCTTGGATGATATCTGTTACGGACGTTTATGCCGGACATGCAAGTGGCGGAGAACCGCTCTTACGACCAGCCCCTGTCGGCGGTTACGTGATGCCTGTGAACAGGCTTGCAATACTTGCTCCTTACCTAGCCTTGGTCGGGCTCGTCAGTGCAGCCACAGCAGCCATAGCATTCAAGAAGAAGCATAAGGACTGAAAATCCTTTCCCTTCTTTTTTCCTTTCGAATTCTTGATGTAGCAGACGCCAGCCACCAACATATGACGGAGCTGAAGACATCCAAGAACTATTTTCCGACAGCCCACTGTATTGCTTACTATGCATTTGAGAACCTGACTGGGTCTAGTGCAGAGTCCCTACTTCCTACTGTAGTGCTGACTGTATATCTAACCCTCTTCCGCTCTAGCCTAACCGATCCATAATGATTGGAAGTTTGAGCTTGAGGGGGAGGCTCAAAGTTTCAAATACAACTTACACAGCTTAAGGCTGTTTAAGACAATTTTTTGGTGATATAGACGAGTAAGAGAAAGAAACAGAGTAACTCCCCTATAGGGACGGACTCATCCTCCGAAGACAACAGGGGATTCGTCAATTGGTGCGGGGGGTGAAGGTTGAACTTCGGGTTCGACTCAGGAACGCTGTGTACACCGTCAGCTTTAGCTCGCATCTATTATACTGCGAAGTTGTAGTTAATTATTGTTATATCGAGTTGTTGTGTCCGCTGTTCTATCCAAGTTATCCGATCTGAATTGCTTAAGCTGTTCGATCTGTTTCTTCAATCCATCTTTGTTAATCCAAGGTTGCTCTTTCTTTTCCCACTCTTCTAGATGCGTCAGGTATTCCTTAGTGATTTCGTTCAGTAGTTTCAGTCTGCTTTCTATCTCTTCTTTCTCAGTGATCAGTCTCTCCAATTCAGGAATCAGACTATAGGTTGGATCAGAGATGAGATCTTCAATTTTCTTGTCCTTAAGTACCTGATCTTTCTTGTACCATTGTAGCGAGTCTTGCTGAGCTCAGTTCAGTTTACCTTCTCTTCTTAACAACTATGAGTGCTGATACTGCTGCGACCAGTCCCCAAAGTGCAAGATACGGCGCCAGCACCAGCGGCTTATTGACAGCCATTGCTACTCCGCCGACAGGATTACTGCACTCAATCACTGCCCTGATCATAATGTTTTCTGGTAGCGGGTCCCAGGACCTTGGAGTGCCTAAATAGCTGTGGCCAGCTGTTGACGACATGTCAAGGCCTAGTAGTGAATCACCTAAGGCCAAGAACTCAACTGCAACCCAGAAGTCCCCTGTAACAGTCATGTCCTTTGGTGTTAGAAAGATCTCATTCCATGCGTTGTTGATAGCGACATCGTAACTGAAAGGCGGCGTCAACTCTGTGACTCCATCGCTACCGAGTATGTGGATGTTCACAAGAGTGCCTGCTGCTTCTCGGTTGTAGACTCTTGCTTTGATCAACTTTGCGTTGGTGCAGCCGTCGGGCAAGGAGAATTTGACAGCCAAATAGGCGCCGAGTGCAGCCATACCACTTTCCGGCACACCATCGTCGTAGGCCAACTCTGTACTTGCGAATGCGCCCGGAATCACAGACAGAGCAAGAAGCGTCAAAATGGTGACGGAGATCAGTCTATGCCTCAATTGTACCGTCGCAGTTAATGGGTTAGGTTTTGAGGTAGATAAGACTTGCCGAGAATCCCGAAATATAGGAAAGAAAGGCTGGAGATTCTGGATCATCTCGAGTAGGAGCCAGGCTGGCGCCAGTAGAGGAGGAAGCCCCAGCGAGCCCCCTGAAATACCTTTACATCTATGTAAAAGCCTAGGCGTTCCTTTCTGGTTCTGCTTACCTTGCGGCTGCTGTCTGTTTGATTTGATGTTCTCCAACTTGCCTTACTGGGCTGTGCGAGTCATCCCGCTCCATTCAACAGTGAAGGTGCAATCACCAATATGTGAAGGATCCCATACGGCCGTTAGACGTGGACACCGCAAAGCTAGGCAAGGAATTATCCAGCTTCACCAACGCAAACAATGCACCATTGAACTCGGAAGACGCTGTCTCGCTACCGCAAATTCAGCTTGCAGGTGATCACCTTGGCAGGACAGAGGATGCGTCAGCTTCGAGGCATGGAGATTGTTGCACGGGGAGGCCAAGTGAGGTGTGTCTCTGACTTTGAGTATCTGGTTCGATCTCAAAGTACGGCCACATGGTACCGAGTCAAGTGGAGGAAAGGCAGATGGCTATGTGAATGCGCAGATTACCTCAAGAAAATGAGATCGTGCAAGCACGCCCATGCTGTCTCATTCCTGCTTAGACTACCTGAGATACTGTCGGCCAATCCTGACTGCAGAATTCCTAACGTGCCCACCGTAAAGGAGTCATAGAGTGAGTATGAAGAGAAGATCACACTCTGATGTTCTGAAAGAAAAGGGGCTCAGGATTGCTTGCGAGGGGACGGTCAAGAAGATCAGCGACTCCAGCTACCTGGTTCGCACAAACCCTGCTGAACCCTGGCGTGAAGTTGTTTGGGACGGCCAATCCTGGCAGTGCCAATGCAGATTCAACTCCAACCATCAAAGTACATGCAAACACATTTACGCCGTGCTCTTCACCCGTGTCCTCAACTCATTCGGAGATGGTGAGAATACGTGTCCCGACTGCGGATCAGACGACTTGGTCAGGAAAGGATTAAGGAAAAACAAATCCAGCATGGCTCAACGGTACTACTGCAGAACCTGCGGCCTCAACTTCATAGACAGACCAGGATTCTACAAGATGAAAGGAAACGCTCGATCCATCGTAGCCTCGATCGACCTGTACTTTAAGGGCCTATCGCTCTCTAAGATTCAGGATCACCTTCGAGCCTTCTATGGCGTGAAAGTGACCCGGCCAGCTATTCTCAGCTGGATCCATGGATATGTTAAGCTTCTAGACAGCTACCTCTCCAAACTTCATCCGAAACTGAGCAAGACTTGGCATGCAGGTGAGACAAAGTTGAACGTGAACGGACAACACCAACAGCTCTGGAACATGCTTGATAATGGGACAAGATTCCTAATCGCAAATCACCTTACGCTAAGAAGAAGAGGACAAGATGCCAAACGACTGATCAAAAAAGCCTTAGCCACATCCATAAGTCCACCCGTCTCTGATAACCGACGGCCTATCCTCCTACGGACCTGCGATACAAGACACGCTAAGGAAGGATGGAAGACGTGTCAGGCATATAGCAAAGGTTGGCTTGGTGGACGGTCGAAACAACATCATCGAAAGCTTTCATGGAACACTGAGAGAGCGCAGTAAAATAATGCGTGGTCTTGATAATAGCAGGTCGGCTCAACTCTATGCTAAAGGGATCAGACTATACTACAATTTTGTTCGTCCACACTCAACTCTAAACGGTGCAACCCCGGCAGATGCGGCGGGGATCGGGTTGGGAGCAGAAGATAACCGGTGGATGAGTCTCATTCGTAAATCCGTGAAGAGAAGACGAAAACCTTCTCGTCGTTTCTCCCAGAACGGACGAATCGCCGGTGTCCGCATCAGAGCCTAATCGCAAAAGGGCTATTACATTCAGTGCAACTTTGTCTTCGCTCACTCGCACACATCCTGAAGTCTGCCTCCTGAACTACCGCATGTTGAAGCTGCGGAGTTTTTGATTTTTGATGTCAATAGTATCCCCTTTTCACCGCTCCTAGGACTCTGGTGCAATTCATCCATGACTTACGATGTGGCGTCTTTATTCCTTTTTCACTAAAGGTACCCTTAACAGGTGAACAGGGACGAGGGGACTGTTAAGAATTTGCACCTATCAGAAACAACTCTTAAGAATGCGGTGCCTTAACGTATAGAACTTTAACACCCCGTGCCTTGCTCAAACCTTTCCTGACACGAACCATGGTGGGGATTGTCTTGAACCCAACCTCCTTGTTCTCATTATCAATCTCAACCTCCAGGAAGTCGCCTATCCTTAATCCGTCGGTTCCCCAGTGGTTTCCAATAACTTGCGGTCTCATGCTCGTGAATGCTATCAGTGCAGCCGCTGCCCTAGCATCAAGCCAGCATGCTCTGAAGACTCTTGAAAGCTGCTCAGCAGTCGGCGCCTGCTCCTCTGTCAGAGTGGGCGAATCATCAACACCAGCGATCTTGATGTATGCTCGCACCTCAACACGGTTATGAAGCAACCATGACTTGAGAGCCTTAACAACACTCTCAATGTAGCTACCTGCATGCCCCCTCCCCTCCATCTCCGTAACAATATCCATCAGCAGATTAGAGGCATCCTGCTCACTCATCCCTGCAAGTTCACGAAAAGATATCTTCCGGGTGGCACATAAAGAACCCATGCGTCTCAGATAGACATCCGCAGTAATCCTGCTACCCCGTGCCAGATTATCGTACCATCTGCGAACCTCTGGATCATCCAGCAAATGGCGATACTTTGCTTTCAACATAACACATTTATCATATCCCCTTTTAAACGACCCAGCCTCCAAATTCAGTTGTGACCCAAAATCGAGAGAGGGTTCTGAACCCAAATCGGAGTGGGCCGGGATAGGTTGATACCGTCGTTTAGAACCGTCGCATCTCTTGCGTTGTCTGCGAGAAACATATCAATCAGAAAGCATGAAGCAGGCGACTAATAATAAAGACTTCCTATGGATTGGCGGGCCCGACGGGATTCGATGCGTTTTCGGTGCTGGATTTAGGCTCAAAATTCGCGCGGGTTCATATCCTAGAGGGTTTGAACCTCGGAGCAATGCATCTGAACCTGACGTGTTTTGCGGCGGATAGCACGCGTTATTTAGAAGAGAAACTAAGGCCTTCCTAGGATTATTATTCTGCCGTCCTTTCCAATGTTTAGCTCATTCTGCTGATTGAACACTCGAACAAACGCATTCTCTAGCCTGACACTGTCTCCAACCTTCACCAAATCCACTTGATCTCGCCACAGGTTCAGCCTTATCGAACCTGCCTCATCCTGCAAGATTGCGGCCGCAACCCTTGCGGGGCCAAACTTAGTTGCAACTGCCTTCACCTCACCGATTTTTGTTATTCTGCCAGTGACTGTTAGATTTCGCATACCCTGCTTGATATCCGATATCCTAACCGAGGAGAACTGTTCGCCCATTTTGACTTCACCCGATGGTGCACCACGGGTGCTTCAGTGGTTTAAGGTAGGGCTTGATTGCAAGGGCAATCGCCTGAGCTAGCAGTGGCGGAACTGCATTGCCAATCTGCCTAAATTGCTGGGTCATCGGACCCATGAATCTGTAACTGTCGCGAAAGGACTGTACTCGAGCTGCCTCCCGCGGAGTGAAGGATCTGGCTTGATCATTATCAGGATGGACATACATCAAACCATCTTTTTGCATGTGCGCAAGAATCACACTTGACGGCCTATCCCAGCGCTGCTTTTTGATCTTGTCTCTGAATTTGTCCGACTTGTAAGGCCTCAAATTCTCAGGCAAGTCTATCATCTTCCCCCCCGGCTTTAACATTTTGAATAGTTTCCTATCTCGTTCACTGTGTTGTCTAGCCACATGGTTGTAGAGTTTGGAAGAACCTTCACGGCTCCACCTCTGGTATGAAGTAAGGTCAGAAGCTGAGAGATAATTTGTTTCATCCTGACCTTCGCCAGATTCCAGTGGAGGAAGATCAGAAATTGCATCGCGGACGGTCTGATATGGCCTCATTACGTTCGTACACTGATCCAGCGTGGTCTGAAGGTCTTTGAAGGGATCGAAATGAGTCTTCTTTGGAAAAGGGTTCGACACGCCTATTCTGTTTCCAATGAAGATAGTTCTTTTCCTCACCTGTGGGACTCCGTAGTCAGCCGAGTTCAGAAACTCAACGTTTGTACCGTATCCTATCTTCTTAAAGTCTTCAAGAACTTGGTCCTTGATTTGGCCTCCTTCAAATGAGACCATTCCTGGAACATTTTCCATCACAAAAAACTGGGGTCTCAAAGCATTAACAGTCTTCACGAAACAGCTGTAGAGCCTATTCCTGTCATCATCAATGAAACTGGCTCTGTAGACCCCTCTCTTGTTCTTGTGTGTTCTCAGATGATTTATTTTGGGTCGACCAACAAGAGAAAAACTCTGGCACGGTGGCCCACCGATAACAACATCAACACGCCCTTTGACTGAAAGTTTCTCCAGATTACTTTGAATTACCTCGGTGCCATCGAGATAGAAGTTATGCTTGAGAGTCTCACAACCCCATCTATCATTATCAACTACGGCCACTACTCTGTAGCCCGCGTCTTTGAATCCTTGGCTTAGTCCGCCAGGTGCGGCAAAAAGATCGAGGACAGATGGAGTTCTTCCTACCGTGCGGTCCAGCTCCATATGTACTCCATCACCGGCCATGCCGCCTCATGTAAAGAATGATATTCAAAATCTTCATCCTTTAAAATATGTGGCTCATCTTGCCAAGAGAGAATGCTAATTCGTCCCGCTTCTGACATGTGTAGACCTCTGTAGGTTTATGAATGTTTATGGGACATGTAGGTTTATAAAGGTTTATGTAACCTTATACCAAAAAGGGCATTGATGACCTTGGAAAGAATTTTGGGAATAGCCTCCGTTGTTCCAGTCAATGGTGATGAGCCAAGAAGCTACAGAGTCACGCTTATCGAAGCTGTAGTTGAGAGACTTAAGGTAAGAAAGGGGGATAGGATCATTTTCATGCACGATGAAAAAATAGATCGTGTATATATTGAAAAGGCCTAAGCGCGTGCCTCTTACGCCCTCCAGCGGTCTCCTGCTGTAATCGAATTTCAGGTGGCGCGAAAAAGGTATTTTCGCAGGGCGTAAATATCTGTAGACTTCAGTGCGGTAATCCAGCATCTAGAGAAGTAGTTGTTTCTGACATTTCATCTTGGTCGTTCACCCATTTCTCGAACTCTAGGTGCGCTAAGAAAACCTATGGCCTTATTTTCTGGCATTATGCCCTTGAGATATTCCAAAGCCTCGGCAGATCTCAGGTGCACCAGACTCACCTCAAGACTCTGACAGACTTGAAATCTTCTGGAAGAGTCTATTGCATGGCACGGCTTATCAATACACGCCTTTTTGTGACGTTCAATGCCCGACCGGAGGGAAGACGACATAATTCGTTTTCTCGACTCATTCATTCTTCCTGATGCCCCTCTGTAACGGTTGACTGCATTGCTGATTCGACCTAGGCTGATCTCGACGTGTCCACATCGGGGGGATAGGTGTTAAGTGTGATTTCCCATAATTATTTCACTAGGGGTTCTGCTGTTTTGGTTATTTCTGTTTTCTCCAGTGGAAGCTTTCTGTAGAAGGCTTGGATTGGGGTTTCGAGGGTTTCGATGTTTAGGCTGAGGTGAGGCTTGACCTCGTTGTGCCAGTGGACGTACTCATCGATTGATCTGAATTGATGCTTCTTCTGTTCGTAGACGCCGTAGAACCTTTCCAGCTTCCCATTCGTCTGGGGATGGTTGACGCGGCAGAGGAGGTGTTTGATTCCATTGTCGGCTAGATACTGTTCGAATTGGCTTATGCCCTTCTCTTTACGTTCTCCCTCATTAGCGTAGAACTGGCTTCCGCGGTCTGTCAGGATCTCTCTTGGGGGTCCGTGCTTGGTTATGGCCTGCTTCAGGACCAGCAGGGCGTTATCGGCTGTGGCTTCCTTGAATACGCCGTAGCCTGTTGCCAGTCTGGATGCGTCGTCCAGGTAGGCTATCCACCATTCTCCGGTATCCAGCTGCTTCCAGTCTGTATGCCATAGGCTCATGCTGTGCTCCCTCTCATATCTGACCCATTTCCTTCTTCTCTGTTTGGATGGCTCCGGCATGGCTCTCCCAGCCTCCTTCAAGACCATGTGGATCGTGTTATGGGGCAGCTTAACCTGGTAGATGTCGCTGAGTACGCGCTCCAGGGTTAAAGCGTTAACCTTGAGCTCATCATAAACCTTCAAGACCAATGCGGCATCATTCAGGCTGATCGATCCTCCTTTAGGCCTGCCTGGAGTCTTCAGTGTGGGGATGGTGCCTGTCTGCTTGTATGCCTGCCAGAGCTGCTCCACCCGTCTATGTGAGATGCGCTGGATCAACGCTAACTCGCCTGCACCCCTCCCCCTGAGCTTCTCATGGATTATCCAGCGTATCTTCCGCTCATTCAGCTTAACCATAAACCGTCTATAACGGGTAGTGAAATATTTTCGGGAAAGGAGACCACACCCGTGTTAAGCATAAAGTTCAAATACAGGAGTTGGGTTTAGAATTCTCCGTAAACCGTCAACCACAAGTCAAAGACCGTGAACCAAATGTATGGATTAAGATATGAATATTTCACAATAAACCCGAAAAAGGAGTTCCAAGTCTTTTTCGCCAGAGAAGAAGAATTTGCAAGATTCTACCGGGACCTTGTTGGAATGTTAGACAGCAAGCGTGTTCCCCGATATGTCGTGTTCGGTTTGTTTGGGGTGGGCAAGACTCATTTCTTGCTACACCTTGGGCACGAGATTGCTGATAGAGCAGATGCTGTTTACGTCGAGACACCGAGCTCTCACAGACGCACCTCGTTCGTTGAGTTTTATCGCTCTATCATATCTGCACTGGGTAGAAACACCATTCTTAGTCTTCTTGAAGAGGGGATGAGAAATCCTGAGGCAGCTAAGGAATTCGGACTGAGCGAAGATCTTGCATACGTGATAAACAATGCAGTAAAGGAAAAAAAATTCTACATTCTGTGGAAGTTCCTAAGCGGCGAGAAGCTAAAGCCAGCGGAGGCTGAGGCGCTACAGGCGGTCAGGCCCGGACTATCTGCAGAAGAAGCCGTCACATTGCTCAACACCGTGGCCATCATACATGAGAGGACAAAAGGTAAGCCCCTGCTGCTGTTAGTTGATGAGTTTGAGAATACGATGAATATTGGCGGCGACGCCAGAACGGCCTTCACAGAGGCCATGCGCTCACTTGTTGATGAGGGTAGCAGAGTTGGAGTCGTATTTGCCCTGACTTCAAGAGCGCTTGCTGAGATGCCGTCTGCCATTTATGATGAACCTGTCAGGAGGAGGATAGGCATTACAAACTACATTCCCTTTCAAGAGTATAAAGAGGATGAGCTTGAGAAGTTCATGCATCAAACAATAAGTTACAGGCGCGAATCGGAATTCGATATCAAAGGAGCATTAGCAAATCTCAAGACATCCGAGACAATAGAATTCGATACGTATCCTTTCAGCAGAGAAGCGCTAAGGGAAATAGTAAACTCTGTGGTTCTTTTCAGAGAACAGGGAAAAGTTGAGGCGCTAAGACCCAAAGAAGCGCTTGAGATGATGGACAAAGGTCTGCGAGTAGCTATCGCCACGAAACTTCCCTTCATAGGAAGGGAGACAATCCTCGCTGTGAGAGAGGAAGTGGTGGAGGCTTTGAGACTTTGAAGGTTCACTGGATGCGTTATTTGATAGGTGATGCCGGAAACCTTCAACGAATGTACTTGGCCGTTAAGACAGCTTCCGAAAATGGTGTTGAAAACCTTCAAACACTGTGCGAAATCTATCTCAGGAAATATCGACATCTGACAACCGAAGGTTCAAGAAAAAGGGGTCTCATGAAGTCGGAATGGAGGTCAGCCGAACCGCATTTCAGTTTGGCAAGAGAGCTGGACCTTCTTGAATGGAGAGAAAGAGAAAGGTGGAGAATGACTTTCGGAGCAGGCAGGACTTATCTATCTCTGTGTGATAACAACTCGAATTCTGTACCGATGTCGCTTCTTCTACATCAACTTATGACCTATGATCGCACCTTCACCGTTCCTTTTCTGATAAGACTCGTTGAAGCTGACTACGACTTTGTCGCTGGTAAATTTGTTGGGCTCGAGAAATATGTCAGGCAGGTCTGGGAAGAGATATGGGAGATTCACGGACGTGAACTTCAGAACATGGAGCCTCCGCTTCCCAAACCTCCCAAGAAAGAGAACAGGACACTATTACATCACGGCATGGCCAGAGTCAGATTCCTTAACAAGAGAGAAGGACTTCACCTGAACATAGACAGGCTGAATAAGCTCGCCCATCAGTTCCACGGCTTCGAGGACTCTGACGAGATGCCTCCCGATTCCTTCTTCAGAATTGGAACTGCGATCAGCGGTAGGGAACCATCTAAAATGAACGAAACAGAGATCACGGAGAGCATTCTGCTAGCCTTCTACAGTTTACAGAGGGCTGATCATGCATCCGGATATGGCATTTACCTATATGTCAATGAGAAAGCTCTGCCAGAGAAAGCGGTTGATTGGAAGACATTTACAGCTCACCTCAGGAAGGGGTACCCATTCTCTACCAGAACGAGCTTCCGACGAGATGACTACTTGGTCACAGTGGAATCACGCAGGGAGTTGGCTGAGTAATGACAGACAAGTTCACGAGGCTGAAGAGAAGATTTAGGAAAATGTACAACGAAGGCCTCACCTACCGTGAAATCTGTGAGAAACTCGAAATTAGTGTTTTGACAGCTCATGCGTGGAGACAGAAGCTGAATCTTCCTAAGAGACTACACGGACCCAGTTCTTGGATGGATGAGAGAAGAATTGGAGGGAAAAGTGCAAGAGAGATACTGGAGAGAATAGCTGAAGCTGTTGGTCTTTCCCCAAGAGATATAGAATTCATCCTAATGCGTTTTGAGAAACTCAAATCACAAGGCTCCGTCCGCGGCAGAAGACAGCTTCAATGCATTCTAACAGCAGCTTATCTATATTTGCGGTGGGAAGGTTCGAAAAAACAACCCATGTCTCCAAAGAACTTTGTCACAGCTTGTGAAGACAACGGTTACAAGATCGGCCGACGGATGCTCCTGATGGAGAGTAGACTCTTCACAACGGCAGGGCTATACCCCGCAACCCACCTCAAACCTCAGGAACTCTTGGAAAGGGTGTGGAGCTCGCTTAAGACGAAATTCGTCCTGTCAGACGAAGTTAAAGGAGCAGCTATTGAACTAATGTCGCAGCATAGTCTTATGGGAAGAACTCCGGAGGTAGTGGTGGCCGCGTCTCTTTATGTTGCAGCCCAGAAATATGGAACAAAAATCACGCAGTGCGCCCTAGCGGACAAGTTTGGGGTGACAGAAGTTTCGATCAGAAATTGCATCAAGCTGATGGGTTGCGCCGACTATCGCAAGCTAGGGAGTACTAATCGGCAAAAACTAAGTAAACTGGAGTTGCCGACAAAACAGACGCAGGAATCAAGAATGTCGAATGGAGAGATCTCAACCGATAAAGGTTCAATGCGTGTCGCTGAGAGCTTTGAAGAGTGCTCTGAGAAATCATATGGAATCTCCAAGAAGAGTCTCAGGATTGGTGATCTCCCGTGAGTTCTGAAGGTCTTCCAGACTCTGCAGAACTGATTAAGCCCAAGATTACTGAAGACTATCAGATTCTTGCGGCGCTAGCCAGCACAGGCGCAGGATTCGAAGCTCTTGGCGGCAGCTCTCTAATGCTAACGGAACCTGTGGAAAATAGTGTTGACTCAATAATTGAGGCCAACAAGAAGGGCGTCCGGGTCAAGGGGATCATAAGAATTTTCATCGATAGGCGTAATGAGCAGGTTGTCATAGTTGACAATGGACTAGGATTCATCGAACCAAGACATATCTCCGAGCGACCATTTGATTCTCTAAAGAAATATGACCCGGATCTTACAGGAAAATTCGCTCGAGGTCTGCAGGGATTCAGATCCTACTGTAACACATTACTTTTCATATCTAGACGGCTGGAGGTTCCTCGGAATGAAGTCTTCAAGGGAAAGAGAGGAAATACGGTGCAATTGGAGTTCAAGGCTGAAAGGGTCGAGGTCGCTGTAGGAGTCGTTGATGATGAATTTGAGCGATGGAGTTGGGGAGATTTCAAGCATGGAGCTATAGCCTTCTACAGAGACTGGAAGAAAGGGGAGTTCTCAAAAATAAGAAGAGAGAAACTCGTCAGAAGGATAGAACGGCATTTTGGAGAGCTGATACGAAAGGGTCGGATGGAAATCCTGATCTGGGAAGGTGACGAACTCACTCCCGGCAAGAAGATACCTGGCCGGGATTTCTATGAGTGCAAACCACGTGACTATTCTGGTCTACAGAGGGTCAACTTGCCTCCTATGTCTTACATGGAGAATGGAGTGAAAAAAGGAGATGTTGTGTTTGAGCTCTATCTGACAACACGGGGTAAACGTGATAGAGAATGGCTTCCATTTCTGATGTACAAGGACAGGCCAGTGGGGGATGCTCCTATCAAGGAGATAGCTGAGTTTGCAGAATCGCCGGTATGGGACAGCCAGTATCTAACTGGATTCATTCGAGGGGACTTCTGTGAGATCAATGAGCTCAGGCTCGCAATGAAACCCGGCGTGGCCAGAGATTTCCTGTACCAGCAGATAGAGGCAGCTGAACCCGCCCTTGAAGGTGCGATCAAAGCCTATCACAGAGGACTCATCGACATACGAAGAAGCCAAGAGATAAACCAGCTAGTAAACAAGCTTCAGTCATTCCTGAAAAATAAGAGGATCTTCGACTTCAAGATTGCTAGAGAACTTGGCCAGCTATCCACTGGCGAGAAGCCAGAAAGAATCAAAGTTAGCGCTGGACCTGGCAGTGAT
>Ga0136653_10001165_pt1 | contig 14258 bp, 10 predicted proteins | sample LakKivw275mmetaG_FD_94866 | JGI IMG/M metagenome (GOLD analysis project Ga0136653, IMG submission 94866) | Anoxic lake water microbial communities from Lake Kivu, Rwanda to study Microbial Dark Matter (Phase II) - Lake Kivu water 275m metaG... | ecosystem: Environmental > Aquatic > Freshwater >... | reverse complement strand
GCAGGCAATGCCTCCCAGACCAGCGATGGCGCGGCGGCCCTGGTCTTAATGTCGAAAGAGAGGGCAGAGGCATTGAGGGCGAAACCCATGGCGACTTTCAGGTCCTTTGCGGTGGCCGGGGTTCCCCCTGAAGTGATGGGCATTGGTCCTGCTTATGCGGTTCCAAAGGCATTGAAGAAGGCCGGGCTCACCCTTGATCAGATCGGTCTTGTTGAGTTGAACGAAGCCTTTGCCTCGCAGGCCCTCTATGTGATCCGGCAACTGGGTTTAAATCCGGAACTCGTCAATGTCAACGGAGGAGCGATTGCGGTTGGGCATCCCTTGGGATGTACGGGTGCAAAGCTCACGACCTCTTTACTTTATGAAATGAAGCGAAGAAATGTCCGTTACGGTCTGGTGACGATGTGTATCGGGGGCGGTATGGGTGCTGCCGGAGTCTTTGAAAGAACAGAATAGAATAATTAGAGGATGTGTGGCAAGAGATAGCGACTCGGAATTTATTTGAACTTGCGATCCTAAATCCGAAGCACGAAATCCGAAATCCGAAACAAATTCGAATTACCGAAGCACAAAATTTAAAACGAAAGAAGTTTTGAATTTGGATTATTTGGTTTTGGGATTTGTTTCGAATTTCGATATTCGAATTTCGAATTTTTATTAAGGAGGGGGACATTATGGAAGAGTTCGTTAAGGGTGGAGCGTTTCTGATTGAATCGATTTCTCCTCAGGAGGTTTTTACACCGGAAGAATTTTCTGAGGAACAGAGGTTGATTGCAAAGGCGGTTATGGAGTTTGTGGAGGGGGAACTTCAACCGGTGGCCGAGGATATTGAAGAGAAGAAAGAAGGACTCCTTCCGGGACTGATCAGGAAGGCGGGTGAGCTGGGCTTTCTCTCCGCAGACATCCCGGAGGAGCATGGAGGCCAGGAGCTGGACAAGGTCAGTTCTCTCCTGATGATGGAGAGGATGGCTCCTGCAGGAGGTTCCTTCATGGCCACTTTCGGAGTTCAGACCGGAATTGGGTCTCTTCCGATCATCTTTTTCGGGAATAAGGAACAGAAGAAGAAGTACCTTCCCAAAATTGCAACCGGAGAGTGGATTGCCGCCTATGCCTTAACCGAGCCTGAGGCGGGGTCGGATGCCCTCAACGCCAAGACGACCGCCACCCTCAGCCCAGATAAAAAATATTACCTTTTGAATGGTCAGAAGCAATTCATCACCAATGCCGGAATCGCGGATATGTTTGTGACCTATGCCAAAGTGGACGGAGACAAATTCACCTCCTTCATCGTGGAGCGTAGTTTCGAGGGGGTTTCCCTCGACGAGGAGGAAAATAAGATGGGGGTGAAGGGGTCCTCCACCCGGAGCGTCATTTTCACCGATGCGAGGGTCCCTGTGGAGAATGTCCTGGGAGAGGTGGGAAGAGGGCATGTGGTCGCTTTTAATACGCTCAATGTCGGCCGTTTCAAATTGGGTGCGGGTTGTCTGGGAGGGGCCAAGGCGGCCCTTCAGGATGCCGTAACCTATGCGAAGCAGAGGATTCAATTCGGGAAACCGATTGCCGAATACGGATTGATCAAGCATAAGATTGCGGAGATGGCCATTCGTTCTTTTACGATGGAGAGCATGGTTTATCGGACGGCTGCTCTGGTCGACCGGATTCTTCAGCCAATTGATCGTCAGTCTGATGATGTTGGGATTCAGATGGCAAAAGGAATTGAGGAGTATGCCATTGAAGACTCGATCAACAAGGTCTACTGCTCAGAGATGTCCGGCTATGCGGCGGACGAGGCCCTTCAGATCCATGGGGGGTACGGTTATATCCATGAGTATGCGATTGAGCGGGGATACAGGGATTCCAGGATCAACCGCATCTGGGAAGGGACCAACGAGATCAATCGGCTTCTGATCATGGATATGTTAACGAAACGGGCAATGAAGAACCGCCTCCCTGTTCTCGCCGCGGCCCAGAAGGTTGCAGGCGAACTGCTCACCCTTCGTCCGAAGGTGGAATCCGATGACGGCCAGCTGACCCTCCAGAAGGAGATGGTGGAGATGGCGAAGAAGATCTCCCTCCTCGTTGCGGGAGCGGCGGTTCAAAAGTATATGATGAAATTGGCAGAGGAGCAGGAGATCCTGGGATGGATCAGTGACATGGTGATCGAGGTTTTTGCCATGGAGAGCGCCCTCCTTCGAGCGATGAAGTCCATGGAAAAAATCGGAGACGAAAAATCCCGGATTCAGAAGGCCATGGTCAAGGTCTATGTGAATGATGCCTTTGACCGGGTGGAGGGTTTTGCGAAGCAGGCCTTTTCAGCGATTTCCGAAGGGGATATCCTAAGGACCCAGCTTTCCGCTCTAAAAAAACTCAGCCGTTTCACCCCTGTCAATACGGTCGCTTTGAGACGGGAGATTGCGGATTATGTGATTAAAGTGGGAAGATATCCGTTTTAAAAGAATAACCAATACGAAAAATTCCAATAGCCAGATAATTTTTCATGGCTGAGTGTCACCCCTGTCTACCGCAGGCAGGCACAAACTATGAAAATGGATATTGGGTAGGGGAGGCTTTAGCCTCCCATTTGGGCGACTAAAGTCGCCCCTACCCACCCATCATCCAATGACCGAAATTCTCCTCTTACTTTCCCCCTTCTCCCCTTGGAGCCTGTGTTGTAATGAGGGAAGTCCCATGTTTGTCATTCTGAACGAAGTGAAGAATCTCAGGAAATCAATAGGTTAGAAACCAGAGATTCTTCGGCTAAAGCCTCAGAATGACATTACGACACAGCCCCTTGGAGGAGAGGATTGAGGTGAGGGGGATATTAAGCCCTCTCATAAAACGTGCGTCCGGATCGGGCCATCTCTTTAAGCAGAGAAGCAGACCTGAATCGGGCACCATGCTCCTGCTCCAGTTTCAACAGATACTGATGGATATTGCCGACCCCCCACGCATCCGCATAACGGAGAATACCTCCCCGGTAGGGAGGAAATCCAAGCCCGTAGACTACGGCCAGATCCATATCCTGGGGCCGATCGCAGATTCTCTCTTCGATCATGTAAGCCGCCTCGTTGATGGCCCGGGCAAGCATGCGGCCGATGATCTCCTGATAGGAGAGTTTTTTGGGTTCGATCCCTTTTCCTTTCAGATATTCCCGGATGAATTCCATCACCTTGGGATTGGGGACCGGCTTTTCGCCACCATAATCGTACCAGCCCGCTCCTGTCTTACGGCCATAGCAACCGGTCCGATAAAGGATTTCATAAATGGGCGATATCTCCCATCGCTCTCCGAGAGAGTGTTCAAAATTTTTGATTACGTGATAGTTGATGTCGAGGCCGGTGAGATCCCCGAGGGTGGCCGGTCCCATGGGCAGGCCAAAATCGAGGATGGCTTCCTCAATCTCAAACGGATCCACTCCCTCCCCTACCATAAAAGTTGACTCGCCCATGAGGGCTCCGAGCTGCCTCGATACATAGAAGCCAGGGCCATCGTTTACCACCACAGGCACTTTTCGTAACGCCCTTGCCATGGCGACAGCCGTGGCCAGCGTCACATCGGATGTCTCCTTTCCGCAGATGATTTCCAGCAATTGCATCCGTTCCGCAGGGTTAAAAAAGTGGAGTCCGATCATCCTGGCGGGGTCTTTCAGGACAGAGGCCATCTCTGTAATGGGAAGGGCTGATGTATTGGTGGCGAAGATGACCTCTGGCCGGCAGACCTGCTGAAGTTCTTTCCAGATACACTGTTTAATCTCCATATTCTCCAGTACAGCCTCTATAATGAAATCCACCCGTCTCAGGTCTTCGAGGGAGGTGGTGGTGGTCAGGTGTTCCCGGATCATCCGATCCAGATCCTGCTGGGTCATCTTTCCTTTCTTGATCGGGTAATCAAAGGTCTTCCGGATGGCGGATATGCCCTTCTGAATGGCCTCCTCATTGATATCCCAGAGGACCGCATCAAATCCGTTGCTGAGGAGAAGGTGGGTAATACCCGATCCCATTGTTCCTCCTCCGAGCATCGCGACGTTTCTCATCTTTTGCGGCTCCACCCCTTTGATTCTCGGAAGTTTCCCTGCGGCCCTGGTGTTGAGAAATATTCCGATGAGATTCTTGGCCACATCCGACAGGGCACAATCGCTGAAGAGTTCAGACTCGATCTTCAGGTCGGCTTCGAAATCGTCAGAGAGGCCTCGCTCCATGGCCTCGATGGCCTTGAAAGGTGCGATATATCCTTTGCCTTTCCTGTTTGCCTCCTCCCTGGCGTAAGAGATGATCATCTTCTTCATGACCACATTTGGAAGCCGGTCTTTTCGCAGGCGTGTCCTCCGGTCCCGGTGGTTTAATTCACCGGAGACGAATCGCCTCGCTACTTCTAATGCCTTCTCTATCAGGGCTTCCGAAGAGACCACTTCATCAATGCAACCTTTCTCCAGTCCTTCCTCTGAAGAGATGGCCTCTCCGGTTAGAATCATCTTTAAAGCATCCGGAAGGCCTACCAGACGCGCAAGCCTCTGTGTCCCGCCTGCGCCAGGGATCAGGCCGACCTTAACCTCCGGCTGCCCCACCTGGACTCCCCTGGCCGCAATCCTGTAGTGGGAGGCCATGGCGATTTCCATGCCTCCGCCGAGGCAGTTTCCATTCATCGCCACAATCACGGGTTTGGGTCCATCTTCAATGGAGTTGAGGAACAGGTTATTCTCCATGACCCGATTCAGAAGGACCTCCCTTTCAGTCACCTGCTGGATCTCGGTGATGTCTGCTCCTCCGGTGAAGTTCTTTCCGGTTCCGGTGAGGATCAACGCTTTGACCGTATCGTCTTCAAAGGCTGAACTCAAGGCATCCCTGATTTCCTCTACAAATGATCTGGAGAGCTGATTGACAGGCGGATGGTTTAAGGTGAGGATAGCTACCCCCCGGTTCAAATCAACCTTTAGCATCCGGTAGTCTGATTTCATCTCTTCTCACTCCTCTGAATTTTTTGACTCTCTTTCAATAAGGGTGGCTACCCCCTGCCCGCCGCCCACACAGGCATTGGCAAGACCGAAGCGGCCACTCTTGATTTTTAAAATCCGGGCCAGGGTGCCCACCAGACGAATACCTGTGGCTCCCAGTGCATGCCCGATGGCTATTCCTCCACCCATCACATTGACCCGGTTTGGATCAATCCCTAACTCCCTGATGCAGTTGAGGGCAACGATCGCAAAGGCTTCGTTAATTTCCCAGTAATCGATATCCTCTACCTTCAGGCCTGCCTTCTTCAGGACCATACGGCTTGCAGGAACAGGACCCGCCCCCATGATCGTAGGGTCCACCCCTGCAAAACCAATGGAACGAATGGTCGCCAGAGGATCGATTCCCTTTCTTACAGCAGTCTCCTCTGACATCAGGATCATGGAGGTCGCCCCCGCATTCAGGGGAGAGGAATTTCCGGCGGTGATCACCCCGTCGGGTTTAAAGGCCGGTTTGAGGTCTTTCATCCCTTCAAAGGTCGCATCCTCTCGAACAGCCTGATCCCGGTCCACGGTTAAGATTTTTCCGTCTGCCTGCACAGCTTCAACGGGAAGGATCTCATTCTTGAAAAAACCTTCTCTCTGAGCTTTGGAGGCCATCTGGTGAGATCGGGCTCCCCATGAATCCATCTCTTCTTTTGTAATCCCTCTCTGGCGGAAAAGCTTTTCTGCGGTCAGTCCCATATTCGTGCTGGTATGAATATCCCAGTGCGAATAGACCGGGTCTTTGAAGAGTCCGGGGTTGAGGGAGACAATACCCTTCTCCTTAAGAGGGCCACCCATAGGAACCCGGGTCATATGTTCCATTCCGCCCACCATGATGATATCTGCAAAGCCCATGGCTATTTCCATAAATCCCATGTGGATACAGGCCATGGAGGAGCCGCACTGTTGATCAATAAATTTTGAGGGAATCTTCTCCGGCAGATTGGCCAGGAAGAGCGGAAGCCTGCCCCCGTAGGTCCACTGTTCGCTTACGCCATAAGCGGATCCGACAATGAAATCATCCACCTCTTCGGCTTTGATCCCGGTCCGATCGATCAATTCCGGGAGAAGCCTGGCTAAAAGTTCATCCGTCCTGAGCCGGTGAAACCAATCCCTTGCAGGATCATTGGGCCTTGACCTTGAAAAGGCGGTCCTTAAATAACCTGCAATGACGACTTTCCTCATCTTGCCCTCTTCCCCGGCCCACCTATCGGTGAGCCGGGCAATACCTACATCATCAACGTTAAAAAATATTTTTATTAACCCTTAATCCCTGCCAGCCTCTTTACCAGATTCTTTCGGGATTCAATGTCATACTGTGTGGTGATGGCAATCGCCTCCATGATCGGCGAACCTCCGCCATGATAGGACCCAATCAAATGAATTCCTCCGCTGGCAGAGCAGAGAATATCGCCAATATAACGCCAGAGCTGTGCGGCATCTTCCGGAGGAACATCCGGGTTTCGAGTGATGTATTTATAGAGGAGATCCTTTGTCTCGGGGTTGATAAAATCTCCTTCATAGGGAAAGGTGGCCGGAATACCACCCGAGATGTCGCACAGGATCTCAGCTTCCCTGAAAACTGCCTCACCCGTGAGATTGCGACCTACATTGGCATAAATGGAATGCGGGATGTAACTTCCCGGTCCATAAGGCATAGGCCCCACCCCGGGGACGAACAGTTCGGGTTTTCCCAGTTCGGAAGCGGTAAACCCGGCCGCATAACCCAGTTCAGATACCCTTATGATCTCCGCTAATTTTTCCCGGACGTGCGGAGCCTTCGAAATGCCGTTATATTCCGCGGCCAGTGCCACTGCCCCAAGCATTAAATCCCCCAGGGCCGGTTTACAACCGGAGTAGCTATGGCGATGAAAAAGGGCGAACAGTAAGGCACATGCCCCGCCCTGGATCGTCTCCCCGCAAAGGAAGACACGCTCCCAGGGAATGAAGCAATCGTCGAAGATGACATAGGAGTCGGTATAACCGGGGGTAAACCCCCTTTTGAAGTGTTGCCGGTCACGAAGGTTATGTACGGACACGACCTGTTTGACTCCTTCCCAGTCTGCAGGAACGGCGAAGGCAACAGCCCAGTCTTTCTCCCCCGGGAGAAGAGCCCGGGTGGGAACAACGAGTATCTCGTCCGCCACAGAAGCCTCCGAGATATGAACCTTGGAACCCCGGACCACGATGCCATCGCTCTTGCGCTCCACCGCATGGACATAGAGATCCGGGTCCTTCTGTTCGCTGGGCCGCTTCATCCGGTCTCCTTTGACATCGGTCTGGGCACAGCAACCCACCAGGTCCTCTTTCTGAAATCTCTCGAGCCACTTCACAAAATTCTGATGGTATTGGGTAGCCCCTTTGTTCTGCTTGTCGGCCTCATAGGAAACGTTATAGATGGCGTTGGTCGCATCGATTCCCATGCACCGCTGAATGCAGCCACCGGCCACCTGGCAGAGGGCCCGGGTCATATCCTGCTTTTTATGCAAATCCTCCTTGCTCTGATGGATATGGCAGAACCGGTTGATCTTCTCTCCCGTGAGGTGAGAGAGGGCCGTACACAGGGCTTCATATTTCGGATCAGCGGCATAATCGAAGGTTAACCCCATGGTGTGAATCGTGGGCATCTGGATCTCATCGTCCCGGTCGATCTTTTCCCCGTTCACAAAAATATTTCGCCGCATCTTGCGCAATCTCTCAATGTATTGTTGTTTCGTTCTCATTTTCCTCCCCTCCTCAAATCCCCGAGCACTTCAGGCCCTTCAGGGAAAATTTAAAAATGAAATCGGCAAGGTCACTTACCGATACTCCCTTTTTGGGATGAAACCAGAGTCTGGTCCGGGTGATCATGGATGCAATCATAAACCCGGCCAGTTTGACATTCACCCTGGGCCAAAGCCCGGCATCGATACCCCTACGGATGACCTGACGGATAATCCGGTCATAGGTATCCCGGAGTTCTATAATTTTTCTCCTTTTCTCCGGGGAGAGGTTATCGAGGGCAACATCGAAGAGGAGTTTGGCGGATCTTCGATAACTCAACGTCACTTTCAAATGACTTTCAATGATCAGCCTCAGTTGTTCAACGGGGCTTTGTCGTTCATCCTTTTCCAGATCCCGGATGGGTTTAATGATTTGCTCCATCTCTTCCCGGAGGACCTCGAAGAGGATCTCTTCTTTGTCCGAAAAGAAATTATAAATATTTGCCGGTCGGCATCCATAGGAGAGACCGATATCTCGCATACTGGTGGCCGGGTAGCCCTTTTCCCAGAAGAGCCTGCGCGCCACCTCTAACATCTTTGCCCTTTGAAAACCGGGTTTCATATTCACCTTATTCTCTAAACTCGGTTTTCGAAGAGAGGGTCTCATATTGGTCAGGAGGTCAAACCACCGGAAAGGAATTTTAGCCAATGAGATTAATGAACAGCCATTAATTTATGAAAATCGTTAAAGGTTTGTCAAGAGGGAAATTTGAGAGTGCGTTAGCAGAGTAATGATGTCCCCTATAACTGCAGAGTTAAAATGTCCCCTATGATTGGACATCCCGAGGCTTTGACCAAGTAAAAACCTGAAGTTATATTATTTCCTGTTTGCGGAAGTCATTTCTTTATAAGATGATTCCACCGGCAACGGGTCTTCCGTCTTTTTCTAACACAAATCTTCCCATTTCAGGGATTTCATTAAAAGGATCAACCACTACCTTTTCATCAAGTTGAATCAGGATGTTTGCTACCTCTGCACCCTTGATGGAGGAAGCATCTTCCTCTGTTAATTCCATCGAGGCAGGATCAAATTTTTTATTTATTTTTTGAATACGACAGGAAATTTCTTGAGTGACACATCTGAAAAGGAGGGTTTCCCCCCTACGATAACCTATCGGATCCATCCAAAATATATTGGCTCTAATCTTATCACAGATCATGGAAGAGAGATTACCGGTTAAGATGTCTCCCCTTTCCACACGATGCTTTCCTTGAAGGGAGATTCCGATGGATTCCTCATAACTTGCGGTGGTGACCTCTGACTCAATAAATTTATGAATACTCTTGATGATCACTTTCTTCTTTTCGGGCAAAAGAAATAAACTCTCACCCTTCACGAGGCGGCCCGATTCAATTCGACCTACTAAAATCTTTTTACCATCAATGCGATAGGAATCTTGGATGGGAAAACGAAGAGGTTTCTCTTCGACCTTTAATTCGTGAAAGGTATCCAGGGCCTCCAATACAGTGGGGCCATCAAACCATGATATCTTTTTCGAGCGCTTAGCTACGTTATCCCCATGAATGGCTGAGATAGGGAGGGTAAAGGTGGGATGGACGTTCAATTGATTTAAAAAACGGGTGATCTCTGTTTTCAATTCTAAGAATTTATCCTTTGCATAATGGACCAGGTCCATCTTATTTAATAAGACACATATCTGCTTCAAGCCCAACATGCCCAAAATATAGGCATGCCGTTTGGTCTGGTCTCGAATTCCTTCAAAAGCATCGATGATCAATAAGGCGGCCTCTGCTTGGCTGGTGCCCGTGATCATATTTTTTAAAAACTCTTTATGCCCGGGGGCATCGATGATGACGTATCTTCTTTTCGGCGTTTTAAAAAACGTTTGGGTGGTATCAATGGTGATTCCTCTCGATCTCTCCTCCTCAAGACAGTCCATCACAAAAGCAAATTCCACTATTCTGCCGGGCATTTCAGAGCTTCTCTGTATCTCAGCATATTTATCGATTGGCAGACAGCCTGTATCATAAAGGAGTCTGCCGATGAGAGTGCTCTTCCCGTGATCCACATGCCCCACGATCACGATGGGAAGAGCACGTTCTTCTTGATCCATATGATTTTTCCTCCTTTGCCCTGTTGGATTGTGAACATCCTACGGGGTTTACATATATCCTAAGGCCCTCAGTTTCTGCATCGTATAGATATTTTCTTTATCTTGAGCTCGCCCCGATCTTTCGGAGGTCTTGGAAATCCTGATTTCCTCGACGATCTCCTCAATCGTCTTCGCATCGGAATCAATAGGTGAGCAACATGTCATGCACCCGATGCTTCGAAACCTTTTCCCATTCTTACTAAAATAGAGAGGGACGATGGGGAGCCCCTCTCGTTTCACGTAGTTCCAGATGTCGAATTCCGTAAAATGCAGGAGGGGATGAATTCTGAAATGTTCCTCCTCCTCAACGGTGGATTGGTACTGATCCCATAATTCAGCAGGCTGATTTTCATAATCCCATTTAAACTGGGAATCCCTCGGGGAGAAATATCTTTCTTTCGCCCTAATTCCATGTTCATCCCTGCGGATCCCTAAAAGGATGGCCTTCAGATGGTATTGTTTAATGACCATTTTCAAAGCATTGGTTTTTAATTCATTACAGCAATCCAACTTACTTCCCTGACCCGGCCCCATTCCTTCCTTCAGTTTTTCTTCATTTCTCCCGATCAACAGATTGAGCTTCCATTCTTTCGCCCTTGCATCTCTGAATTGATACATCTCTGGAAATTTGTACCCGGTATCGATGTGGATGATCGGGAAAGGGATCTTACCTAAAAATGCCTTCCTGCAGAGCCAGAGCAGGGTTGTGGAATCCTTGCCCACAGACCATAGCATGGCGATATCCTTAAATTGGTAATAGGCTTCCCGAATGATATAGATGCTTTTGTTTTCCAATCGTGTGAGATGATCCATAGATGGGTCTCCTATTGAGAATAATATTGAAGGATGTGCTCCGTTAGATTCTCCACGGAGGGCTTTTTATGAAAGCGGATATTTTCAGGAAGGATGCAGAAGGCATCGTGCCAAGTATGCATCCCTTTAAATATGTTTGTGCTGAAAACTTCCTCTTTTCCCAAACTTCCCTTTAGGTCATAGCCGTCTTTGGGAAGACAGACCAGATCCGGAGCCAGATGGGTATGGGGTCCATGATAGATTTCCTCTTTTTCATAGATTTGATCAATGACCTCATCCCCATCCTCTCCCTTCAGCCCTCTCAGTACCTTTTTTATCTCTTCCAATAAATATGATTTCTCCTCCTTGTTCACAGTCCCTCTTGGATAAACCTCTTTTCCGTGGATATAGATGCGACAGGGATCTAAATCGAATGCCTTGGTTTTATTTTCGACTCTCTCATAAAAATACCCCTCTTTCTTTAATACCAAAAGTCCTTTCTCCTCCAAAAACTTGTTGATATAGACTTCTTTTTTAACCTGGGAAAACCCGTGGTCAGAGAGGATCATGAAAAAACCTTTTTCGGAATATCTTTCGATAAACTGCTCGTATAAATATTTTATAAATTTATCTAATTCTTCGTAGAATTGGAGAAAAGATTCATGATAAGGATTTTTTTTGTCATTCGAGGCGTCGAAAAAGAAATGGTGCAGGCGATCCGTCTCAGTGATGCAGGCGAAAAAAAGATCCCAGGGCTCTTCGGCGAAAAAGTGGGAGATCGCTTTTTTCCGTATCTCAAAACATTCCCATAGGCTTTTCATAAATGCCGTCTTATTTTCTTTAGCCTTTTCAGCCTCCACATCGATGAGGTAATGGATGGAATGGAGATAATTATAAGTAGAATCAGGGAAGGTAGCCTTTTTTAAATCAATGGCAACAAAACCAGAAACCAGCACCCCATTCATCGGCAAGGCAGGATAGGTATGGGGGACATTGAGAATGATGGATCGATAAGGGTGGGTTATTTTTTGATGATACAGATGAGACAGGGTAGAAGTCTTTTGATTTGTTTTTCCTAAAATTTCCCAAAAGGTGGGCGCCTTGACATCTTCTGAATTTGGAAAATATAAAGAATAGCTATTTGGTTTTAGATCTGTAAATCCATAAATCCCGTGTTCCCCAGGATTTACACCGGTATTAAAAGATGTCCAGGAAACCGAAGAGATGTCAGGGATGGATGCATTCATCTGGTGAAGTGTAAAACCTTGACCCAAAATCTTCTTTAAGTTAGGCATGACATCATTTTTTATGTAGGGGCTTAATAAGGAATAGGGAACCCCATCGATGCCAAAGATCAAAGCCTTTTTCACTTTTCCTGTCCCCCCTATTTAATATGGGCCAATGGATTAAAAATTATTAAGTTATAAATATCCAAGGGATTTCAACCTCTTTTTGATCATCTCAATTTCATCTCTTGAGAGAGAAGGTTCCATCTTCACTGACCTAGAGGAGATGAGGTCCCTTAATATATAGACGATGAATTCAGTGACAGAATTAAAACCGCTTCCCTCGATAATTTTACTGAGATTCTCATAAATTGGCCTCGGAATTTTGATGGTCACCTTATCTTTTTCGGTTTTCATATTACACTCCTATAACACTCCTTTAGGAGTGTTATAGGATAAAAAACATTTGTCAAGTATTTTTTTTATGCTGTTGGTTTATAACTTTGATGTTAGTGAGGGTCGAAAATGAGTGTGAAACATTTTTAAATTACAATAGAAACAATTTAGAACTTTTGGGTAAATCGTTTCCATTCTTTAATCTTTATAAATTAAAACGGTATATTAAAAGGTAAATAATTTAAATAAGTTACAATGACATTAAATCGCTGGCATTGAAATTGCAAATTTTTACTTTGGATTAAAAATTAATATTTAATTTTCAGATCACTGGAGGAATTTACCCAACAATTACGTGGGATCCTGTTACAGACGCTGAAAACTACAGGGTTGGAATCATAGGGTTTAATCTTAACGGTACACCTAATATTTTTGACTTGAATTTCATCACAACCGGTTTGACCTCAACTACGTACACCTACTCTGGGAACCTCCTTCAATACGGTCAACCTTCTGCATTCTTTGTGGACGCCCGTGATTACGATAGCTATGGGGTCGTAAACCAATCGAGGTATTTTACCGAATATACACCCGTCCCTGAACCTGCCACCATGCTCCTTTTTGGCTCGGGATTGATTGGATTGGCAGGATATGGGAGGAAGAAATTCTTTAAAAAGTAAATCCGTATCTATTTCCTAAAGGGTAAAGGCAGAGTTAAAAATGACCCTGCCTTTTTTATTATCCATACTGATATCCGTAACCTCTAAAGAGTTTTAAACCCCAATTCCCTGAAAATTTAGCAAATTTTAGGGTTCCTTTGATATTAAGTTTGGTTCCCATATTTTTAAAAAATTTTTGTAATTGAACATAATAGAATTTTGGTTTAATATATATCAATTATGGGAACCGCCGGAAGAAAAATATTGGTCGTTGATGACAGTCAAGAATTTGTCGATTTAATTAGAAAAATTTTAGAGAAAGAAAATTTTAAGGTCTCTGTTGCCTTGGATGGGAGGACGGCTACAGAAATAGCAATATCGGATGTTCCCGAATTGGTTATTCTCGATCTAAAATTGCCGGATATCCCAGGAGAAGAAATGTTAGAGAGACTTAAAGAAATCAACAAAGATATCACTGTCATTGTGGTTACAGGTTATGGAGGAGAACAGGTAGCAGTGGAAATGATGAGGAAAGGTGCAATCGATTTCTTATCAAAGCCTATAGAGAACGACGTTCTTCTTTCATCCGTCAAGAACGCCTTAGAAATCCGTGACGCCCAAATTGAGGATGGACGGTTTGACCGATATCCATCCCTTGAAAGATTTTTCCCGTTTTTGGCACACGAGATTCGAAACCCACTCCATGCCATTTCCGGAGCTCTCGCTATCATTCAAAGGCGATCTGATTTGAAAGATGAGTATCTGGAGCAATCCATAAAAATTATCAGTGAGGAGGTTAAGCATTTAAACGAGTTTGTACAGGAATGCTTGAATTTTGTAAGGACCCCCAATCTTGTACGATTTATTGAGGTGGAAATTAACGAAGTCATTTCCGTAGTGTTGAATATTATCTCACATATGTTTGGGTTAGAATCTAAGAAAATCAGGATCGTTACAGATATGGAGCCCCATCTTCCAAAGATTTATGCCAATTACGAGGAAATCAAGCAGGTCTTTATAAATATTGTGAAAAATTCTTTCGAGGCCATGCCCGATGGGGGGCAGTTGACAATCAAGACTTGCCGTAAATCGGATTCACCGAGATACATAGAAGTCATTTTTTCAGATACAGGGATAGGTATCAAAAAGGAAAACTTGAGCAACCTTTTTAATCCTTTTTTTACAACTAAACTTAGGGGAAGTGGATTAGGACTGGCCATCTGCCGCAGAATTATTAAAGAACGGCACCATGGGAAAATTTATATAGAGAGTGAGGAAAATAAAGGAACTACCGTCAAAGTAGAATTGCCCAGCGG
>Ga0136653_10001163_pt1 | contig 14265 bp, 10 predicted proteins | sample LakKivw275mmetaG_FD_94866 | JGI IMG/M metagenome (GOLD analysis project Ga0136653, IMG submission 94866) | Anoxic lake water microbial communities from Lake Kivu, Rwanda to study Microbial Dark Matter (Phase II) - Lake Kivu water 275m metaG... | ecosystem: Environmental > Aquatic > Freshwater >... | reverse complement strand
GGTCAGACGGCCCATCTTGCCCTCGAGGAGCGTTTTCAGAGGCGCGAGCATGAGCGTCAGCGGTGTGCGCAACTCATGGTTGACGTTGGCGAAGAACTGGGTCTTGAGCTCGTCCAGGCTCTTAAGCTTGTTGTTGGATTCTTGGAGTTGGGCCGTGGTCTCTTGGAGCTGGAGGCGGCTGCGAAGCTCGCGCCGGCGGAGCTTGTCCATGAAGTAGGCCCCGAGGCCGCCTACGACCGAGATGGACGTCAGAAAATAGATGTTCGTTATGACGTCGCGCCACTCCACGCGGGCACGACCGAGATTGAAGAGGCTGGGGATAAGGTAAGACGCCCCCGTAAGGGCCAGGACGGCCAAGGTGTCCCGGAACGACAAAGGCAAGGCGATGAACGAGCCGATGATGATGATGTAAAGCCCCTGAACGTAAGCGGCGGTAAATCCTCCGAGCAGGTAGATCATCACGGCGATGCCAACGACATCGAAGGCCCCGACGGTCATGATGATCAGGGCGCTGGCCCGATAGGTCTTCATGCGCCCGAGCAAGACGAAAAGCACGAGGTGGGCGACGAGGACGGCGATGCGAATACCCAGGAACAGGTCGAAAAGCGGCTTCGGGGCGTTGACCCAGTCCAGGAAGATGAACGAGGCATACAGGAGAGCGCTGAGCGTGATGGTCAACCACCCCCGGCCTTTGAGGTCGTATTCCTGATAAAGCCGCTCTTCGAATTCCGGGTCCCGGGGGGATTTCGGGGGCTTGGTCTTAGTCATGGGTCACTCTCGGTTTGGCCACGACGATATAGCCCTGGGGAGGATCCCCGTAGGTCCTGATCCTCTCGAGGGCGATCCAGCCGGCCTCGTCGAGCAAGGCGTCGAGCTTTTCGGCGTCGAAGAAATCGAACGTCCCGGCCTCTTCGAGCTCGGTCAGGGCCTGGGCATCGTTCAGAAAGGACCGCAGAGAGTCCAAGAGCAGGGACTTGGGCATCTTCGATGGCAGGACGTCCTCGGGCAGCGCCTCGATCTTTCCCAGGAGCCGGGTGAAAGGCCCGGAGGCATCGGTATCGGGCCGCATGCTTGAGAGGACGAGCAAACCCCCGGGTTCAATGATCCGCCGCACTTCACGGAGCGTCTCGGCCGGGTTGAAAATATACGACAGGACCAAGCTCATCAGGATCTTGTTGTAGGCTCCCGGTTTGACGGGCAGATGGAAGTTGCCCGCCAGAGTGCCGGGGAGGATCAACCTGCGATAGGCGGGAGGCCCCCCGAGGCGATGCCGCACAAAACGGGCGGCGCCATTGAAATCCGAGATGATCCGATACTCGAGAAGATCGAATTGGGTCTTGAGCCAATCATCGAGATCAGGAGTGACTTTTTCCCCGCGCAGGATCCGGTGGAGGCGCGGCGAATAGTCGTCCTGGATCTTCCTGGCGCTCTCGAGGGTCAAATTCTCAACCTTGTCCGCCATCTGCTCGAAGGTCCCCATCTCGCCGTTGAGGAACCGGATGATCGCCAGGTAGCGGCTCAGCTCAAGGTCGAGGGCCAGCAGATCGAAGCTCCCCTGTTTCATGCCGTTTTGAGCCTTGGCCAGGAACTTCTGTCGCGCCTGTTCCATGGCCTCAGGGATGAGGTCCGCCACCGTGACGTGCTCGGGGATCTCCCCGAGCGTCCGCAAAACGTGTTCGATGAAATTGCCGGTTCCGCCGCCGAGATCCAAGAGGCGGTCGTTGGGCCGGAGATCGAGAGCCCGCAGCTGGTCATCCATCAGCTGCTGGTATTCATCGGCCAAGGCCATGATATCAAAACCGAGCAGGTTGCCCTCTCCGACGAGGTAGTGATGCCAATAGCTCTTCCGGTTCTTGAGATCGCGCGGGGGAAGCCGGTCCTTTTCGGCCCGGCGCATGATCTCCATGTCCTTTCGGCTCGGCAGGAGAGACTGGATCATCGAACCATTCAGGAAGCGATGGATGAGCGATGTGATCGTGCCGAACATCCGCAGGGCCTCCCGAGAGGTCCGGGCATTGTGGCCGATCGGGACGGAGATGACCTCGCGGGCGGCGCCGGCCTGAACGCTCATGACATCCCTGATGAACTCCGACTTGATCCACTTGTCATACTGGCCGTAGATCCAAGTCACGGGCAGGGCGATATGCCCCATGTCCTCGCGGGCCTGTTCGAGCGTTCCGACGCCGTTGGCGAGGATGTCCGACGCGTAGGGGATATGGCGGATATAGTTCCCAAGAATGGGGTAGACGCCGAGGTCGATCCCGAGCTGGTACTGCTCGAGCAAGTCGAGTCCGCAGTTGATCCGGTTCATCATGTCCCGGAACTCGAGCCCGCCCATGCACGAAACCCAATAGTGAATCCGTTTCTGATAGACCGGGTCCCGCAGGACCACGCGAGCTTCCAGCGCAGCCAGGGAGAAGGTCACGAGCACGACGGAACTGGCCTTGATCTTGGGATTGATCTCCAGCCAGTCAATGACCGTCCGGAGGTCATCGACGCCCTGGCTGGTGCTGGAGTTCAGCGTCTCCCAAGGAGGCTCCGAGGCTTCGGGGTCCTTGTGGCTTTCCCCCTTCCTGCGGACGCCGTCGTAGCGAAGGACGGCGATGGGCTGGCCCAGAGCCCGGAAATTCTGGACTAGCGTCAGCGCCAGGCCGAAAAGGACTTCCTTGGTCTTCCCGAATGCCGGGGGGATGATCACCAGGGGGACCGGCTTGCCATCGAGGGAGAATGCGGTGTTGATCAGGCCGACGATTTCTTCCCCTCGGGAGTTTTCGAGCCGGATCACGCGAGGCGTCGCGAAGCCACTCGAGACAGATGCCGCCGCGGCGGGCGAAACGTTTCTGGAGACAGCCAACTCCGATTCGTCGGACGCCCGCCGGGCAAAGTCGGGATCGGGGGCTTGGACCGTCTGGATGCTCATGCGGCTGATGCCGAACTGGATGCCGTACTTGAGGCCCGTCCCTTCGCCCGGCTCGGCCCGGGCCACGTGGCGGACCTCGCCGGTCTCCTGCCAGAGGACCCGCTCTCCGTCGAGAATGGAGAGGGATTCGAGCGGCGTGCCCTTGAGCAGGGCCGGGGCCTCGCCGTTGGCGACGAAGCTCACGCCGTTGGGGCTGATGTCCGTGATGCGGCCTCGAACCCTCCGATTGAAGGGCAGCGGCAAGGGGATCTCGATGCGGAGATCGCCGGCCGGCGTGATGCGCCGCTCGGCCCGCTTCTCCGAATAGAACATGACCCGGGGATAGAGGCAGGCCAGGCTGTGCCCGTCCGGCGAGAGGCGCGAGATCATGGTCTCGAAGTTGTAAGTCGCGTAGCCGATCTGGAAGGAGACGAAGAGGAGGTCCGACGTCTTGAACTTGACGTCGAGCTTCTCGCCGTTGAGGATGCAGCCCGCCGGGGGCTGGACCTCGGCGAACGACAGGATCTCGGGGTTGCCCGACCGGGCCGGCACGGCGGCCACTTCGACCTTGCGGGCCAGGGCCTCGCGCATGAGGGACTCGATCTTGACCGAGTCCGTGAACAGGACCATCTCGTCGGTCTTGAGGAACGGATAGCGGAGCTTGAGCTCGTCGAGATCGCGGATGGCCACGTAGTCCGACATGAATTGGAGGAGCGAGAGGCGGCTGGCGTCGTCGAGCGACAGGAATTCGACGGCCACCCCGCCCTGATCGGCGTCCTGGCGGACGATGCGGCCGTTGACGGCGTAACGGCGCCCGTCGGGGAGGAGGATGCTCAGCGGCAGGGCCGAGCCCTCCGGCGACGAGGACAGCGTTTTGACGAACATGCCGTTCTCGCTGAGATTGACCAGCTTCGCCTCTCCGAGCGGGCCGGTCTCGATGCGGATCTCCCGGGTGTCGTCGAGGGTCACCCGCATGGACGACCGCTTCTCGCGGGAGCGTTGGGCGATGAGGAAGCTGATCTTGCGGCGGAGCACGGCCGGGTCGCCCGGCTTGGCTAGGCAGCAATCGATGCGGCCGTAGCTGGCGAGGTCGATCGTCATCCCGTTCGCGGCGCTCTCCGTCAGGAGGATCTTGATGATCGCTTCGGAGTTCTTGAAGATCTCGTTGAGGAAGCGCAGAAGCTCGGTACCCTTCATCCGGGGCAGGTCCTCGTTGACCACGAGGACGTTGACCTCGGAAAGGGCCTTGATCAGGTGGATGGCTTCGACGCCGCTGGTCGTGGTATGGACCGTGTACTGGTCCCGCAACGCCCGTTGGAGCCGCTCGAGATAAGCGAGATCGTCATCGACGACCAGGACGACAGGCAGACCGCCAGCCTTGGTTTTTTCGGTCTGCTCACGGGCCGTCGGGTGATGGGCGCCGGGGACGGGTAAAATCTGGGCTGCCGGATCTGCCCGCCCAGCCCCAAGCCTTGTAGCAACCCATGATAATCCACACAAAATCTAGTATATAAGCTTGGGGCCTGTCAAGGGTTTCTTGGCTTGATCTCCCTGATGAGGCCTCTCGCGGCCTCGGAGTAGAGCCCGACGTCGATGCCGGCGCAGACCAGGGTGTAGCCGCTCCGCAGCGCCTGGGCCGCTCCGGCGGCCGCCGCGGAGAAGATCCCGACCGGGACCCGCGCCGCGAGGCAGGCCGAGGCGACGGTCCGGATGGCCTCGCCGACGTCGGCGTCCTGGATGCGGCCCGGCTTGCCCATGCTGGCCGATAGATCGTAGGGGCCGATGAAGACGGCATCCACGCCCCGGACCTCGAGGACGGACCCGATGGCCCGGACGCCGTCGATGTGCTCGACCTGGGCGACAACGACGGTCCGGGCATTGGCCGTCTCGACGTTCTCCTGGAAGCGGGCCCCGTAGAGGCTGTCCCGGCTGAAGCCGACGCTGCGGCAGCCCTCGGGGGGATACTTGGCCCAGCCCACCGCCCGGGCCGCCTCGTCGGCGCCGTTGACATGGGGGACGATGATCCCGGCCGCGCCCGTGTCCAGGGCCTTCTTGATCCACATCTCCCGGTTCTCGGGGATCCGGATGAGGCAGGCGCAGGGCTCGCGGACCGCCTGGACCATCCGCAGGATCTCGCCCGGCCCGAGGGCGCCATGCTCCATGTCCAGGAAGAGCCAGTCGAACCCGGCCCCCGCCGCGATCTCGGCCAGCTCCGGCGAGGGCAGGCTGACGAGCGTCCCGAGGAGCGGCTCGCCTCCGCGGAGGCGGTCGCGGAACGAGGCGCTCATCGGTGGAAGCTCTCGCCGATGAACTTCAGGCCGTCGACGATGCCGGCCAAACGGGGAGCCGGGTTCTTTTTCTTGAAGCTCAGGGACATGCCGCCGCTCGCATCGCCCTCGACCGTCGTCTCCATGTCATTCAGGCCGCGGACCGTCTCGAGGAAGTCCTTGATGCCCTTCATGTAGCCGAGGCTCGTGACGTTGTGGACGGCGAAGCAGCCGCCGACCGCGAGCTTGGGCAGCAGGGCCTCGAAGTAATAGGGGGTCCAGTTCTTGTCGGCGTCGATGAAGATGAAGTCGAAGGGCCCCGGGAGCTGGGCCACGAGCTGGCGGGCGTCGCCGAGGCGGGCGTCGATGAGCCCGTCGAGCCCGGCCGCTTTGAAGTTCCGGACGGCGGCGAGGTGGCGGAACTCCTCGATCTCGACGGTGACGAGCGAGCCGCCCGTTTTGCTCAAGGCCCAGGCCTCCCAGATCCCCGAGTGCCCGGTCGACGTGCCGATCTCCAGGGCCCGGGTGTAGCCTTTCTTGAGGATGGTGTCGTAAAGGAGCCTGCCGGTCCCCTCGGTGACGTTCTCTTCGCGCCAGCGGCCCTTCTGGGAGTCGAGGAACTGCTGGACGCGCTCGTCGAGCGACTGGGCCGGCGGAGCGGCTTGGCCGAACGCGAGCGAAGCGGCGCAGAGGGCCAGAAGAATAAAACCGGCGGTCCTTTTCATCCCGGCCTGCCTGATGGCATGATAAGGGAGCCCCGCCGGGATGTCAAACCGGGAGCGGGCCCCCGGTCGACGGGACAAAAAAAGGGCCGATCCCGATGGGACCGGCCCTTGTCGATCGTGGGGACGGCGGCTATTTCTTCGCCATAGCCTCCTTGATCTGCTTGACCAGGTTCTCGTACTGCTGGGTCGGGAAGCCTTCATACTTGGCCGCGATGGGCTTGACCAGTTCGACGGCCTTTTCGGCGGCCTGGAGGGCTTCGTCGTAGCTTTTCATCTTGAACAGGATCTGGGCCAGGGTGAATTCGTTGTAATAGTCCGGGGCCAGCTCGACCGAGCGGCGCGCCGCCGCGAGGGCGTCGTCGAGGTTGGCGCTCTGGCGGTCCCAGAAGCCGGCATAGCTGACCAGGGTGTTCGCGTCGCTCCAGTTCTTCTTGGCGAAAGCGGGGCCGTAGAGGGACAGGGCCTTATCGGCCTCTTTGAGCCGCGCATAGATGCCGGCGACCTGGCTCAAATAGTAGGAGGGGACCTCTTTCCTGGCGCCGATCGCGGCGGCCGCGATATCGGCCGTCTCTTCGACGCTGTCGAGGTTCTTCTCCTGGTCGAGCCAGAAGTTCGCGTAGCCCGTCAGGGCAAAGACGGCAGAGGAGACGTAATTATCGATGAAGTCCTTGCCGTATTCCTCGTCGGCCTTTGTGGCGTTGTCCTTGAGCATGTAGAGCGAGGCCAGGCCTTCTTGGAGCTGCGGATTCTCCGGAGAGCCGATCGCCTCTTTGAGCTTTTCGGCCAGCTCGATGCCCTTGTCGACCGGGTCCTTGTCTTTGACGATGCGTTGGATGTAGGTCAACACGGCGTCCTTTTCTTCGGGGAACTTGGCCGTATACTCCTCGAAGAACTTGGCCGCGTCATCCTTCGACGCCATCTGGCCGTAATAGTAGCCGAGATAAGAGTAGGCGTTCTTGAGGAGCTTGCTCGTCGGATGGTTCTTGATGAACGTCCGGAGAGGCGCCGGGTCGGGTTTCTGGCTGAAGGCCGTCTCTTGCGCTAAGGCGAACTCGGCCGCCTCGACGTAGGGGATCATGGCCTTGGTGTTCTCGTCGTAATAGGAAGCGGTCCGGCCGCCGAGGTCCATGGTCAGGATCTTCTTGTAGAGCTCGGTGCTCTTGGCCGTTAGCGTGTCAGAGTAGCGGGAGGCGCACTTCTTGGCCAGCTTGAAGACGACCTCGACGTTGGTCGGGTCCTTGGTGTAGCGGGCCGTGAGATCGCCGTAGGTGTCGACGCCGGCCAGCGACTTCTTGACCTGCTCCAGGAACTTGTCGGCCGGCGGGCCGTAGCCGACGATCCAGTCGACCTCGTTGCCGTTCTTGTCGACGAAGAGCTCGGTCGGCGTGGCGTTGATCTTGAAGCGCTCGTAGATCGAGTCCCCGATCTTGTCGCCGCGGGAGGCCCGATAGAGGATGACGTTCTTGTTGAGGAAATCGGCGTACTTGGGATTGTTGTAGAACTGCTGGACCAGCAGTTTGCAGCCCCCTCAGCCACTCGAGAAAAAGTCGACGAGGATGAGCTTGTTCTCTTTCTTGGCCTTGGCCAGCGCCTCGTCGAAGGGTCCGGTGAGGACCGTGGCCGTCTGGGCGACGGCGAACGTGGCGACGAGGAGGAGACCGGCGATGGCGGTGAGCTTCTTCATGCGGTCCTCCTTAGGAGATCCGGTCCGCCCCAGGATACCTTATCGGCCGCCGAAATGCAAAAAAAAAGGCCGGTCCTTGAAGGAGCCGGCCCCGAAGATCGAACCGGAAGGGCTTACTTCTTGGCCATGGCCTCCTTGATCTGCTTCACGAGGTTCTCGTACTGCTGCGTCGGGAAGCCTTCGTACTTCGCGGCGATGGGCTTGACGAGCTCGACGGCCTTCTCGGCGGCCTTGAGGGCCTCGTCGTAGCTCTTCATCTTGAACAAGACCTGGGCCAGGGTGAAGGTGTTAGAATAGTCGGGCTTGAGCTCGACCGAGCGGCGGACCGCTTCAACGGCGCTGCCCAGGTTCGCTTCCTGACGGTTCCAGAAGCCCGCGTAGCTCGCCAGCACGTCCCCGTCGCTCCAGTTCTTCCCGGCGAAGGCGGGTCCATAAAGCGCCAGGGCCTTGTCGGTCTTCTTGAGCCGGGCATAGATCCCGGCCACCTGGCCGAGGTAATAGGACGGGGTTTCTTTCCACGCGCCCAGGGCCGCGGCGACCAAGTCGGCCGTCTCTTCGACGCTGTCGAGGTTCTTCTCCTGGTCGAGCCAGAAGTTCGCGTAGCCGGTCAGGTCCTTGACCGCGACCGCGAGGTAAAGGTCGACGAAGTCCTTGCCATACTCCTCGTCGGCCCTGGCCGGGTCGTTCTTGAGCACATAGAGGGAGGCCAGGTCTTCCTGGTATTGAGCCTTCCGGGGATATCCTGCTTTTTCCTGGAGCTTTTCCGCGAGCTCGAGGCCCTTGTCGACCGGATCCTTGTCCTTGATGATCCGCTGCACGTAGGACTCGACGGCCCGGTCCTCGTCCGGGAACTTGGCCGTATACTCCTCGAAGAACCTGGCCGCGTCCTCCTTGGAGGCCATCTGGCCGTAATAGTCGCTGAGGGAGGAGTAGGCGTTCTTGAGCATCGGGCTCGTCGGATGGTTCTTGATGAAGGCCTGGAGGGGTGCCGGATCGGGTTTCCCGCCGGCGAAGGCTGCCGACTCGGCGAGAGTGAATTCGGCCGATTCGACGTAAGAGATCGTGGTCTTGCAGTTTTCGTCGTAGTAAGAGGCGGTCCGGCCGCCGAGGTCCATGGTCAGGATCTTCTGGTAGAGCTCTTTGCTCTTCGCCTCGAGCTCGGGTTTGTAGCGGCTGGCGCATTTCTTAGCCAGCTTGAAGACGACCTCGATGTTGTTCGGATCCTTGGCATAGCGGGCCGCGAGATCCCCGTAGGTGTCGACGCCCGCCAGGGACTTCTTGACCTGCTCCAGGAACTTGTCGGCCGGCGGCCCGTAGCCGACGATCCAGTCGACCTCGTTGCCGTTCTTGTCGACGAAGAGCTCGGTCGGGGTGGCATTGATCTTGTACTTCTCGTAGACCGCGTCGCCGATCTTGTCGCCGGCGGTGGCCCGATAGAGGATGACGTTCTTGTTGAGGAAATCGGCGTACTTGGGATTGTTGTAAAACTGCTGGACCAGCAGTTTACAGAATCCTCAGCCACTCGAGTAGAAATCGATGAGGACGAGCTTGTTCTCTTTCTTGGCCTTGGCCAGCGCCTCGTCGAGGTGTCCGTTGAGGACCGTGGCTGTCTGGGCGGCGGCGAACGTGGCGACGAGGAGGAGACCGGCGATGGCGGTGAGTTTCTTCATGCGGTCCTCCTTGAAGAACCTTGTCCGGGGAAGGATACGGTAAATCCTACGCCGTGACAAGCCGAAAGGCTGCGGCCGCACGTCAGTAGCCGGGGCCCCCGGCGCCGGCCTTGCCCTTGAAGACGCGGAAGGCGTAGATCGTATAGCCAATGACGAGCGGCATGCCGATCGCGGCGATGATCAGCATCGCCTTGAGCGTCAGGGCGCTCGAAGACGCGTTCGTGATCGTCAGGCTCGCGGCCGGGCCGGTGGCCCGGACGAGGTTCGGGTACTGGATGGAGGCGACGAGACCCCAGAGAGCCAGGAACACGGCCGAGGAAAAGACGAAGGCCCGGCCGTCCCGGCCCTTCCGGAGCGACGTGGCGACGAGAACGAGAGAGAGGACGACAAGGCCGGCGAAGATCCAGGCCGGGAGGCTCTTGAGGGCCGCCGGCAGATAGAGCCGGACCATGACGAACGAAAGAGCGAAGGCGGCGGCGAACACGGGGACCAGCCTGAGGGCGGCCTTCTGCGCCCTTTGCCTCAGCGCGCCTTCGGTCTTGAGCGCGGCGTAGGCGGCGCCGTGGAGGAGGAAGGCGCAGAGCCCCAGGATCCCGAAGACGAGGGGCAGCGGGCGGAGGAGCGTGAAGAATGTGCCGGTGAAATCCCCCTTGGCATCGAGCGGCACGCCGACGACCACGTTCCCCAGGGCGACGCCGAAGAGCAGGGCCGGGAGGGCGCTGCCGCCGACGAAGGCCGCCTCCCAGAGGCCCTTTCGGTCCGTGTCGTGGGCCCGGAATTCGAGCGAGACGGCCCTGAGGATGAGCGAAAAGAGGACGAGCATCAAGGCCAGGTAGAATCCGCTGAAGACCGTCGCGTAGGCCATGGGGAAGGCCGCGAACAGCGCCCCGCCCCCCGCGAGAAGCCAGACCTCGTTACCGTCCCAGACCGGGCCGACCGCGCCGATGAGAGCGCTCTTTTCCTCATCGGTCTTGGCCAGGAAGGGAAAAAGCGCGGCGACGCCGAGGTCGAACCCGTCGAGGATCGAGTAGCCGGCGAGGAGGACGCCGATGAGAATGAACCAGGCGTGGCGGAGGAGGTCCCAGGCGCTCATGTCCGGTCTCCTTCCGGTCCCTGGACAAGCGGATGTCCGGGCCCGCTCCGGACCGTTCTCAGGATGACGGTGAGGCCCGCCACGGCGATGAGCGCGTAGATCGCGGTGAAGACGATGATCGAGAAGAGGATGTTCCCGGCCGGAACGGCCCCGGAGACGGCCGCGGACGTCCGGAGGAGTCTGAAGACCGCCCAGGGCTGGCGGCCGACCTCGGCCGCGACCCAGCCGGCCTCGTTCGCGAGATAGGGAAGCGGTACGGTGACGATCAGGAGCTTGAGGAAGCGGCGGCTCGTCAGGAGCTTCTTCCGCCGGACGAGCCGGAGGCCGGCGAGGCCCATCCCGATGAAGATGAGCCCGAAGAGGATCATCAGGTGATAGCCGGCGAAGGGCACCAAGACCGGCGGACGCTCCTCCTTCGGGAACCCGTCGAGGCCGGCGACGCGGGCGTTCGGTTTGAGCTGCGTGAGCAGGCTCAACATCTTCGGGACGCGGACGGCGAGGAGCGTTTGCTCGTTCTTCTCGTCGGGGATGCCGAAGACCGTGAACGGCGCGCCGTCCATGGTCCGCCAAAGCGCCTCGTAGGCGGCCATCTTCTCCGGCTGGGTCCGCCAGACCTGCATGGAATGGGCGTGCCCGGAGCCGAGCTGGAGGACGGCGGCGGCGGCGAAGACGATGAGCGCCGGTTTCATCAGCCGCGCCGCCGGGGCCTCGTCCCGCGAGCGGCCCTTGAGGATCAGCCAGGCGGCGACGGCCATGGCCGCCAGGGCGCCGGTCATCCAGCCGCCCAGGATCGTGTGGCTGAAGCGAATGACGGTCGAGGGATTGAAAGCTGCCCCCCAGAAGCTTTCCAGTACCGCCCGGCCGCCTTCGAACCGGAAGCCGGCCGGCGTCTGCATCCAGGAGTTGGCGATGATGATCCACAGCCCCGAAAGATGGGAGCCGAGGAAGACGAGAAAGGCCGAGAGCGCATAGGTCCGCTCCGAAACCCGGTTTCTGCCGAAGACGAGGATGCCGAGAAAGACCGATTCGAGAAAGAAGGAGAACACGGCTTCGGCCGCGAGAGGCGCGCCGAAGATGTCGCCGACCGTCCGCGCGTAGGCCGCCCAGTTGTTGCCGAAGGCGAATTCGAGGGCGATGCCCGTGGCCACGCCCATGACGAAGACGGTGCCCAGGATCCTGACCAGGTAGATCGAAAGCCGCTTATACGCCTCGTCCCGTGTCTTGAGATAGAGCGCTTCGACGATGACCACGAGGAGCGACAGGCCGAGCGTCGTCGGCGGGAAGAGAAAGTGGAACCCGGCCGTGAGGCCGAATTGCAGCCGGGCGAGGAATACGGCGTTCATGGCCTCCCTCCTTGTCGAGTCCCTTATAGTCCAGCCCCCGGGGCCTGTCAACGGACGGGAATTGCCCTCGCCGGCGCGCCGTGGTACTATTCCCTCTTGCCTGGGGCGGCATGATCATGTCAACAGAAAACGGCGACGCCACGGCCATCGATCTCGTCCAGAAGGAAAAGAAACAGGTCGCGGCGAATTCCGTCTTTGCCGCCCTCGGCCTGACCGGCATGAAGCTCACGGTCGGTCTCCTGAGCGGATCGCTGGGCATCCTGGCCGAGGCCGCCCACTCGGGCCTCGACCTCGTCGCGGCCTTCGTCACCTTTCTCGCCGTCCGCGTCTCGGACCGCCCGGCCGACGACTCCCACACCTACGGCCACGGCAAGATCGAGAACTTCTCGGCCCTGGTCGAGACGGTGCTGCTCTTCCTGACCTGCGCCTGGATCATCTACGAGGCCGTCATGCGGATCTTCATCCGCCATATCAAAGTTGATCCGAGTCTGTGGACCTTCCTCGTGGTTATCGTCTCGATCGCCGTCGATATCAGCCGCTCGCGGATGCTCTACCGGGCGGCGCGCAAGCATCAGAGCCAGGCCCTCGAGGCCGATGCCCTGCACTTCTCGACCGACATTTGGAGCTCGGCCGTCGTCCTGGGCGGCCTCATCCTGGTCTGGCTCGGGCGGCACCTTCTCCCCGGCCGGAGCCCCCTCCTCGACAAGGCCGATGCCCTGGCCGCCCTCGGCGTCGCCTTCATCGTCCTCTTCGTCAGCTACAGGCTCGGCAAGCGCACCATCGATGTCCTCCTCGACACGGCCCCCGAGGGGCTCAAGGACCGGATCGTGGCCGCGGCGGACGAGGTCGAGGGCGTTATCCATGCCGGCCAGGTCCGCCTACGCCGCTCCGGGGCCCGGATCTTCGTCGACATGACCATCGAGGTCGACCGGAACCTCTCCTTCGAGCGCACCCACGCCATCTCCGAGGACGTCGAGGCCCGCATCCAGGCCCTTGCCCCCGGGGCGGACGTCGTCATCCATACCGACCCCCGCGAGACGGAACGGGAGAACATGGCCCGGCGCATCCGGACGATCGCCGAGCGGAACCAGGTCCCCGTCCATAACATCAGCATTCACGAGGACCACGGCGAGGTCCACGTCGACCTCCATCTCGAGGTCGACGATCACCTCCTCCTGCACCAGGCCCACGACCTGGCCAGCCACATCGAGCGCGACCTCCGCGCCGAGATCCCGTCCATCGCCCGGGTCAACACCCATATCGAATCGCGGGGCACCGGCGTCGGCAGCGGCCGCGACGTCACGGCCCAGGAACCCGCCCTCGTCGCTTTGATCAAGCGGACCGCCGACGGCATCGTCGGGCGCGACTGCTGCCACAGCATCCTCGTCCGGCGCCAGGACGACCGGCTCTCCATCTCGCTCCATTGCGCCTTTGACCCGAACCTGCCCGTCATCGAGGCCCACCGCCTTTCGTCGCGGATCGAGGAGGCGCTGAAGAAGGACGTGGCCGAGATCGAGCAGGTCCTGGTCCACACCGAGCCCGAGGCCGCGGGCTGATGGCTCCCGACAAGACCCCGATGACCCCGGCCGTGCGCGCCCTCCGGCAGGCCGGCGTCGAATTCACGGAACACCCCTATCCCTACGTCGAGCACGGCGGCACGGCCTCCTTCGCCCGAGAAGCCGGTGTCGACGAGCACACGGTCGTCAAAACGCTCGTCCTGGAGGACGACGGGAAGAAGCCTTTTGTCGTCCTGATGCACGGCGACCGCGAGGTCTCGACCAAAGAGATGGCCCGGACGCTCGGCGTCAAGTCCGTGCATCCGTGCGCCCCCGAGACGGCCGAGCGCCATTCAGGCTACATGGTCGGCGGGACGTCGCCGTTCGGGCTGCGCAAACCCCTGCCCGTCTATGTCGAGGCGACCGTCCTGGACCTGCCGAAGATCTACATCAACGGCGGCAAGCGAGGGTTCATCGTCGGCATCTCTCCGCAAGATCTCGCCCGGGCCCTCAAGCCGGTCCCGGTCCGAGTCGCGATCCCCTGATCTGCTGCGATCGGCCGCCGAGGGGTCTCGGGGATCATCTCTTTATGCTCCCTCCGATGATCCCCCTCGGCCCCTTCTTCGGCGGCCTTGTCCAGGAGCCTTCCACGATCTTTCGTGTTGACGCTCAGACGTGAAGTTGGCCGGAAATGATCGTGACGGCGCGGCCGGCGATCTTGACGCGATCGCCGGCGAGGCGGAGGTGGAGGACGCCGCCGCGGGCCGAGGCCTGGAAGGCCGTGAAAGAGGTCTTGCCGAGGCGCCGGGCCCAAAAAGGCACGAGGACGGTGTGCGACGACCCGGTGACGGGATCCTCATTGACGCCGACCGCCGGGGCGAAGAACCGGGAGACGAAGTCGTAGCGGCCGTCGGACGACCGGCTGGTGACAATGACGCCCCGCGCTGGCAGGGAGCGGAGGGCGCCGAAGTCCGGCTCGACGCCGCGGACGGCCTTTTCGTCGGCCGCCTCGAAGAGGATGTCCTCCGCGCTCATGCCGATCGAGACCGGCTTGAGGCCCAGGGCCCCGACGACGTCGTCGGCCCAGG
>Ga0136653_10001161_pt1 | contig 14272 bp, 10 predicted proteins | sample LakKivw275mmetaG_FD_94866 | JGI IMG/M metagenome (GOLD analysis project Ga0136653, IMG submission 94866) | Anoxic lake water microbial communities from Lake Kivu, Rwanda to study Microbial Dark Matter (Phase II) - Lake Kivu water 275m metaG... | ecosystem: Environmental > Aquatic > Freshwater >... | reverse complement strand
TGCCTGATTTTTTCCAGGCGCAGTCTCTGTTCTCTGACAATGAGGCCGGCCTTTGCGCTTTCATTGAGTCCGTTCCCGAGCAAGACGAGATTGTTGCAGATATCCTCAAACGTGTGCAACTGGTCAAGAACGAGGGTTTTTACGCCGAGTTGCCTGAGTTTTTCAAGCGATTCCGGCCTGTTGCCCTCCTTTGAGCCGATGACAATGCCGGGTTTGAGAGCCAGTATCTTTTCAATGTTTGGCTCAAGCAGCGTCCCGATGATTTCCTTCCCCTTTTTTCTCCCGGGGCTGTCGTGAACCGTGAGCCCGACGATGTTTTTCTCCATGCCCAGCAGTGATATATTCTCGGTAACATAGGGGCCGAGAGAGACTATCCGCAAACCTTCCGCCCTCGCAAATAAAGGTGCAGATATTACCCAGAGAAATATTATATATTTTTTCATCTCACTCAAGGTCATACATATCGTCATTTTCAGAAATATCTGCCAGGTTCGGGTCGCTGGGACTTATGTTGTATTTCTGTCCGGTTGAATGCACGCTCCCGTCAACAAACGCCACGTTGGCAAAACCGTTGTGCCGGAAGTGGACCACGGGACCGAGCGCGTATGCATTCCTGAAAGGGTCGCTGGGAGCCCTCAGATAGTTATTTCCCTCGGTTTTGCCTGAGGAACTGTTGAAATATGCGCTGTCTGCAAGAAGGGCTGTTCCTGATGGGTCCTTTACCATTGATAATTTTACCGGCGGATTTGCCACTCCGTCTCCCCCTATATGGGTCATATTATATCCATAACCGGTGTAGGGCCTGTCGCTTCCCGTGATTTTGAAAGAAGGGCACTGCCATACCTTGCCCGAAGGGCAATAGTGTGAAATGATTCCTCCCTTCGTTTTCTCCGGGTTGACCTCCCACCCTTCATATTCAATATAGAAATCCCAGCTGTTTGTCCATGACCAGTCGTCCGCCATATAATAACTCGGCGGGAAATATTCCCCGTAGTCCTGAACGTACATCATGAAGGCAAGCGTCAGCTGCCGCAGGTTGTTCATGCAGACCGCGCCCCTGGATTTTTCCCTTGCCTTGCTGAGCGCCGGAAGCAGCATCGCCGCCAGAATCGCGATTATCGCGATTACAACCAGCAACTCTATCAACGTGAATCCAGTTCGTTTTGTAGCGGTGGCATTCATGCCACTTGCAACCGTGCGATAAATCGCACCGCTACATTCTTGATTCCTTTCCGCCGCAAAATTCTGGCGGATGCTTTGTTCCACTCCGTTCATCTACCTATCCTCCTCCGGATAATAAAAAAGCCCGCCACGAAATTATGGCGGGCTGCACCCTGTTTCACTTTGCCCGAAACAGAAAACCCTTTTCCTGTTATCCCGCAGGAAATAGCTTGTTGTCCATACTCTCAGAGCAGGTCTTCTGACTGGGGCGTTTCCGATTTCCCTTTCTTCATATAGCTTTGTTGCCTGCGTCGTCAGCTTCCTCGACGTATTATTTCATACACCTCGTTGCCTCCTCCTTGCCGCCTTGCTATATTTTGAAAGAAAAACCGGGCCTACTCTTCCGTCTTCCCTTCCGTTCTCCGGAAAGTGACTTTCTGGAATTTCGTATGCCCCTACAGCGCCGGGAGCGCGGCCTTAACCCGCCGAAGCATTGGCGAAGGCGGGCTGGCACTTCCCTATCAAGCCTTTTCAGGCGCTCCGATGTTGAAGATAATACCTTCTCCAAAAAATCCTGTCAAGAGGTATTTTGCAGTGTCGCTAAAAACCCGGCAGGCGAAAGTATGATTGTTCTTCTGAAACTTTTCAGCCTCAGCAGGTGTTTCTTGTCACCTGACACGATGAATTGCGCCTTTGATTTAACGGCACATTCAAGGATGCGATTGTCGGCAGGAACGCTTTTTATGACATTAAGGCGTATATCCGGCTTTACCAGCCATGTGAATCTGCGGATTTCATCCATAATCCCGGACACGGCTTTTTCTTCCATGAGCAATTTGTGCACAAGGACTTTCCTGATTTCGGAGATTATCTCAGCGGATATCGCAATGATTATTTTCCTGTCTCTGCCCATGGCAAGCACTTCATCCGGGGGTCCGGCAGCGGAAATAAGAGATGAGATATAGATGTTTGTGTCGCATACGATAATGAGGGGCGTCATCACTTTTCCCTGACCGCATCCACTATCTTTTCCACGTCGTCTTCAGTGTATATGCCGAGGGCCCGTGCTTTCAAGGTCGCTTTTTTCCGGTAATCCTGCCATTTTTTGTTTGCGAGGTAAAGGTTTAATGCGTCCCTTACCATCTGGCTCTTATTCATCCCTTCTTTTTCAGAAATTTTATCAATCTCTTTCAGGAGAGAAGGGGACAGTGAAACTGTCATAATTTCTCTCGTTCTCATTTTCACCTCCGGTATGACCCGGTAATATAATACCTCTTCATGCGTGCCGTGTCAATGGCCGAAGCGGAAAGGCCTGTTCGTCGGTGTGGCGGTTCATTATCATTCATCCGCCTGCACCGCAAGAGAGATGTTTTCGGAGGGATGTACGGCGAAACAACGGCTTTTAAGATATGCCGTAGCGGCAAAAGGCATCGGATTGTTTCCCACCACGCTTCGCTCGTGGTCACAATGACAAAATTGATTTACACTAACTTTTTCAGAGGTCTCATTGCGAAAAACATTTGACAGAAAATTTTTTATGTGATAACGTTTTATTGGATAAGAAAACAGGCTTTAATAATTTTACCGATAAAACAAAATGAGGAAGACCCAGAAGGAAATTGCGAGAAAGGTTGGCGTTTCCGTGATGACCATCTCCCTCGCCCTGAGGGATTCCCCGCTGTTGAGAGAGGAGACCAGAAGAAAGGTGCAGCAGGCGGCGGACGAGATGAACTATTACCCTTCTGAGATAGCCCGCAGTCTCTCAACCGGAAAGTCCCGCACCGTGGGTTTCGTCATGCCTGAATTCTCCCAGAACTTTTTCTTTGAGTTCCTTGAAGAAATAAACCTGCGGCTTGAGAGGAAAAGATACCTCGTTATTCCCATCAGCGTCAAGAACAATGAAGGCAGATACGTGAGAAATGCGATAGAGACATTCATATCCAGGGGGGTTGACGGCATAATCGCTCCCCATGTTCCCGCCAGAATCGCGGCACACCTCAAAGAAAAAGACATCCCTTTCGTCCTGTACGGCAGCCCGGGAGGCTTTGTGCCTGCTGCGGCTGGGAAGAAGAGCAACGGGTTTGATTATGTCATGTGCGACAAGTATAAGGGTGCAAGGATGATGATGGAGCATCTCGTTAACCTGGGTTACAGGAAGATAGATTTTCTATGTCAAACCGGAGATGAGGCAAGATTTGCGGCATACAGGGATGTCCTGGCCGAGAGCGGCATCCCGTACAGGGAAGAAATGGTTTTCCATGGAGCGGGCTTTTACGAAACCGGGCACGCGGGGATGAAGAAACTACTTTCCGGGGGCGAAAGGCCGGACGCGGTATTTGCAATGAACGATCTGTCAGCGATAGGCGGCATGCGCGCAATCAGCGAGGCAGGGTTGCGCGTTCCCGGGGATATTGCCGTGGCAGGTTTTGACAACATAAAGGAATCAGGATATTCGGCGGTTTCGCTGACGACGGTTGACCAGAAGAGAGAGATACTTGCCGGGCACATCACGGAGATACTCCTGAGAAAGATTGAGAAGGGTGACAGGAGGCGATATAGGGTGGTGGTTGAACCGGAACTTGTAATCAGGGAGTCATGCGGATATAAATTGGGAAAGGAAAATCAAAACCCCTCACATGGAGAGCATATCAAAGAAGAGTTCGGGGTGAAGGAGGTGGTGGCAGGGATATAGAAGCAGGGATGTACAATTCATCGCATTGACGGAAAAGGAGGGAAAGAAAATGTGCAAAGTCAAACGGAGTAGAAAGAAAGGATTCACGCTGATAGAACTGCTGGTGGTTATCGCGATTATCGCGATTCTGGCCTCCATGCTTCTGCCGGCGTTAAGCAGGGCAAGGGAACAGGCAAAGAGAGGCGTGTGCATCGCCAACCTCAAGCAGATAGGGCTGGCCCTTATCATGTACTGCCAGGATTACAGGGAGTATTTCCCTTCCCATGTTAACGGGACGGGCACGGGCTGGTCGTCAAGCGCATCGTTGGGGCTTCTCACGGGCATCATACCGCCCTCTTACTCAACGGGCAACGGTTTTGCGTACATCACGGACGCCAAGGTATTCCTCTGCCCGAGCACAAATTGTACCGTTAACACAACACCGGGCATACTTACTTATACATCCGACTATGCGGGCAGTTGTCCCTATTGCTATGCGTGCGGTCTGAACCAGCAGACATACAAGGATACAGTTATCGTAGCAGAAGCCAAGGGTTTTTGCTGCGGCATTATGATAGCGCCATACAACAGCGTTGGTGCGTTGTCCGTGGTTCCCATGGGCAACCACGGTAATGACGGTATGAACGTGTTGTACGTAAGGGGCAATGTGAAGTGGGTGCCTGCTTTGTGGGACCCGACCTTTGGCGGCCAAACGTATGTAGGCTGGGACAATCCGTATCCCGGAGGATACTGGGTGATATCTCAGCAAAAAGGCAGGCAGATGGCTCGAGGGTCTCTGGCCAATTGCTACAACGGCTGTGCGACTGCGCCTATGGAGATGGATAACTATGCAGGATTCACGTGGGTACCATGAGCAATAGTGAAAGGAGGGAAAGAAAAATGAAAATAAAAAAGAGATTTATCCGCCAGAGCACCGGCGCAGGCGGAAAAGGATTCACGCTGATAGAACTGCTTGTCGTGGTGGCAATCATAGCCATCCTCGCTTCAATGCTCCTGCCGGCGCTGTCAAAGGCGAGGGAGAAGGCGAGGCAGGCAGTATGTATGGCAAACTTGAAACAGTTGCACCTTGCCGCGGTGATGTACACCAACGACTACGATGGACGATTCCCCATATGCTATCCGAATGCCGTGACACTGGCAAATCTATATCTGGCGGGTCATAAGAATCTCTGGCCCAAGCAGCTGGGGATATACCTGGGTTTCCAGGAGGACAGGCTTCCTCCTTATTCCGGCTACCAATGGAATCATAGCTCAATAAAGATCTTCAAATGTCCGTCTGTTCAGGGCAGGATGTCTTACATGTGCAGGATGGATGGAAGCCCGTACGTGGGAGTCTATGGCTACTGGACCGGCGGATGCCTATACGGTTCGTATACCTACAACAACTTTCTCGGCGGATGGCTCATTGCGTCCGGAGGTACGTTTGCCACGTCCTATCCTTACAAGATAGACAACGTTCCGGGTGACGTGGCGCTTTTTGGTGACGGCAGAAATACCTATGAAGTGGGCGGCGAGAAATATTTGTCCATGGAGATAATGATCAATAGTTCATGGAGGTGCGGAGCCCTGCCCCTGCATGATAATAACCTGTACGGGCAGTTTGTAAGGGTGGACGGTTCCGTTGAGCGGTGCAAGTACTGGGAAGGAAGAACCGGCGCGGGAAGGAGAGCCCTTAACTACTGCTGGGACGGAACCACTGCCAACGGGAATACTCCGGGCGCAACGGGATACAACGACACCGTATGGCGGAGGGGCGGAAGCGGCGCTGAGTGGAAGCAATGATACTTACCTGGTGCGATTTCCCGGGGATTTGCCCTGCGGGTGATTATTCTTTGGAATAAGTGCCTGTTGCAAATAAGGAATGAAGAGGAGGTATGTATGAAGAGGGGACGGTGGGTGTTTTTGTTTTTTTTATTGTCAATCTGGTGTCTCCCGGCATTTGCTTCTGTCTCCAGCCGGGTTGAGCAGCGCGAGGGCAGGGACTACGTGATAATAGAAAACGGGTACATGGAGTTGACGTTTAACCCTTCCCAGGGCGGCATCTGCTCAAAGTTCGTCTTCAAGGATACGGGCGAGGAGATAATAGGCACGGATGCCTACGCCGGCCTGTTCAAGGACCACTGGGCAAAGTACCCCTGGCCGAGCGGCCTGATGTGGCTGCCGTACCAGTACAAGATAGTGGGCGACGGCAAACAGAAGGTCGGAGTCCAGTTGTGGGTGGAGGTTCCCGCGATGGGCGGCGGCAAGGGCTCGGGCAGTGCAGAATCCAGCAAGGCAATCCCCACGACGCCTGACCTGATAGGGCTGATAGTGAAGAAGACCATCTGGCTCAACGCGGACAACGACGTGATAGTGGTAGACCAGGAGATAGAAAACCCGACGAAAGAATCCCGTAGCGTGGCACCCTACATCCAGAACTGCCTTATCATGGGCGGCAAGAGATACTATAACAACTGGTACATGCCGTCCACGAGGGGAATAGAGGTTCTTGTCCAGCCGGACAATGAAGGTGGCAGGGCGCTTGGCACAGACTGGGTGCTTGACCCCACGGCCGGCTGGATGGGGGTTATCCAGCGCCAGACGAAACACGGCGTGCTTTTTGTCTTTGATTACAACTACCTTGAAAAGATATATTCATGCGGTTCAACGGCTGAGTGGTTCATGGACCCTGTACCCGTGGGTCCGGGCAGGAGTTTCAAGTACGGGTATGTAGTCAAGCCGGTGCGTAACTTTGAGGATTTCGTGTACGCTTCTAAAAATATCGTCGCCGACATCAGGCCTGACGAAGCAGACGGTAAGGTGCGTGTGAACAGCGATATCGCCGCGGTGAGCGCACCGTTGAGCGGCGTTGAGACGGAGTTCACAGTAACGGGATGGAAGAGCAAGGATGTCATATCCACCAGCCGCGGGAAGATAGGAAACGTGGGATTTGACAGGGTTCGCACCAGTTTTGAGTTTACCCCGAAGAATTTAAGCGACGGCGTGGTGATAAAGGCGGTGGTGCGCGGCACCGGTTTTGAGGATAAATACGAATACTACTATGCAGGAGATAAGGAAGAATACGAGAGGCGCTATAACCCGTTTGCGACCAAGGGCCAGGCGCTTGCGGGTGCGCGGGGAGATGCATATTTTGTGAAACAGCCGCGCAAACGGAAGGTTGTTGACAAGCCGGATCTGAGCAAGATACCGATACCTTCACTGAGCCAGAGCCCTGCAAAGGTCCTGGTGGTGTTCGGGCTGTACACTCAGATACTGAATATAGACGACGCGCTTGCCGGCTGGAGCAACAAGCTGGATTTCACCTGGGCTAACTGCCCGCCGAATGCGATAGAGACATTCCCCGGCACCTACGACGAGTTATTCTCGTACAGCGCGGTGGTACTCTCCGACGTGAACTACAAAGCGATAGGCGACATCGGCTTTGAGATGCTGTGCGATTACGCCGAGCGCGGGGGAAAACTGCTTGTGACCGGAGGCCCGTATGCTTTCGGCGACGGCGAGTACGAGGGTGCGCGGTTTCTTGACGTGCTGCCCGTGAATCTTTCCGGGCCGTTTGACCTGAAGTGGGCGGGGAAGGGCAAGTCGTGGGACCTGAAGCCGGTGAGCGGCAAGGAACGCAGCAACCTGCTGAAGGGGGTTGCGTTCACGCAGAAGCCGAAGGTCTTCTGGCATCATTTCGTGGAGCCCAGGAAGGGAACCGAGTCAATACTTGAAGCAGGCGGAAAGCCGGTGCTTGTGCTGGGCAAATATGGAAAGGGCAAGGTGGCGGTGCTGACGCTGAGCCCCACGGGCAAGGAGAATGAAGGCGAGGTTGCCTGGTGGAACTGGGACGGCTGGTTCCCGCTTGTGCAGAATATCTTCACATGGTTCAGCGAATAGGACAAAACACCTCATTATGTGTCATCCTGAATTCAATTCAGGATCTCCGTTTGAGATTCCGGATCGAGTCCGGAATGACATTTGAGACGGTTTGAGATTCCGGATCGAGTCCGGAATGACATTCATGACAAACGAGGGAGAGAAAGAATGAAGAAAAGGGTGTTATCCTTCCTTATGTTTTTTCTTTTCTTGCTTAAAATCAACTGTTTTTCGCAGGTACGGAACAGCAGTTTTGGCAGCCGGGGACCCATACCTCCATATCTTACGCAGGAGAATATAGACAATTACCGCAAGGCGGGCTGGACATGCCCTGATGTCTCGGACTGGCCGCAGTGGTGGGGCCTGTACGGTATCAATGGGACCGTTGAGTTTCCGAAGACCGGCGGCGTTCAGTCCGACGGTTACGCCAGAATTAGCGGAACGAATGTTTTTCTGACCGGGTACCACGGCCTTGCCCTGGAAAACCGCAACCAGATTTACACAATCTGGGCGAAGGGTAAGGGGAAACTGCGGTTCCACGTGATTTCTTACGGAAAGAACGAGGAAGGCAAAGCCATGCAACTTGTAAAGCCGGGCGAGGCGGCTGAAGGTACGAGCGTTGAGTTAAACAGCGAGAAGTGGGTTCGCTACCGGCACCTGCTTGTCAAAACACCGCCTTTATGGAACGTGCATCCCTGGGTGGGTGTAGAAAATGGGACTCTTGACATAGACGAGGTGAACATCCTCCCGTCCACACCTGCATTGGACCTGATAGTAAAGACGGAGGAGGGTCTGTATGGTACAGGGGCGCTGATAGAGGACAAGGATGTCGTGAAGGCGGACGAAGCATTTGCGGAAAGGCAGAAGTTGTACAGGGAAGCACTGGCAACATTTGAGCAGGCGAAGGTTAATCTTGACAGTGAACTTGTTGCATCCATGGAATCTGAGATGAAGACGCTCGGGCCATATGTATTGACTGAAGGACTTTCAGTAGTCCGGGCGCCGTACTACAACGAGATGATAGCTTTGACGCAGGTGTTGAACGAACTTACAGGCAAGAAGGCGGAAGCGCCTGTGGCCATAACAGCGGAAGAGGCAGAGACGAAGATAGATTACGTTCCAGGCAGGCGTGACATAAAGAAGGATGCGGTGTTTGTGACGGTGATAGAGCCGAACAAAATACTTTACGAGGAAAACGAAACTGCCAGTGTAAAGGTGACCGTAAGGAATACAACGGCAACCGGGCAGAAGGTTACGCTTGTTGCCTTACAGCATCTGGACCTGGATACCGTAAATGAGGCAGGCAGGGGAAATATATCAATCCCCGCGGGAGGAGAGAGCAAGTGGGCTGTCTCTTACGGTGTGGGGCCGGAGACATACGGCAGGGCGCTGGAGGTGAAGGTGCTGGATGAATCGGGCAAGGAGATAGACCGGTGGCAGGAGTACTACCAGGCGGCGAAGGAGTGGTTCAGGGTGCAGATGCATACCGGAGGCAGATACAACAATATGAGCCACTATTTTGCAAACGAACCGACCGACTGGGGTGTGCATCCGACGGATGCGGAGATGTGGATATCGGGTTCCGCAGGATACAAAATAATTCCCTCTCATCGCAAGTATGCGATAGACCATGAGCATATCAGGGGCAAAAAATTCACCTTCTACCAGAACTGGTCTTTCTGCGGGATAATGGGATACGAGCAGATGCGCCAGCACCCTGAGTACGTACTCTACGACCCCAACGGCCAGTTTGCGGTGGACCCTGTCTATGGAGGATATCCCAGCCCCATGGAACTTGCCTCGCCCATAGAGGCGGGACCGAAGAGACAGCCGAGGAAACCATACCTGGACAGGAAATATACGCCGTGGCAGCATGCGCCGTCCAACTGGGCGGTGGAAGGGTCCATTGAATACGGGGCAAACTGCATAAAAGAATATGTGAAACTTCACGGGTTTGACGGCGTATTCATAGACGGGACTGTTTACCTGGTGAGGGGATACGGATACGACGGGAAGATAAATATACCCGATGACAGGGCTGAGGTGGCCCGGATGAACGCCAGGTTGCAGAACACCTACTGCACCATACTGAAAAATGAAAACCCGTATTTCGGGACCTGGTATAACTTCGGCTTCTACGGAGTTGAATACATGAGGCGTTCCGACAGTTACGCCATGATGGGTTCGGGTATAGCCGAGGGCGAGAGTGATGAGTGGATACGCGAGGTGCACAACTGGAAGAACGTCGCCACGCTTATGGAAATACAGCATCCGTTCTACCCCGGCGACGGGTTTGACCGCCGTCCTTCGGTATTCAAGGAATACCTTTGCAGCAACCGGGACTACGTTGTGCAGAAATACGGAGGAAACGTGATAACCGGGTACATCGGCATACCCATACCACTTGAACTTGACAAGCCTGGTTTGTCAAAGTGGGGCTGGCCCATGCTGAATTATTTCCTGTCGCTGATAACGGCGTCGCAGCACCACATAGTTACGTTTGCCCTTCCCTGCGGGATGCCGAGCATGGAACCGTCGCTGCAGTTCCAGACGAGGTATTCACGTCTGCTGTGGGCGCCTGATATCAAGCTGGTAGCCGAACCGGAGAAGGCGGTTTCGGTAAATAGCAAAGAGGATATCTGGTGGAAGGAGTTTGTCTATCGCCGGGATACAGCGCACGGCTACGATCTGATAATACACCTGGTGCGGATACCTCCGACGGAAAGGTGGGATATAAACTGGGTGGACGAGCCGGTGCCACTGGCAGGGGTTCAGGTGAGTGCGGATATCGGGAATGGCAGTGTTGAGGAGTCCTATGCCCTGAGGCCGTACCACTTTGAGGAGGAGCAGCAGGCAGTGGAGAAAAACCTTGCTCCTTCTGTCGCGGGAGGAAAGGCAACGGTTGAAGTCCCGCCGTTCAGGTATTACACGATGGTGGTAATGCGGGTGAAAAAATGACGTATTCTGTCATCCCTGCGGATAGTAAGCAGGGATCCAGAGTGAAGTAATAGGTCCCGGCTTAAGACATGCCGGGATGACATAAAACGTCAATTGCCACGCCCCAGAGAACGGGGCTCGCAATGACAAAAAATGTCGGGGGAAAGGAGAGGAAAGAATGGAGAACAAAGGTAAGGTTGTGGGACTGATAGTGGTTATCCTGATAGCGCTGGGTTTCATGATTCAGCGGGTAATGAAATCCAACAAGGGGGGTACGGTGGAAACCGTTACCCAGGTCCTGGTTGACGTTAAGGCAAACAAACTTTTTGCAAATCCAATCAAGATGGGACCAGCCGGTCCTGTTGAAAAGGTCGCATTCCCCACCACTTCTCCCTTCAGCGAGGGGAATAATGCATATCCTGCGGTTCAGTGCCAGAAGGATAAGACAATATTTGCCCTTGATAACAGGCCGTTAAAGGAAGGAGAGGCACCGCCTGATCCGAACATGGTGCCGCGATGTCCCCTCTGCGGAAGCACCGACCTTTATCCACCTGAACTACCCAAGGGGCAGAAAAGCATGGACTTGCCTGGTCCCGTGCAGATAATAACAATTCCACCGGTGAGATAACAGCCGATATGGTGGAGAGGGTAATGAACAAAAATCCGTTCGGTATTATTTTGCTTTTTTTGTTGTTCTGCATAAGCGGTTTTGCACAGGTGCGTAACGGAGGTTTCGGCAGCAGGGGACCTACGCCTGGCCCATGGTTCACGCAGGATAATGTGGACAACTACCGCAAGGCCGGGTGGAAATGTCCCGATGTATCCGAATGGCCGCAGTGGTGGATGGTGTATGGCAGCAACGGTACGGTTGAGTTTCCCGGGAGCGGCGGAGTTGAAGGCGGTTATGCAAAGATTGGCGGACAGGGTGTCTATCTCACCGGTTATTATGGACTTCCTCTTGAAGACCGCAACTATATTTATACCGTCTGGGCGCGTGGCAACGGCAGGATGCAGATGCTCGTGATATCCTACGGCAAGAACGAAGAAGGAAAGACGGTACAGATTACCAAACCGGGTGAGGCAATAGGAAGCATAAGCGTCAATGTAAACAGCGAAAAGTGGATACGCTACCGGCACCTGCTTGTCAGGACGCCTTCAGTATTAAGCGTTCACCCCTGGGTGGGGCTGGAAAACGGGACACTTGACATAGATGAGGTGAATATCCTTTCTTCAACGCCTGCGCTTGACCTCATAGTGAATGCGGAAGAGAACCTGTACGGTACAGGCGCTCTGATAGAGGACAAGGATTTTGTGAAGACGGACGAGGTATTTGCGGAAAGGCAGAAGTCATACAGGGAGGCACTGGCTGCCTTTGAACAGGCAAAGGGTAATCTGGAGAAAGTGCTTGCAGAATCCCTGGAGACGGAGATAAAAGCCCTTGCCCCGACCGTGCTGACTGAAGGAATGTCAGTGGTGCAGGTGCCGTATTACAACGAGATGATAGTACTGACGCAGGTCCTGAACGCCGTTGCGGGCGGAAAAGTTGAAAAACCTCCGGCGATAACGGCTACAGAAGCGGTGACGGAGAAAAAGGAATTCTATCTCCTCGGATGCCGCGAACCTGCGGCAGGGAAAGTAACCATAACGGATATCCAGTCAAACAAGGTGCGTTACGACGAGAATGAGAACGCGACGACCGTGGCAAAGATAGCCAATATGACGGACACGGAACAGAAAGGCACGCTCGTGGCCCTGATGCATCTTGACATTGACACTGTGCGTGAGATTACCCGTACGTCCTTCACGATTCCCGCGGGGCAGACCAAGGAATGGAGGTTTTCGTACAGCGTCGGGCCCGAGACTTACGGCAGGGGCATAGAGGTGCAGTTTGTTGACGGTTCAGGCAGTATTGTTGACAGGTGGCAGGAGTATTACGGTGTAGCCGCGGAGTGGTTCAGGATTCAGCAGCATAACTATAATGGACAGATGAAGAGTTATACTGTTGACCCCTGGACAACCTATTACAACCAGCGTCATTACTTTGCCAACGAGCCGACCGACTGGGGAGTGCAGACGGACTGGTGTAAAAATTTAGAGCAATATTATTCCGGGCAGACGCGTTATCACATAAATATGGCGGCGCGTCTCGCCGAAATGGCGTGGTTCAGGGAAAGGGGTGTCATGGGAACCTTCTACCAGACGTTCGCTTACTGCGGACAGATGGGATACGAGGTAATCAGGCAGAATCCTGAATTTGCCCTGTACGACCCTAACGGCCAGTTTGCTGTTGACCCCGTTTACGGCGGATATCCCAATCCTTTTGAACTTGCATCGCCCATGGAGATAGGACCGAAGAGGAAAGTGACAAAGCCGTATCTTGACCGGAAACTTACTTACTGGCAGCACGGAGTTGCCAATTATGCCATGGAAGATGCTATTGTGTTCATGACGGAGGCAATAAAGAAACAGGCGGAATTCCTGCACTGCGACGGCATCTACATTGACGGCAATCTCGGAGTATGGAGGGGTTACGGATATGACGGAGAACCGAATGTGCCGTCAGGTAAATACGAGGATTTTGTGGCGTTAAACGCCAGGAACCACCGTCTTTTCTCGGAGATGCTCAAGAAAGACAATCCCCTGTTCGGCACGTGGTATAACTGGACCAAGGGAGCGGTGGAATATTATGTCAAAAAGAGCGGACTGACTTTTTACATGGGCAGCGGCGGAGATGCTGAAGTGGACCCTTCGGATGACTCCCTTCGCGCGGCCACCGGCTGGAAGAATGTCATGCTGCTGGATGAAACCGTATCTCAATTCAGGGAAGGTGAAGGGGATGAGCATTATCCCGGCAGGCACCTGGAGCATCTCTGCAAGAACCGCGATGACATGGTTCAGGGATACGGGGCAAACATCATTATCGGCTATACCGGGAATTTTACTGTCTCGCAGGATGCGCCGGGCTTGGACCGATGGGGCTGGCCGACTCACAACTACTTCGGCGCCCAGTTGATTGCGACACAGCATCACTTTGTAACCTGGTTCGTACCCAGTCTGCGGCCCACAATACAGTTCATGACCCGCTACAGCCGTCTCATCTGGGCACCAGATATAAAGGTTGTGCCGGATGCGGAAAAAGTTGTTGCGGTGAAGAGTCCGGAAGAGGTGTGGTGGAAGCGTCTGGTATATAAGCGTGACACCGGTGACGGTTATGACCTGATAATACACTTGGTGCGCATACCGCCCTACGAGAAGTGGGACCTGAAGTGGGTGGATGAACCGAAACCTCTGACGGGAGTGAGTATAACCGCAGATACAGGGACGGGAAAGGTTCAGAGTGTTTATGCCTTCAGGCCGTATTACTTTGAAGAGGAGCAGCAGGCGGTTGAGAAGAAACTGGCCCCGACTGTTGCCGGCGGTAAGGTGACTGTGGAAATTCCTCCGTTCAGGTACCACACGATGGTGGTGCTGAGGGTGAAGAAATGACGTATTGGTTTGCGGTTTGTCATCTATGAAAAAGTATGTCAAGAGATACACAACCCACGTGGCACATTATGCCATTTATTGCATACTTCCGACCCAGGTAACCGACTAAGACTTTTGAGAACATTTACAGCTGTTTTT
>Ga0136653_10001156_pt1 | contig 14315 bp, 16 predicted proteins | sample LakKivw275mmetaG_FD_94866 | JGI IMG/M metagenome (GOLD analysis project Ga0136653, IMG submission 94866) | Anoxic lake water microbial communities from Lake Kivu, Rwanda to study Microbial Dark Matter (Phase II) - Lake Kivu water 275m metaG... | ecosystem: Environmental > Aquatic > Freshwater >... | reverse complement strand
GGCCTGCTACGGCGCGGGCGGCGCGGAGATGCTGAAGACCTGCGAGCGAACGGTCGCCAGCACGTCCGGGTCCAGTCCACGTTTGGGAAAAGAGGGACACTTCCCACATTTCCCGTCTCCGTCAAGCTTGAAGGTGCGTATCCAGTCGCTGGCCGTCCGCTCACCGCTTTGCTCTCCTGCGGCTGGGACGAACGCGTCGCTCGGTGGCAACCACAAACCGGCCCTGTATCTCCGGGCCGAGTTGCTCCAGAACGCCGGCCAGGACTCTAATCGCCACCGGCGGTCGTTCATCGGTCAATCGAAGGAGGATGACTCCGCTATGCGGTTCTCCCTTCTCGAAGACCCTCGCACCGAATCCCTTGTCATTGGTGACCAGAATTCGGACTTCGGCATGCGCCAACTCGAGCACGTCGGCATCGTCTAGCCCAGGCGAGACGTCCGCGACCCGTCGCGCGTCATGCCCCTGATCACTAAGCCACTTCGCTACCACCGGACCGCAGCATTCGTCGACCAGGAATCGCATCACGCCGGCGCAGCGACCGATAAGCAGGAGACGTCTTCCATGCACCGGGACGCAAACAGCAGGCAGGCCCGGATGTCGTCCGGCTGCAGATAGGCGTATTCAGCCAGGATGTCTTCAGCTTTGTCGCCGTGCGCAAGGCGATTCAGGATATGGTCAACCGTCAGCCGCGTTCCACGAATGACGGGTTTTCCCGCCATCACCTTGGGATCGCTGACTATGCGCCGGTTCAGTTCAATGTCCGTCTCAGCAACTGTGTCCATAGTTCTCCTCGTAGTGTAACGAAATGTACTTCCCGAGAGCGCCGAAGTCAATACATGGGTTGTTCCGTTGGTAGCTCGACGCAGGCCTTGATTGACTCTTCGTGGATGACCGGTTTGAAGACTTCGGTCAGGCCGGCTTTGTTGGACACGTCCCAGCCGAGAGAATCGAAGAAGGGGTTGAGGAACTCGGCGCGAAGTTGTTCTTCTTTGTAATCTGGGGACAGGAAGACCTTGCGGTCCCTCTCGAACCGCTCAACAAGGTCAGCCACCGTTGCGGGAGGAGAGGCTCCCATGACGGTCTAGGATAGACACGCGTGGAGGGAAGTCAAACGAAGTCAGAAGCGAGATACGAGAAGCTTGAGCGCAGAAGTACAGATGCGGCAGGCCCGAACAGGAAGGCCGACACAAGTCAAGCCGCCGCAGCGGTTGGTTGCCTGGTCGCGGTCATGCAACCGCGCCCGCTCGCCCGACGTACCTTGGCTACGGCGCGGGCGGGGCGGGGATGTTGAAGACCTGCGTGCGAACGGTCGCAAGCACGTCCGGGTCGAGTCCGCGTTTGGCCCACTTCTCCAGTAGCACCTGCGCTTCGATGACGGCGCTTTCGCCCGATATCTGTCGCTGAGTTGTGAGCTTGTAGAGCTGGCGCCCGAAGTTCAGGTACGGCACGTAGTGGATCGTGTTCACGCCGCAGCCGTTCAGAACCTCGCGGACTTGGATCTCGGTAGCCACCATTGCCGCGACTGCGGCCTGGTAGTGCTCGCCCATCTTCGCCCGTTTTTCCTCCAGGGTCTGCTTGACCCGGTCGAGGTTGTACTTCAATTCCCAGTTCTCTCTCCGCTTCACTGGGTCCTGCATGGTTCTTCCTCCTTTATGTGCGCTGTTCCGCGACCCGTCTTCCGGGTCGGCGAAACGATCACGACTTCTCCAACGGCGCTCCGCGCAGCGACCGCCTGTCCCCACCGAGACGTACAATGCGCTGAACCGCACGGCCTTCGTGGTGGAGGAAGGGAGAAGACCTCACAGAGCGCGTCGGCACTTACATGATACGCCGAGCCGGTCGCCGTGTCAATCGCAGCTATCACGGCATAAGTTCCAGCAATACAACATATTATGCCCGAGAGCCAACTAGAAATTGCACGGGAAATGGCAGGCGTTGCGGTTTGCCGAATCAATGGCGGAACCGTTCCCCCAACCGTTCCCCCAACGGTCTCACCAACGGCTCCCGAAGCCATATCATCAGTGATTGCGGAGACGGTTGCGGCAACGATTAGATATACGTATTGGTGAATGATTGGTTGAACGAGTGCGGGTATCGGTCGAGCAGCAACCCGGCAATTGAGTCGTGGAGCGTATCGTGGAATCAGTCGCCCTTTTGTTCCACGAGCCGTTCGAGGCACGATTCGGCAAGCGAATTGCCCAGCCGTTCGTCGAGCCACTCGTGAATTCGCTGGCAGAATCGTTCGGCGAGCGAATGGCAGGATGATTCGCCGAACCGAACCGGAAGGAGCCTGCCGCAGAGCTTGACTGACCTCGGTGGCTTATGCAGGTCCGGCGTCGTGCCGGCGCTCAGCTTGTATGCACTACAGGGCGGTGGTGGCGACTCGCATCCGGGCGACACTGCCGCGAGCGTCCCTCGACGTGGCGCGAGCGGCGAAGAATGTGGTGCTGCACGCGGCGCGCAGCTCGTCTCTGTCCCTGCCGACAGGCTCGGTTCGCGTCAATGCCTGCTGGCCTGCGGTCGGCGCATCTTGCCGCCGAGCCTCGTCCGGCGCGTAGCGCCGAGCATCCATAGCCGATGCGCCGGCCACGCTCCCTCGACGTCGCCCCGGCCCGTTGAATCCGGGATGAATGACCCGCAGCAGCGCTTGCCCTTCCGCGCCTTTTCGCCTAGAATAGCGCGGCGTGAAGCAGACCGAAATCCTCGCAGTCGGCGGCGGTCCGGCCGGACTTACCGCCGGCATGTACGCCGCCCGCTCCGGTCACAAGGCAATCGTCCTCGAGAAGTCGTTCTCCGGCGGCCAGATGGCCCTCACTTCCGAAGTCGAGAACTACCCCGGGTTCGCTGAACCGGTAAGCGGCATGCTGCTCGCTCAGACGATGGAACAACAGGCGACGCGCTTCGGCTGCGAGATGCTGAATGGCGAGGCGACCGGCATCACCCAGGCCGGGACCGGATTTGAAGTAGCGACGACGGCCGGTCCGATTCCCGCAGCTTCGGTAATCATCTGCTCCGGGGTGAAGCCGAAGCTGCTCGGAGCCCCGGGTGAAACCGAACTCACCGGCCGCGGTGTCTCCTATTGCGCCGTCTGCGACGGCCCGCTGTTCAAAGGCAAAGAGGCCGCGGTCATCGGCGGCGGCGACTCCGCTCTGGACGAAGCCCTCTATCTCACGAACATCGTAGCCCGCGTCCATGTCATCCATCGCCGCGACGAATTCCGGGCCTGCAAGTTCGCGCAGCAGCGCCTACGGGAACGCGACAACGTCGACTATCACCTCTCCTGCGTGGTCGAGTCCTTCAACGGCACCCAGCGCCTGGAGAGCCTGACCGTCAAGAACCTGAAGGATCCGTCGACCTTTGCTCTCCCGGTTGCCGCGGCATTCGTCTACGTCGGGTGGCTGCCCAACACCGGCTGGTGCTCGAACCTGCTTGAACTCGACGGCTCCGGCAACATCAAGACCGACGACCGGCTCCACACGAACGTCCCGGGCATCTTCGCCGCCGGCGACGTCCGCAACACCCACCTTCGCCAGGTCGCGACCGCGGTCGGCGACGGCGCGCTGGCCGCGATGTCCGCCCACGACTTTCTGATTGGGAAACGCTGAAGTACGAGCCAGGTCCGAAGTCCGAAATCCGAATGACGAATCAGCGAGGAAATGACCCGGCGGTCGAGGTCTGGACCGCGATTCGGGCTTCGGGTTTCAATCGTCATTCGAGCTTTGTCATTCGGACTTGTGGCTGAGTAGTCGATGCTCCGGGTCCTGATCGCCGCTCTGGTAATCAGCGTATCAGGCATCGGGGAGCCGATCGAACCTTCGCAGCACGCGTCCAGCGACGCGCTTCGCTTCGACCTCAAGTCCGCGCTCGACGCCCAGATCCGCGTACACGGCAACACCCGCTGGCGGACCGGCATAGCCATCTACTCCTGCTCGCGTGACTCGCTGCTGTACGGTCTCCGCGAGAAGACGGCGCTCGTTCCGGCTTCGTGCCAGAAATTGCTGACCACCGCCTGCGCCATCGAGAACTGGGACTCGACCCTCGTCCGCATGCTCGACGCCCGCCTCGACTCCACCAACCTGCGCGCCCAGGTCCACCGGGCCAACCGGAACCAAATCGACTCGCTCGGTCTGGACGACCGGCCCGACTTCCCCGGCTACCGCCATCTCGTGCTCGCCAATCGCGAATCCAACAACTCCGAGGCCGTGTGGATGCTCCAGGCCCTGAGCCGCAGCCGGAAGGTCCCCGCATGGAAGCTGATCAGCTCATTCCTCGACGAACGTAAGATCGCTCGACCGGGCTTGCGGGTCTGGGACGCGTGCGGTTTGTCGCACCGCAACCGCGTCGCTCCCGTCACACTCGCGAAGCTGCTCGTCACTGTCTACGAATCCAAACAGCGGGACCTGTTCATCTCCACGCTGGCAGTGCCGGGACGGCCCGGAACGCTGGTCAAGCGCGAGCTCGACGTCGGACCTCACCTTGCGGCCAAGACCGGCTATGTCCGGGGTGTGTTCAGCCTCTCCGGTTACCTCTTCGGGCAGACCGACACGTTCGCGTTCTCCTTCATCGTGAACGGTTGCGGCACCGGCACGCCGGCCTACACGCTCTTCAACTCGCTGCTCAACACCGTCTACAGCTGGGACGCGGGCGAGGCCGTGGCAACGCCCGGCCCCCAGCCCGACACCAGCACCCGCCAGAACTGACCGGCCCGGCCTTCATTCGGATTTCGGGCTTCAATCGTCATTCGGGTTTCGAGCTTCGAGTTTGGCCCGCCCAATCCTTCTTGACTGCCCAGCCGCTCGCTCTATGATTCAGGCGTGTCCAGCACGCTCATTACGGTAGTCGTCGTAGCCAGTGCGGCGGCAGTAGTCATCGTCCTCCTGCTCGTATACCGGCGCCTCGGCTCCGGGCGCGGCGGTGACCAGGGCCTGTCGCTGATGCAGGAACAAGTCACCGCCCTGCGCCGCGAGACCGCCGAAGCTCTCAACACGAACACCAAAGCCGTAAACGAGCAACTCGCCACATTGACTGCTCAGGTCCAGCAACGGCTGGAAGGGCTGGACCGCTCGATGCGCGACACCACCGGCCAGGTCAACACGCGGCTCGACAACGCGGCCGTTGTCATCAGGGATGTTTCGACCAAGATGGGTGAACTTTCCAAGTCCTCGGAGCAGATCTACGAGGTCGGCAAGGACATCGCCTCGTTGCAGCAGATACTGAAAGCACCCAAGCTGCGTGGTGTCGTGGGCGAACTCTTCCTCGGCAACCTGCTCGACCAGGTCGTGCCCGAGAACTACGAACTCCAGCACCGGTTCCGCAGCGGCGAGGCCGTAGACGCGGTCATCAAGCTCGGGCCGAAGCTGGTTCCGGTTGACGCCAAGTTCCCGCTCGAGAACTTCCAGCGCCTGTCTGCGGCCGGCGACGCAGAACGCAAGTCCCTGCGCAGAAAGTTCATCACCGACGTCAAGAAGCACGTGGACGCCATCGCCGGCAAGTACATCCTGCCCGACGAAGGCACCTACGACTTCGCCCTGATGTACATCCCGGCGGAGAACGTCTACTACGAGACGATAATCAAGGACGACCCGGACGAGGAGAACGTCAGCGCCTACGCGGTCTCGCGCCGCGTCATCCCGGTCTCACCCAACAGCCTCTACGCCTACCTGCAGGCGATCGTCTTCGGCCTGCGTGGGCTGCAGATTGAGAAACGGGCCGAGGAAATCCTCAGCCACCTGAACCGGCTCCAGGGCGACTTCGGCAAGTTCCGCGACGAGTTCGACACCGTCGGAACGCACCTCAAGAACGCCCACAACAAGTACGACGACGCGCTGAAGCGCCTGGGTCAGCTTGAGGGCAAACTGGAAATCAGCTCCGCCCTGGCCGAGCAACCCGGAACCGAAACCCTGCCCAAGCAATAGCGTCCCGCGCCGCTACCTCAGCCGCAGACCCGAGCGTGAATCTGTCTCTGACCCGCGGCGCTTGGGTTCGCAGCTGGTGTTGGTCGCGGCACATGAGCATGAGGGAGCGCCCTTCGGCGCTCCCTCATTCGCTAACTAGCCGCAGCTTCTACCTCAGCATTGGCCTCTCGGCTACCTGCACACCACAAACCTGCAGGTCGAGTGTTCGCCACCCGCGTTCACCCTAGCAATGTACGCTCCCGCCGGGAGCCCATCGAGCGAGATGGTCGCGTTCTGAGGCCCGGCGCGCTCGGCATCTTGCTGGGCTCTCAGCACAGCTCTGCCCATCACGTCGTAGACAACGACGTCGGCGCGGCCGGGAGTAGACACCGTGTAGCTGAGGCACGCAGCACCCCGAACCGGATTCGGCATGACCCTGGTCCGCTGCGGTCCATCACCGAGCGTGACTGCGGCCGCGCTGGCTCCGCCTTCCCCACCCCCTGCTCCGACGTACTCGAGCCTGAGAGCATCGTAGTAGGTATAGCATGGCCTCGGTTCCCCATACTGGTTCGCGATGGCGATGCTACCGATGGAGTCAGCCGAGATGTGCCGAGTGTCAATCATCTGCCAGCTGTCGTAGGGGGATTCCGACTGGTCGTAATGCCAATTCCCGGCACCGCCGAAAAACACCTGAGCGATGGTATCCAATTGCTCTCCTTGGGCCGGACGTGTCTTGTATGCGTATATGCTCCATTGCCCAGTGCTGCACAGACGCGGAGTCCAGTACACCCAGTGATTGTAGGCCGGGATGGGGTTTAGATAGGCCCAACAGCTGTCAGCGTAGCCGGGCCGACGAACCCAGTCGCCTCCGGGCGGAATGCACGGACATGCTCCATCTATGTACGCGTCGTCAAGGATGATCGTCTTGTGCTCGATGACCCGCTTGAGTCTGTCGTACCCAGCCATGGTCGAGTCGTTGACGTAGGGATTCCTGTACAGCACCGAGTCGATTAGACTATCGGCAGTAAAGACTCTATCTGGCGGGGAGCTGAGGTCGTGAGGTCCATGGCACTCTAGCCAAACACCCTTGTTTGGAGTCGGCAGGAGGCCGGCACTGCCATTGGTCACCGTGCACTCAAATCGATACCGGGCGGAACCAGGGTCATGCTGTGCGTCATAGGTATGCTCTTCGTAGTACAGCTCCATCCAGCCACGGAACAGCGTGTCGTCTATCAAGTCGCCATCGATCCTATACCCGTAGACCGCAAAGAACCACACGTGTACCGTATCGAAGTCAACGGCCAGGGACCTGCTCCTGTGCACGTCCTCACCCATATACTCGCGCAGGGTCAACCACAGGTCGCTCGGTTTGACGAAACTGTCCGTGATTCGCGTTCCGTAGCAGTCATAGTACATCTCGGCAAGCAGCCCTTCCAAGTCATCCTGACTGAGCGCCCCACAATCTGAGGGCGGGTCGGGCTCGAGTAAGCTGGCACAGGTGATTCCGTTGCAGTGGCCGATCCAGTCATCATCCGGGTTGACGGAACGATGACCGTTGAGTGTGTCATACTCCCAAGCTTGGGCGCTATCTCGGATGGACTCCGGAAGCCAGAAGTACCGTGTATCATGGTTGTAGATCGGGCCAGGCGGGCTGCCGTAACTCCCTCCCTTCCACATATGTATGTCGCCGCATCCGTCATAGCCCGGCCACCAATACCCCGCCCACGGCTCCTGTTGCTTATCCGGCGCCTCGGTGTAGGCCCGTACGCTTGCCAGAGGGCCGACCGCAAGCAGAACGGCGACGCACGTAGCAGCACTGCTTCGCATAGCTACTTCTCTCTCTGGCCGAAAGCGACTAACCAACTACGCTCCGTTACGATGCGGCCGCCATACGAGCCGTTGTAGCCGACACGTTCCTCATATATCCGCCACGGCAGGTCGTCGCTCCAAAACTGACGACTCTGGGTGATGTTCTTTCTGCCAGTGGGCGAGTCCGGGTCGTGCTCGCCGGCCAGTTCGGATCTCACGTCATACACAGCACCCTTCGGCCTGATGACAAGGCTGCCCGCTGTGTCTCCTTCGGCAAGCAAACGCGTGACCAGCGCCGGATCGGCCGGGCGAGATATCTCGCGCAAGTCCGCGTAGCAGCCGTCGCGTCTCTCTCTCTTGAAGACCGTGTCCGGGTTCATGAGTTGCAGCGGGAACCTGGGTAGTCGCGGTTCGCTTATGAACGGGCCAAAGAGCCCGCGCGGGTAGTTGTAGACGTACGGCGAAAGGCGCTTTCCGTCGTAGTAGTGCGCCGCCTCGGTTCGGACCACGAGCCAATTGTCGGTACGGACGTATAGGGCGGCACCGGCCGTTCCGTCGTGCTCTATGTTGGGCCGGCCGCTGCCTCGAATCTCGATGACATAGCAGTCGTTCTTCCCGACCTTCTCGACGCCGGCCACATCATACCGCCTGTATTCCCACCCCCAATCACCGCGCTGAGACATCGAGCGTGGTTGCCACGTCTTGACTATCCACCAGTCGCCAACGTGCCATTCGGGCGTGTACTGCGCTATGCCCAGAGATGGCACCAACGCGGCGACGGCGAGCGCTAGCAGGACTACACTTAACGTACCTCTCACAATGTACCTCCTGTCTGTGCCGACAAGACGCACCGGCGCAGAATGCCGAATGCACCTCTCGGCGATGTTTCTAACACTGTGACTCCTGACAAGATTCTCGGCCGCACGAGTACGTTGTCAAGGACCGCCGAGACCGCCGCGCGCAGGCCCGGGGCGCGGTTCTGTTCCCGGAGCTAGGGGCGGCTCTGGTTCCTCCGCCGACGCGCGAAGACGACGATACCCAGCAGTGGAATCAGGCTGCTCAGGGCACCGTAGAGGTACCCGTAGCCGCGCTCGATTGCCCGGAACTCGCGGTCATCAGGCGCCTGACGCAGCGTGATATCTTCCATCGCTGCCGGGTCGTAGTACTTGAGCAGCTTGGTCAGATGGCTGGGCCGGTCGATGAAGCCGGTGAAGCCCGGGAACGTCCCTGAATCGACCCGGCCGGAGAAGAGCAGCCGGGCGCCGTTGAACATCTGCCGATGGTCGGCAACAATGTAGAGGACCACACCGCTGTAGTCGGAACTCAACCGGCTGATGTAGAGCGGGTAGACTGCCGAATCGGTGGCAAAGGTCAGCCTGATTCCGACCGAGCGGCCATAGTCGTATTCAATGCTGTCCTGCAACCGCGCAACCACGAAGTACTGCCAGTTCTTCGCTGTATAGTGACCGAACACGGCTCCGGCATTGCTCGGCAGCTCGTATCCGCGGTCGCTGAGGTAGGCGGCGAGTGTCTCGGGTTCCGCTGTCCTCAGCACCTGATAGGCATACTGGCCGATGACCCCCTCCCCAAGTTCTTCGACCCCGAGCGAGTCACCCGAACGTTCCGCCCCGTAGTCCGCGCCGGCGCAACCGAACCCGGAGCCGGACCGGTAGAGCGGCCGGCAGTAGTACTGCAGCTCATAGAGGAGATCCATACTGAAGGAATCGACCCCGGGTTCGGCGGGCAGCGGCAGAATCCACGCGAAATCCGTCGCCCTGGACTGGAACGAGGAAGCAACCGAAAGCTGCTCCATGCCATCCTGATGCCGGACTATCGCGACCTGGCCGTACTCCGCAATCGCCACGTCCGGCGGCGCGACCATGCCGCCGTCGGCCAGCACGGCGCCGGCCGCAGCCAGCAGGAGAATCGCGACTCGCATCACTCCCCCTTTGATTCGGTCTCGTGCGAGCCGAAACGCGCAACCAACCCGACTCCGAATGTGGATACGTCGATGCCCTGGTAGTCGTACCACCCGTAGTCGGAACTCGCCCGGCCGGTGGGCACCGACAGGAAGCGAAAGCCGCACTCAGCGTCGAGATGGAACGCGCCGGCCCGATAGAGCGCGGCCCCCCCGTTAAGGCCGAAACCCAGACTCGTGCCGGAGTCCCAGCGGTTCGAGATGTTGCCGAGCGTATCCGCCGAGGGTGTCCGCTCCGCGCCGTAGCCCACGATCACGGCCGGTACCACGTAGGCGCCGAGCGCGGACCGGGTACGGAGTTCCACGCCCAGCTCCACAGCAGCGCTTGCCAAGCTGAATGCCCCGTAGCCACCGCTACCCGCGCCAAGGAAGCCGGCTGCGCCGACCCGAAACGCCATCGTTCCGGTACGGGGAAGTCGGATCCCCAGGCAGGCCCCGGGCATCAAGCGATAGATCCCGTGCATGTCGGACGCCAGCGGCTGGAATGCGCCGACGCCGACGTATGGCTCAGCCGCCATTGCGAGACCCGCCAGCAACATGAGCGAAAGCAGGTATCTCATAATCGACCTCCTGGTTAGGGATTGCCTGCACATGGCATCACTCAAGTCAAGGCTACCCCCCGGCGTCCTGGAGTCAAGCTTCGGCAGCCGCCAGGGCTTCTGCATTCTGGTCTCTGGATTCTGACTTCTGAACTCGTCCTCTCCTCATGCGCCCTTCCTTGACTCTCCCGGCTTTTTCTCTATCCTGACTGACACGAACATGAGACGAAAACTACCAATTCGCCGCAAGAGAACCTGCTACTTCTGCGACCATAGTATCGCCGAGGTTGATTACCGGGACCCGCACCTGCGCGACTTCCTGACCGAGAAGGGCAAGATCGTGTCCGGCAAGATGTCGGGTGTCTGCTCCCGTCACCAGCGCCGCCTCGCGCGCGCCATCAAGACCGCACGGAGCATGGCGCTCCTCCCCTTTAACCCCTGATGAAAGTCATCCTGCTGGCCGACATCGAGCGGGTCGGCTCTCGGGGCACGGTCGTTAACGTCAAACCCGGCTATGCCCGCAACTACCTGTTCCCCCGCAAGTTAGCGCTGGAGGCAACCAAGGCGCAGCTTGCCCAGCTTGAGTCGATCAAACAGCAGATTGCCACGAAGGAAGCCAAGATCACCAAGCGGCTCACCGACCTCGCCGGCCGGCTCGGCCTGGTCTCGGTGAAAACAACCATCAAGATGGGCCAGGAAGGCGCATTCGGCTCTATCACCAACGCCGACATCGCTACCCTGCTGGCCGCGGAAGGTCATGAGATCGACAAGCGCTCCATCGTTCTGGGCGAGCCCATCAAAGGCCCCGGAGTGTATGACATCCCGGTCAAACTCGGTCACGAGGTCACGGCGACAGTGAAGCTCTGGGTCGCCGAAGAACCTGCGTGATTGAAGTCCGCGTTGAAGGAATCCTCCTCGACAATGTGAACAACTCGCCGGTCGTGCTCCTGCGCGAGCGCGACGGCGACCGGGTCCTGCCGATATTCATCGGCCCGCTCGAAGCCTCGGCCATCGCCTACGCCATCGAGAAGACGAAGTTCCCCCGGCCCCTCACCCTCGACCTGATGCGGCTGATGGTCGAAGGACTACAGGGCCACGTCCGCCGCGTGATCGTCACCAAGCTCGAAAACGAGACCTTTTTCGCCCAGATAGTGCTCGAAGCCGGCGACCGGGTCCTTACCATTGACGCGCGGCCGTCCGACTCAGTCGGCCTGGCCCTGCGCACCGAGGCGCCGATCTACGTTGACGAAGCGGTGATGGAGAAGGCGGGCCAGTGGATTACGGCCCAGGATGAAGACCGGCTCAAGGAGCTCAGGGCCAAGATGCGCACGATGAATCCCGAGGACTTCGGGAACTACAAGATGTGAAGATGGCTGACGGCACACGGCTGACGGCTGACCGCTCGGAATCCGAGGCTGATAGCCGCAAGCTGTTAGCTGCTGGCCCTTTGCTGCGCGGAATCGACAGGCTGGAGACCGAAGCCGAGCTGGCGGCGAAGCTTGAAAAGTCACAGAAGACCGGCAAGCCGCTGAGGGTCAAGCTGGGCATCGACGCCTCGGGGCCGGACATCCACCTTGGGTTTGCCGTGCCCCTGCGCAAACTCCGCCAGTTCCAGGATGCCGGCCACACGGCAGTGCTCATCATCGGTGACTTCACCGGCAGTATCGGCGACCCGTCGGGCCGCTCCAAGACCCGGCCCCAGCTAACCGACGAGCAGATACAGACCAACATGGAACGGTACAAGGAGCAGGTCTTCAAGATACTCCTGCCGGACCGCACCGAGTTCCGCTACAACTCCGAGTGGTCCAAGCCGATGGGCGGCGCCGACATCATCAAGCTCGCGGCGAAGTACACGGTCGCACGGCTGATTGAGCGCGAGGACTTCAGGAAGCGATTGGCCGCGGGCGACCCGATCCACGTCCACGAGCTGCTCTACCCTTTGTTCCAGGGCTACGACTCGGTCGCGGTCAAGGCCGATATCGAACTCGGTGGAGCGGACCAGTACTGGAACCTGCTTGTCGGCCGGGAGCTCCAGCGGGAGTTCGGCCAGGAACCGCAGGTAGTCCTGACCATGCCTTTGCTCGTCGGCCTCGACGGCGTCCAGAAGATGTCCAAGTCCTACGGCAACTACGTCGGCATCACCGAATCCCCGCGCGAGATGTTCGGCAAGCTGATGTCGATTGCCGATGCGATGATGCTCGACTACTTCCGCCTCTGCACCGACCGGTCCGAGGCCGATATCGCCGAGTTCCAGAAGCGGCTCGGCTCAGGCGAGAACCCGCGAAACATCAAAGTCGAGCTGGCCAAAGACATCATCACTCTCTACCACTCGCGTGCGGCGGCCGATGAAGCTGCCGCCGAGTTCGACCGCGTGTTCCGGGACAAACAGGTGCCGGACGAGATGCCCGAGTTCAAAGTTCCGGCCGAAGGCATCAACATCATCGACCTCGTCGTCACGGCCGGACTCCTCCCCTCCAAGACCGAGGCCCGCCGCAAGCTGATTGAGGGCGCATTCCACCTCGACAACCAGCGACTCTCCGATGCTGGCCTGCTCGTCAAAGTCACGTCGCCGGCCGTACTCAAAGTCGGGAAGCGCCGCTTCCTCCGCCTGGTTCCGTAGCACCAGCGCAAGCCCAAGCTCAAGCTCAAGCCCGGCAAGACCGCGAAAACGGGGACTGTACCGCGCGTCCTCGCGCTCCGAGGGACTGTCCCCGCTTTCGCCCGCTCGTCCCAAACCGCAAGCGTCAGTCGAACACAGAAGACCGCCGAATCGGCGGTCAGGATTCGAGGAGACGGCGAAAGGAAGAGGTGATGTCGCGGTCAAGCGCGCGGTCGAATCCGCCCAGCCACTGCTCCACATAGGCACGGTCGATGCCGGGATTCTTGACGATGATGCTGCGTACGTCCTCAAGGTCGCGGGGCCTGCCGGCCACGAGCTTGTGGATGACGACGTCTTCCACCTCCGCGAAACGCACACTAACCCCACCGAGTTCGACCGGCCGACTGCGGCTGATCGCCTGCCGCTCATAGCTAGTGACGGAGAAGACGAAGTCCACCCTGATGCCGCTTCGTTCTTCGAGCGCGGGCAGCACCATGGTCTCGCGCACGAAGTCCGCAGGGGCGACGGGCAGAGGCTTGAGTCCGCACGCGCCGCACACCGCGAGAACACGGACGAGCCCGTCGCTGTCGAGGCCGAGTGTCAGGTCAATGTCACGGGTCATGCGGGGTTCGCCGTAGAGCTGAACCGCCTGGCCGCCGATAACCATGTAGGGAATCCGGGCCCGGTCGAGCTCTCGGGCCAGGAGCTTGAGCAGAGCCTCAAACACGATTGACTGCCCGGGCCACGCGGATGATTGTCTCGATCCCTTCCAGCGGGTCCTGCCGCCGGAACACGCCCAGGGCCTCCGCCTCCTGCGCCAGCGCCTCGACGATGGCGAGATTCCGGCCGAAATCGGCCGGCTCGCTACGCATGAATTCCATCTCGAACTGCTCCAGCGCCGCCGCGTTCTTGACCATCATCCAAGTATAGCAGAACCGGAAACAGAGTCACGTCTCCACGCTGTCCCAGACCCTGACTTGGACGGCCACGAAAACACGAAGTCAGAGGAAACGAACCGCAGGGTCGCAACACCCATCCGTTTCGTGTCTTCCCAGCCTTCATGGCGTCTACGCCGATTTCATGGGCTGTTCTCAAAGCCGGCAAGCGCCGCTTCCTCCGCCTGGTTCCGTAGCACAAACCCAGACTAGAGCTCAACCGCGCGCCGAAGGTGCAATTGAAACTCTCAATGTACCTCCCATTGTTCGTCAGAAAGTACCGGCGAAGGTGGCGCCAACTGGATACTGAACTGCGTCGCGAACTGCGTCGTCAACTGAACCCTGCACTGAATCTCAAACCGGACCTCAACATCAACCCGTCACTGAACCACGCATTGTTCGCGGCATTGTACCGGAAATCGCACCCGTCGTTGTTCGCGAGCATGTCCCTCGGTTAGTTGAAATTCCTGGCGGCTCCCACATCACTTTAGACGACTCTCTCTGTTGCGTCAATCTCTTTCGGTGACGCGGGCCGTCCCAGCGCTTTCAGCAGCGCGGGT
>Ga0136653_10001154_pt1 | contig 14317 bp, 10 predicted proteins | sample LakKivw275mmetaG_FD_94866 | JGI IMG/M metagenome (GOLD analysis project Ga0136653, IMG submission 94866) | Anoxic lake water microbial communities from Lake Kivu, Rwanda to study Microbial Dark Matter (Phase II) - Lake Kivu water 275m metaG... | ecosystem: Environmental > Aquatic > Freshwater >... | reverse complement strand
GAATGAGAAAGTGCGCCAGATACTCTTCCAAGAACACCAACTCCATCGAGATTCTGGATTACACGCACGGCGGAGAGCAGGCGTGGCAGCAGATAGATATGGGTCACGAGGTTGCATTTAAGAGCATCACAGGCGGAATCTTCGAGTTCGGATTCTCCGATTCGATACTCCAGATGTGGGCGGCTTATCTCTATGAGTTGGTTAATGGAAAGCCTCTCAAGCCCTTCGCGGGATGCGTGACTCCTGAAGAGACATCCCTCAGCCACAGCCTGTTTACCGCAGCGCTGGATTCCCACAAGAACAAGAGCACGGTAGCCGTCAAGTGATCGCGCTCATCAGAATAGAGGGATGTTGTAGGGGCAGACCAGTGTGTCTGCCCGCAGGCCCCCGATCGGGCTGGATTTGGAATCCAGCCCGCAACAGAACGGACTGCCCGATCGGGCCGGATTTGGAATCCAGCCCGCAACAGAACGGCCTGGAATCCATGCTGTGAGGTTTGATGAGTCCAAAATCCCGAAACAACCTAATGGCTTCTGACGCGGTTTCTCCGAAAACCGTGCTCGTAGTCGGTTGCGGGGCGGCGGGGATTCTGGCGGCGGGTAGGGCAGCCGAGCTTGGCGCGCGGGTCATTGTGCTGGAAAAAGGGCCTGTTGCCGCCCGCAAGCTCCGTATCAGCGGCAAGGGCCGAGGCAACATCACCAGTACCGCCGAACTCAACGGTTTCATCGAAGCGTTCTCCCCCAACGGCAAGTTCCTCTACGGAGCGTTCAGCCGGTTCTTCCGTGATGATCTATTGAAGCTGCTGGCGGGTCTGGGGGTTCAGACCAAGGTCGAGCGAGGCGGACGCGTCTTTCCGGTTTCAGACAGGGCAGGGGATGTGGCCGACGCGCTTTTGAAGTGGATGACCGGCAATGGTGCACAGCTCCGGCCAAACAGCCGGGTGAAGAGCGTTTTGATCGAGGATGGCCGCGTCGCAGGAGTCGATCTCTACGGCGGCAGAATGAGCGCTGACGCCGTGATTGTGGCGACCGGCGGCGCTTCATACCCAAAGACCGGATCCTCAGGCGACGGCTACGCGATCGCGCGAGAGGCCGGGCACGAGATCGTGCCACCGAGACCTGCGCTAGCTCCGCTGGTGACTTCTGAGAAATGGGTCAAGCGGCTTGCAGGGCTGTCTCTGCGTAATGTGGAGGCGCATCTGCTTGTAGCGACCGCCGAAGGCGAACGCCGGGTCGATTCCGAATTCGGAGAAATGCTGTTTACGCACGTTGGGCTATCCGGGCCGATTGTGCTTACCCTGAGCCGAGCTGTTCCCGAACTGATGATGCAGGGAAGAGTTATTGTGTCAATCGACCTCAAACCGGCCCTCGCCGATAGGCAGCTTCACGATCGCCTGATTCGAGACTGTTCGAGCACTAAGCACTTTCGCAACTATCTCCCGGAACTGCTGCCCCGCCTTCTGATTGATGTGTTTGTGGAACTGGCGGGAATCGATCCCCACAAGCCGCTAAACTCCATTACTGCCGCCGAGCGCGAACGCATAGTCGCGCTGCTGAAGGATTTCCGCGTTACCGTATCCCAAATGGGCACGCTGGATGAGGCGATAGTCACGGCAGGCGGTGTTAGCCTGAGAGAAGTTGATCCCCGCACTTTGATGAGCAAGATCGTTCGGGGTTTGTATTTCGCAGGCGAAGTGCTGGACATAGACGCCCGCACCGGCGGATACAATCTCCAGGCCGCTTTCTCCACAGGTTGGGTGGCGGGCGATTCTGCCGCGAGTCAGCGAGAAAATCCCTCTCCAACCTGTTGACAAACACCAATTGACCTGATAAAATACATGTAGTTGCGATTCAGTCGCAGGTGGGTATATAATGTCTGTATGCACCGACAAATCTGTCCTGGCCAACAAGTTGTCCGCTAAAGGAATGCGTATGACCAGCCAACGGCGCATCCTTCTGGACGTTATCGAGCGAGCGTCGGAACATCTGCACGCCAGCGACCTTCTCAGGCTTGCTCGCGAAAAGGATGACCGGATCGATCGTGCAACGGTCTACCGCACTTTGTCGATGCTCAAGGAACAAGGTCTGGTTGAGGAACTGGATCTGCTCCATCTGGATGGGTCCGAGCATCACTACGAACTCAAGCAGGGCAGAGGCCACGTGCACATCGGCTGCACCCGCTGTGGAAAGATATTCGAATTCAAGACTGATCTTGTGGAGCGCCTTGAAGCCCAGATCGCTGATCAGACGCAATGTGAGGTTGACTCGGTCAGGATAGAAGTGAGTGCGTTGTGCGACAATTGTCGGCAGGTGGTCTGAGCTCCGTAGGGGAGGGCTTCCACGCCCTCCCGTAGGTTGAGCGGCCGCGCTGCGGGAACACGTGGAAGTGTTCCCCTACGGGACAAACGTCCGCCAAGCATGGTGGGCGAGCGCCATCCGGTGGTTTTGCGTTTCTAGTTGCGACTGGGTTGCATTTACTCCAGCGTGACGGGGAGATTCGTTATGACTCTAGACAAGGCCAAACGAGGTTCCGAAATCCAGATATTATCGATATCTGATCCACACAGCCGGTCTTTGCTGATGCGTATGGGCATATCCGAGGGAAGTAGTGTGATATGCCAGGAGAAGCTGCCGAGAGGGCCCGTTGTTCTGCGTTGTAAGCGCCAGGAGATCGCAGTCGGGCGCAAGCTGGCGCAGTGCATTCACGTCAAATGATGAGCATAATGTCTGTTGGCTGTGACCGCCAGGGCGAGCCGGAGACTCCGCCGGCGGAAGCCTGCGTCAGAAGAGTTGTACTCGTCGGCAATCCCAACGTTGGTAAGTCTGTTTTCTTTAGCTATCTTACGGGCATCTATACTGAAGTATCCAACTACCCCGGCACTACCATCGAGATATCCAGCGGCCGTTCGGGCGACGATATCGTTATGGACACCCCCGGCATATATGGAGTCTCTTCGTTTAATGACGAAGAACGTGTGGCCAGAGACATTGTCCTGGGCGCCGACGTTATACTGAATGTGGTGGACGCGGTTCACCTTGACCGAGACCTCTTTCTTACACTCCAGCTCCTGGACATGGATATCCCAATGGTCATCGCGCTGAACTTCATGGACGAAGCTCAGAAGGCGGGACTCAAGATCGACACCGCGAGACTCTCCGAAATGACTGGAGTTCCCGTCATTTCCACGATCGCCGTGAAGCGGGTGGGCTTTGAGAGCCTCCGGCCAGCTCTGCAGTCTGCCAGGCGAGGACACGCGGATCCGCAGACCCGCGAGCAGGTGTCCCCAGTTCTCGGAACCGTCAAGACCGTGGCCGAAGCGCTGCTGGTCGCCGAAGGGGACGAGGTAGTCTCGGAACGCTATGGAACTCCACCTCTGCAGCACCGTGAGGAAATCTATGTTCGACGCAGGCAGAGGGCAAATGATATCGTCGGTCAGGTTGTACACGAGTCCGGCGGCTCCCGCCGCTTTGCATCCGCTCTTGGTCGTGCGACACTCAATCCCTGGACGGGCATTCCGATCTTTTTGTGCGTGCTCTACGCGATATATCAGATTGTGGGTGTCCTGCTGGCGCAGACCATCGTTGGATTCACCGAGGATACCGTGATGCAGGGCCACTGGGAGCCGGCCGTGAGAGCAGTTGTGTTCCGCTGGCTGCCCGAGGGCTCCGTTGCGGGCACTATGCTGGCCGGTCAGTTCGGACTGCTGACCATGACAATCACCTATCTCATCGGCCTGCTTCTTCCACTGGTTGCCGGGTTCTACCTGGTGCTGTCGATCCTTGAGGACAGCGGTTACCTGCCGCGTCTGGCAGCCCTGGCGGACAGGTCATTCACAGGGCTGGGGCTGAACGGTAGAGCGGTAGTGCCGATCATACTTGGCTTCGGCTGCATCACCATGGGCACGATTACCACACGGCTTCTGGGCACGCGCCGTGAGAAGACCATAGCGACAGCCATTCTGAACTTCGCCATCCCCTGCTCGGCGCAACTTGGAGTCATTACGTTGCTGCTAGGGCGAATCGGTGTGCAGTACGCGGTTGCATACATAGCGGTGATTGGGACTTGTCTGGTGTTGCTTGGGACAATTCTTCACCGCTTTCTCCCTGGCGAGTCTTCGCCTCTGCTCATCGACATCCCCCCAATGAGGTTGCCGAGACTCGGGAATGTACTAAGGAAGACATTCTTTCGGGTTGCCTCTTTTATGAAAGAAGCCTACCCGTGGTTTCTGGTGGGATCGTTCCTGGTGGCGCTGATGCAGGTCACAGGCGCTCTGGTTGCCTGGCAGAATGCGCTTTCCCCGCTTACTACAGGTTGGCTGCAATTGCCGCGAGAGGCTTCGAACGCATTTGTGATGGGTATGGTGCGGCGTGATTTTGGCGCCGCGGGTTTCGCGAGTATGTCTTTGACGCCCCCTCAGACCCTGGTGGCGCTTGTGGCCGTCACGCTGTTCGTGCCGTGCATCGCATCGGTGATGATACTGTTCAAAGAACGAGGCAAGAGAGACGCCGCCCTAATATGGGTCGGCTCCTGGATTGCCGCGTTTGGCGTCGGCGGCATCGTTTCACAGCTAATCATTCGCTGAGGTGATCTTCGTGGAAGAATCGAGCACAACATCGACCGATGACGGCAAGATTGTCTGTCCGGAATGCGGGGCCATATACGACAAACTGCCGGCATATACTTGTCCCCGCTGCGGAAGCAGGTTGTGTCAGACAGGTTGCGACGGGTGCAAGAAGTCCTGCGCCCTCGCGCACAAGCCGTAAACACGACATGTGGCAAACGGACGATAAATGCTACATGCCCAGCATGTCCGCCAGGGCTTCGTCGATTTTTGTGAACCTGCATCGCACTGCAAAGCCCTCTTTGCCGGGCTCGCAGTGTAGCACATAGCCTGTGACGTCAATGCGACCGACGTGAGGGTCGGGCCGAAGCTGTGCAGTTACGGTCTCACCGGCTGGCACGCTTTGCTTGGCTATGAACGATAATCCTTCTAGGCTGATATCCACGGTTTCCCCTTCCAGCACGTCCGGATCGGACGCGTGGTCATCGGAGTAGATGCTGTATGTCAGAGGGATGGTCATAGCGAATCTCTGATGCTGCCTGCGCTGGATCCGGTATATCACACTGGGCTTTTCTACCGCCAGGAGTTGCTGATCCGGGTAAGTCTGGAGAACTTGGGCGGTAAACGTGTAGTAGGCATCGGCCCCGGCGATACCGATTCTGACCGGAGTCTGCGGGGGGATCTGGAGATAACGCCCGTCGGAGTCCACGGGTTGAGATAGGCTGATCGAACGGTCGCCCTTGTCCTGGACGGTCACGAAGTGAACAGCCGCATTACGCTCGCGCACCAGTTTCAGCGACATCTCCTGGCCCTTCGGGAAGAGTCTAGTGGAGTCGGGCAGCCTTTCACATAGACCTGGAGCGGGGGACTCGATTGCATCTTCGATAAGGAAGACCAGGCTGTCGACGTCAAATGGTCGGCTTACACAGACCGAAGCTCCGTAGAGTCTGGCCTCAGCCGTGTGCTCGTCGGTGTCACCGGCGGTAAGCGCGATCACTGGGACATCTTCCTTTGTCCTTCTGATTTCGCTCAGTACCTGCAGCCCGTCGCTGCCCGGGATCACAAAATCCAGCACCACCGCGTCGTACTTGTCGTCTCGGATCTTCGCCAGAGCCTGGGGGGCATCTTGGGCGAATTCAACTGCGTAGCCGTCTCCGGCCAGTTTAGCTCCGGCGAGACGGCAAACTCCCATCTTTTCGCTGATTATCAGGACGCATCCTTTCGTCATCTGAATATCGTGCCTTTCGTGGTTGATTGGTGTTGACGCGAGGGCGGACGTTGCCCTGGCGTCTCCTGACAGCCGGATTGAGCCACACAGCTCGGAGCCACAATGCGCCACAGATACTGCCGCACACCCACTCACCCGTACTTCCGTTGTGTGCAAGAAACGTGCCATTCCAGCCATTATGGCAAAGTTGTCGGGGGCTTTTTCGGTGGCCTACCGCGCCTGTACAGGTATCCTTGACTGGAACTTATACTGCCTGGCCCACAGACTCTTGGAGACTACACTCTGAGGTAGTCATCCACCGGCAAGCATTCCGGCCTTTCGCCTCTCTGTTTGGAGCGAAGAGCCTTCAGAAGCGCCCTGGCAGTGTCCAGAGAAGTCAGGCAGGGGATCGAACGTTGCACACTTGCTTTTCTAATGACGGCCGCCTCCTGCTCAATGCGCTTGTCCTTTGATGCCGTGTTGACCAGCAGATCGACCTGCCCATTCGAGATGAGGTCCATCAGGTTGTGCGCATCCTTATCGCCAATCTTCCGAACCTCAGTCGAAGGCACGCCGTGCCGGGCAAGGTATCTTGATGTGCCCTCCGTGGCATATACTTCATAGCCCATGTCTACGAACTCTCGGATAATCTCGACAGCTTCCTCCTTGTCCTGATCAGCGATAGTGGCGATCATCTTGCCGCCAACAGGCGCATCCAGACTGCACGCCACCATCGCTTTGTAAAGAGCCCTCGGGAAATCGTAGTCTATGCCCATTATCTCGCCGGTCGATTTCATCTCGGGCCCCAATGAGACGTCAACTTCGGTCAGCTTCTGGAAGCTGAACACCGGAGCCTTCACCGCAAGTGATGGCTGCTGTTTGTACAGGCCGTTGCCGTATCCCTGCTCCTTGAGCGTCTGGCCGAGCACGACGTTCGTAGCCACCTGTATCATAGGAACCCCGGTGATTTTCGACAGGAAAGGCACCGTGCGGCTGGCACGCGGGTTGACCTCAATGACCTGCGCTTCGCCCTCATCAATCACGAACTGGATATTCATCAGGCCGCGCACTTCCAGCGCCTTTGCCAGCTTTATCGAGTGGGTTATGATCTGGTCGATAGTGTCCTGTGAGATCGTTTGAGGCGGACACACGGCCATAGAGTCACCGGAATGCACGCCGGCTCTCTCAATGTGTTCCATTATCCCCGGGATCAGGCAATCCACGCCGTCCGCTATGACGTCTACCTCGACCTCTTTGCCCATCACGTACTTGTCAACGAGTATGGGCGCGTCCGGGCTGACGTCCACCGCATAGGTCATGTAGGTGAGTAGCTCACTCTCGGAATACACGATCTCCATAGCACGTCCGCCAAGCACGTAGCTTGGCCGCACGAGGACCGGGTAGCCAACTTCCTTTGCCACCAGAACCGCTGCCTCGACCGTGGTCACCGCTCGCCCAGGGGGTTTTGGTATGCCCAGATCGCGGAGAACCTGTTCGAAAAGCTCCCTGTCCTCCGCAAGGTCAATCGAGCGCGAGTCGCTGCCGAAAATGGGCACCCCACGGGCGTGGAGTGGTTTGGCCAGGTTGATCGCGGTCTGGCCGCCGAACTGCAGGATGACCCCATCCGGCTGCTCGTATTCAATGATGTTCATCACGTCCTCGACGGTCAGAGGCTCGAAGTACAAGCGGTCTGAGGTGTCGAAGTCCGTGGAGACAGTCTCCGGGTTGTTGTTCACTATTATCGACTCATATCCGGCCTCTCTGAGCGCCCAGGCCGAATGGACGCTGCAGTAGTCGAACTCAACGCCCTGGCCTATGCGTATGGGACCAGACCCGATGACGATGGCTTTCTTCTGCGTCTGGGCGGTCTCGAAATCGTGCGAGAACCCGGCGCCCACACATCCGGTTTCGTCTTCGTCCTCGAAGCACGAGTAGAAGTAGGGAGTCTCGGCCTCGAACTCCGCCGCGCAAGTGTCCACCATCTTGTAAGATGGAAAGAGTCCCAGCTTCTTCTGCACGAATCGAAGCTGTTGGGCGTGTGCTCCTGTGAGCTGAGATATCGTTTGGTTCAGGAATCTCATCTTCTTCGCCCTTGTGAACAGCTCGATCGCCTTTGGGCGGCTTGTGATGAGTCCGGATGCAAGTGCCTTGATTTCATCAGAGCGGGCGATCAACTCGCGTTCCATATCTATTATGTTCTTGAGCTTCGACAGAAACCACGGATCCACATTGGTGATCTGCGCGATACGCTCAATCGTGTAGTCTCGCCTGATTGCCTCCGCAACCACAAACAGCCGCTCATCAGTAGCATCCCGAAGCTTGGAGTCTATGTCTTCTTCTGAAAGCTGATCGGCGTTCTTGAGAGAGATATGATTGAGGCTGATTTCCAGTGAACGAACGGCCTTCATAATGGCCGCCTCGAAAGTCCGATCGATGCTCATTACCTCGCCGGTCGCCTTCATTTGCGTTCCCACGGTTCGGTCTGCCTGCCAGAACTTGTCGAATGGCCACCTTGGTATCTTTGCCACTATGTAGTCGATAGCGGGCTCGAACGCGGCCATCGTCTTTCCAGTGACAGCGTTCGGGATTTCGTCAAGCGCCAGGCCGATGGCGATCTTGGAGGCTGCCCGGGCGATTGGATAGCCGGTGGCCTTGGAGGCAAGCGCTGACGATCGGCTGACCCTCGGATTCACCTCGATCACGTAGTATTCAAAGCTCTTTGGGTTCAGGGCCAGTTGCACATTGCAGCCACCCTCGATCCTCAGGGCTCGGATAATCTTCAGCGAAGCGCTGCGGAGCATTTGGTATTCTTTGTCGGTGAGTGTCTGGATCGGTGCCACGACGATGGAGTCTCCCGTGTGCACCCCCATCGGATCGAAGTTTTCCATGCTGCAGATGGTTATGCAGGTGTCGTTATGATCCCGCATGACTTCGTATTCGATCTCTTTCCATCCGAGCAGGCTGCGCTCGATCATGACCTGGCTTTTGAGAGAGAGCTTGAGGCCGCGTGATCCTATCTCGCGGAGTTCCTCTGGATGGCGTGCCACGCCTCCACCCGTTCCGCCGAGTGTATAGGCTGGCCGAACGATCAAAGGGTAGGGCGGATTGGAGGCGATTATCTGTTCGATATCGTCTGCTGCCTGCACTATCCAGCTATTTGGCACCGGCTCGCCGATGTCCCGCATCAGCCTGCGGAAAAGCTCCCTGTCTTCTGCCTGTTGGATTGACTTGAGCGGAGTGCCCAGGAGTTCGACATCATACTTATCAAGCACTCCGGCCTGTGCCAACTCCACAGCGAGATTGAGACCGGTCTGTCCCCCCAGGGTTGGCAGCAGGCCGTCGGGTCGCTCGCGCTCAATTACCCGCGATGCAAACTCCACGTTTATCGGCTCAATATAGACTTTGTCCGCGACTTCCACATCAGTCATGATTGTAGCCGGGTTGGAGTTGATCAGGACTACTGATATCCCTTCCTCACGAAGCGCCCTGCACGCCTGTGTGCCGGCATAGTCGAACTCCGCAGCCTGCCCTATGACAATGGGCCCGGAGCCAACCACCATAACCTTCTTCAAGTCGTCGCGTTTTGGCATACTACTCTCTTTCGGTTCTTATAGTTCTTAGCACGTTCTCAACAAAATCTCCAAACAGGTATCCCTCGTCCAGCGGCCCCGCGGACGCTTCAGGGTGATACTGTATCGAGAATACCGGTAGGCTCTTGTGGCGCAGACCTTCCACAGTGCCGTCGTTCAAGTTTATATGCGTAACTTCAACATCATTTGACAGGTTCGCGGGGTCTACAGCGTAACCGTGGTTCTGTGCTGTGATACTGACTTTTCCGGTGATCAGGTTCTTCACGGGGTGATTGGCGCCTCGGTGCCCGAACTTGAGCTTAAACGTGTCTCCCCCCAATGCAAGCCCCAGCATCTGGTGCCCCAGGCATATTCCCAAAATCGGCATCTTGCCTATCAGGTCGCGCATAGTTTCCACGCCCTGTGTGAGCCGCTTGGGGTCTCCCGGTCCGGGTGAGAAAACGACCCCGTCCACGTTGAGGTTCAGCACATCCTGGGGGGTTGCGTCAAACGGCAGGACGGTGACTTGGCATCCCTCATTAACCAGACAGCGCGCTATGTTTCTCTTTACGCCCATGTCGATCAACGCGATCCTGCAGACTTGTTCCGGGCACGTTTCGAGTCTACTGCACTCGTCCCCGGCCCAGTCGTATCGCTTCGTCGTGGAAACGCGTTCAACAAAGTTGATCTCATCGTAGCCGGGCGCTTTCTCCAGCTCTGTCTTGAGCTCGGCAGTGGTCAGCTCGGTGCTCACTGCGCCCATCATAACTCCGCTGATTCGAAGCTTTCGGGTAAGCTTGCGTGTGTCGACTCCGGCGATTGAGACGATCCCGCCTTCAGTGAGATAGTCCCGCAGGCTTATGTTTGATCGCCAGTTGCTGTGAGCTTCGCAGAGCTCGCGGATTACGAATCCCTCAACCTGGATCTTTCCGGACTCGACATCCTCAGGGTTCACGCCATAGTTACCGACCAGAGGGTAGGTGAGCGTGAGAAGCTGTCCGGCAAATGAGGGGTCGGTCAGCATCTCCTGATAGCCCGTCATAGACGTGGAGAACACAGCTTCACCAATTGAAGTGCCTGTGGCGCCTACCGATTCGCCCTCAAAAACAGTCCCGTCTTGCAGTAGCAGTATTGATTTCATAATTCGGTTTCCCAGTCAGTTACGCAGCGTTTGAGATGCATGGGCTCAGCCTGCGTTGCCCGTTGTCTGGGACACCTTTGTCCTGAACAGCCCGGAGCACACTCCTCAACGCGTTCGGAACGACAATCGACTACGCAAACTGATGCTCTTTGATGAACTTGGCAACCTTGGTGCGCATCTGTGGCTCAATCTTCTCTGCCTCCACCAATGCCTCGATCACCTGCATAAGAGTCCCCAGGGAGTGCAGGCTGTAGCCGCGCCGCGCCAGTTGCCGTTTGCCTCCCTGCTCGCGGTCCAGTATCACCAGAACGTCTGTAATGATCATCCCCGCGGCCTCGAGCGGTTCGATGGCCTCGAACTTGCTGGCGCCGTCAGTGATGATATCATCGATCACCAGAACACGCTCGCCTTCTTCGTAGGTGCCCTCAATGAGCTTTCCAGTGCCGTACTCTTTTGCCTCTTTCCGCGGATATATGAGCGGTATGTTCCCAGCGATCGCGGCGGCGACGCCCAGTGGAAGTCCGGCATAGGGGATTCCGGCGATTCTGTCGCAGCCGATCTCCTTTGCCTTGTCAGCCAGCGCCTGGCCGACGTCAGCCAGCAGCGACGGAAGCGATGTCAGAACCCGGAAGTCCACGTATACTGGCGACATCAGCCCGCTCTTCAGCTTGAACTTGCCAAACTTCACACAACCGGCATCGAATAGCTTTACATAAAGATCTGTCATCTCGAAACTCCTTTGGGCAGACACGCCCGATAACCGCCGCCACACTTCCATAATTCGCGGGCGCATGCCCCGAATCGCACTAGTCGCGCCATACTTCCCGGGCGAGTGCCCCGAAGCGCACTAGCCCCCGCCACGCTTCGGGACAAACGTCCGCGAAGCATAAGTCCAACTACACACTCGCCTTCGCGTCCTCGCACTTCAGCGTTTCGGCGCCGAAAACTACTTTTCCCCCGACCACGGTCGCGGCGGCCCTTCCAGTCAGTTCTATACCCTCAAATGGAGTGTTTCTCCCTTTTGAGCGGAATTCGCTGGACCGCACCACTGTTTTCGCGCCCGTGTCCAGTATGGTGATGTCAGCATCCGCGCCGACCGCGAGCGTCCCTGTGGTAGGCCCGACACTCTTGTCGGGCGATGTGGTCAGCCCCAGCGCTTTGGCCGGGCCGATGGTCAGCTTCGCAATCACGTCCGAAAGAGAAAGCTTCTCAGTTTCGACCAGCTTCGTAAGCGTCAAGCCGAGTGCAGTCTCAAGCCCTGACATCCCGAACGCTGCGTACTGAAGCTCAACTTCCTTATCTTCCAGCGAATGTGGTGCGTGGTCGGTGGCTATGACATCGATTGTCCCATCAGCCAAACCCGCGATCACCGCATCAACGTCGCCCTGCGTTCGCAGCGGAGGACAGCACTTGGCATTCGTATCATACTCCACCAACGCTTGATCGGTAAGCGAGAAGTACTGAGGGCATGTCTCAGCCGTCACCCGTAAGCCCTTCGTTTTGGCCGCTCTGACCAGGTCTACACCGCCGGCTGTGGTCACGTGCTGAATGTGCAGTCTGCACCGGGCAAGCTCTGCCAGGGCGATGTTCCGGGCGATCATGATCTCTTCGGCCTGTCGAGGCCACGGCCTGAGTCCAAGCATCGAGCAGGTGACGCCTTCGTTCATCACGGCGTCCGCCGTCATTGTCCTGTCCTCGCAGTGCGTAAGCACCGGGACATCGAACATCCGGCTGTACTCCATTACGCGCCGCATAAGATCCGCGCTTTGCACAGGAAAGGCGTCGTCGGATATCGCCACTGCACCAGCCTTGACCATATCGCCAATCTCGGCCATCTCGACACACTCGTTGGCCTTTGTAGCGGCCCCGGTCGTCAGCACCCTAACTGAGGTCTTGCCTCCGCGGCTCAGCACGTACTCTACCAGAGCCCCGCTGTCCACCGCCGGCTTCGTGTTCGGCATGCCGACAATTGTGGTGAACCCCCCAGCCGCCGCCGCGCAACCCGCAGTTTCGATGGTTTCTTTATGCTCAAATCCGGGCTCACGCATGTGGACGTGCATATCTATCAGACCGGGCGTCACCACCAGCCCGGACACGTCATAGACCTGAGCGCCAATCGCTGCGCCGGATTCGACCCTGCCGACCTGCGCGATCTTCCCGTCTTCAATCAAAACACTGGCAGTCTCGTCGATCCCCTGTGATGGGTCGACTACCCGTCCGCCCTTAAGCAGCAGTCGCATTTCCGGCGCCTCCCAAAAGCAGATAAAGCAGAGCCATCCTTACGGCGAGCCCATTGGTAACCTGTTCGGTGATAACCGCGCATCCGGAGTCTGCCACGTCCGGGCTGATTTCCACACCACGGTTCATCGGGCCAGGGTGCAACACCGTCACATCGGGCGCAGCCCTCTTGAGCCGATCAGTCGTGATCCCGAACAGATCGTGATACTCTCGTATGCTCGGAATGAACCCACGGTCCATTCGCTCCATCTGGATTCTCAGAACGTTTACCACGTCTACTCCGTCAATTGCTTCGCCGAGGTCTGTGTAGACCTTCGCTGGAAGCGCCTCGACCTCGGCGGGCAGGAGTGTGCTTGGCCCGCACAGCCTGACCTCTGCGCCCATCTTCGACAGCCCCCATAGGTTTGACCTGGCAACCCGGCTGTGCATAATGTCGCCGACGATCAGCACCTTCAGCCCGTCCAATCGGCCCTTGTGCTCGAGGATGGTGAACATATCGAGCAGTCCTTGGGTCGGGTGTTCGTGCAGACCGTCGCCGGCGTTGATCACGTGGCCCTGCACTGTCTTTGCCGCGAAATGCGCTGCCCCGCCTGCGCCGTGCCGGATTACAAAGAGATCGATGCCCATCGCCTGCAGGGTAAGCAGCGTGTCCTTGAACGACTCTCCCTTGTTGATGGACGACCCGGCAACGGAGATGCTGGTTGTGTCAGCGCTCATTATCTTGGCCGCCAGCTCGAAGCTGGTGCGGGTGCGCGTCGAGTTCTCATAGAACAACGTGCAGACTGACTTGCCTCGCAAGATCGGCACCTTCTTCACCGGCCGCGAGAGAATTTCCTTGTTCGAAGCCGCAGTTTCCAGTATCAGCGAGATTTCGTCGGGCGCCATATCCTGCAGACCCAGCACGTCTTTTCTTTGCAGCATCATCCTATCCCGCCTCCTTAGACAGAATGCTTCTCGAGCGTGTTGCCCCGAAGCCCCAAACCTATGCGCCCATACTTCGCGGGCGTGTGCCCCGAAGTCTGACTCCTGTAGCCTGATTATTCCTTCGCTATCAGCACAGCGTCCTCGCCCTTGGTCTCCTGCCAGTAGACCTCGACAATCTCGCGCAGGGCAGTTGGCAGGTTCTTGCCTACGTAGTCCGCCCGGATGGGCAGCTCTCTGTGCCCTCTGTCGATCAGAACAGCAAGCTGGATCACCGCCGGTCTGCCGAGGTCCATAATCGCGTCCAGGCCGCTGCGAGTGGTGCGGCCGGTAAACAGCACTTCATCGACCAGTATGACCGTCTGGCCGGTAACATCGAACGGTATGTCGCTTGCCCCGACGACCTTGGCGCCTCTGGTGGCGAAGTCGTCCCTGTACATTGCAACGTTCAGGCTCCCTACAGGGACCTGAACGCCTTCAAGCTTGCTTATCATCTCGGCGAGGCGGTTCGCCATCGGAACCCCACGGTTCTGTATGCCGATGATGACCAGGTTCTCAGCGCCTTTGTTGCGCTCGATGATCTCGTGAGCGATACGCATCAGAGCACGTCTGATCTCGTTTTCGTCCATTACCCGTTTTGCGTCCGCGCTCATAGTCTCCCCCAAATACGCAAAAAGCCT
>Ga0136653_10001151_pt1 | contig 14335 bp, 10 predicted proteins | sample LakKivw275mmetaG_FD_94866 | JGI IMG/M metagenome (GOLD analysis project Ga0136653, IMG submission 94866) | Anoxic lake water microbial communities from Lake Kivu, Rwanda to study Microbial Dark Matter (Phase II) - Lake Kivu water 275m metaG... | ecosystem: Environmental > Aquatic > Freshwater >... | reverse complement strand
GCCGCCTTCGGGTTCATCTTTTAAATCTCTGGTTAATCTGAACCATTTTTTTACTTCATATTTTCCAACTGACAGTGGGATGGAATATTTTTTCGAGATCATTTTTACACACTTAAGTCTTTTAATATATTCTTCTTCTGGATGAATGTTAGGATTATAATAAAAAAAAGTTATATCAAAGTCCTGTTTTAATAGAAAATAAGGATAAAGGGCACAGGTTACACAGCAAATATGGAGCAAGATTTTTGATTTTGTAGTTGAATATTTTAACATTTTACCTATAATTTTTAGTCTGTTTTGCTAATTTTATTTTCTTCAGGTATATTAATAAAAACATTTAAAAGTATCAAAGGTCTTTTTATGAATTATAATTTTTTAAAGATAGAAAAACCAGGAAGGCTTGAAGACATAGATCTCCTCTTTGGCCGTGGTTTGAAAATTTCCAGCTCTGTAGAAAAGGCAGTGGAAAGAATATTAAAGGAAGTTGAAGCAAACGGAGACAGGGCAATCTTGAAGTTTTGCAAAAAATTTGACCGGTTTGATGCTAAAGATATTAATAATATTAAGGTTAAGAGTAAAGAAATTGAACTGACTTCAAGAAAAGTAAAGAAAACATTTCCAGATCTGGTCGAGGCATTGGAGGTAAGTTACAGAAATATAAAAGAATATCACAATGCCCAGTTTAAAAAAGAGGCAGGTTCATGGACCATAAAGCCTGGTAATGGCAAAGAGGTTGGACAAATCTTGCTTCCCCTGGAAAGAGTTGGCATTTATATCCCGGGCGGAAGATATATTTATCCTTCCTCAGTAATTATGACCGTAGTTCCGGCAATGGTGGCAGGAGTAAAGGAAATTGTCATATGCACTCCGCCTCAGCCTGACGGTAATCTAAACCAGATTTTGCTATATCTTTGCGGAAGGCTAAAAATTAAGGAAGTTTATAAAATTGGCGGCGCACAGGCAATTGCTGCCCTTACATACGGTACGGAAAGCATTAAAAAAGTGGATAAGATTGCCGGCCCTGGTAATATATATGTTACTACAGCCAAGAAGAAGGTATTTGGTAATGTTGGTATTGATAGCCTGGCTGGCCCGAGTGATGTGGCTATTCTGGCAGATGATTCTTCCAATCCTTCTTTCATTGCTGCTGATATGATTTCACAGGCTGAACATGATCCGGATTCCAGAAGTATATTATTATCCTCCAGTCCGGATATAGCAAAAAAAGTTATTGAAAAAATTTACGGGCATCTGGATAGTCTTTTAAAAGAATATGGGGCGAGGGTGAATATGGAGGTCATTTTAAAATCGCTTAAGAAAAATTGTAAAATTATTTTCATCAAGGAAAAAGATCGGCTGGTTGAGATTTGTAATATTATAGCGCCAGAACACCTGGAGCTAATGGTAAAGGATGCAAAAAAAGTCTTAAAGAAAATAAAAAATGCAGGTGCAATATTTATTGGTGAATACTGTCCTGTGGCAGTCGGTGATTATATAGGGGGTACCAACCATGTTATTCCCACTAATGGAAATACGAGGTTTTCTTCACCACTGAGTGTATATGATTTTTTAAAAAGAAGCAGTGTAACTTTTTACAGCGAGGATGCTCTGCGGAAGGAAAAAAAGTTTATTGAGATATTATCTGAATTTGAAAAATTATTTGCACATCAAAATTCTGTTAGGTTAAGGTTTAAAAACATGAAGGATACAAAATGAATATAAGAATTAAGGAGTGGATTTCCAGATTGCCGGAATATATTCCGGGCAAAACCATAGAAGAAATAAAAGAGCGGTACAATCTGGATAGGGTTTATAAATTAGCATCCAATGAAAACTTATACGGACCACACCCCAGGGTTTTGGAAGAAATCTGTAAGAACCTGGATGATATAAAATATTACCCTGATAGCGAGTGCAGGGAAATAAGGCAGAAGCTTGCCGGAAAGTATAATGTAGATAGTGATACAATAATTATGGGGAACGGCACAGATCAGATTATTGAGATGATCTGTGACAGTTTTATTGGTCCAGGAGAAGGAGTAGTAATTGCTGATCCTACTTTTTTAATTTATGAAAAGTCAGTAGTAAAGTATGGTGGAACAGCAGTTAAAGTTCCCTTAAAGGATTTCAGGCAGGATGTAGAAATGCTGATAGAATCCATAAATGATAAGACTAAAATATTATTCCTGACCAATCCTCACAACCCTACAGGCACCAATATCACTCGTAGGGAATTTGACTATGTTATAGAAAATATTAATAAAGATGTATTACTGGTTGTGGATGAAGCCTACTGGGAATATGTGCCGGAGCAGGAAAAAATTAATACCATAGAATATCTATCCAGGTGCAGTAACCTTATGATATTAAGGACATTTTCAAAGATTTTTGGACTGGCGGGATTAAGAATCGGGTATGGAATAGCTGACAGGTCAATTATTTCCGCATTAAACAAAGTAAGAATTCCATTTAACGTAAATTCAATTGCGCAGAAAGCTGCTGCAGCTGCGCTGGATAATGAATCCTGTATTAATGAAATAAGAGAAAATATAGATAAGGAAAGGAACAGGTTCTATGACATTTTAAATAAAAATGGGATAGGCTTTATTAAATCATATGCAAATTTTATATTGATTAATACTGGTAAAAATAGTGATGAGATTGTAGAAGAACTACTGAAAAATGGGTTTATAGTAAGACCGGGGAAAAATCTGGGAATACCTGGATATATCAGGGTTACTATAGCTTTGCCGGAGATAAATGAAAAATTTTTATCAGTCTTTATAAAAATATTTAACAACCTATATAAAAAGGAAAAGGTATAAGAAAATGGAGACGGTAGTTACCGGTAAGGGAACTGAAGTTAAATTTGGATTGAATCTTCCCACGGTTATAATTGCTGAAAGAATTAATCCTACGGGCAGGAAGTCTTTAGCTGAGGAATTAAAACAGGGCAAATTTGATATTGTAAGAGAAGATGCTATAAAACAAACTGAAGCTGGTGCTCATATAATTGATATTAATGTTGGAGCGGTAGGTGTAGATGAAGTTGAAATGCTGCCTAAAGCAGTTAAGATGGTTATGGAGGTAACTAATCAACCCCTTTGCCTGGATTCTGCAAATCCAAAAGCGCTGGAAGCGGCTCTGGAAGTTTATCCATATAAGGCTCTTATTAATTCAGTTAATGGTGAAGAAAGATCACTGGAAGAAATCTTACCTATGGTAAAAGAGAGTGGAAGCGCGGTAATATGCCTTACAATGGATGAGGATGGAATTCCAGATAATGTTGAAAAAAGATTTGAAATTGCAGAAAAAATAATAAAGAGGGCAGAGTCTATAGGAATAAAGAAAGAAGATCTGGTATTTGACTGTCTGGTTATGCCTAATTCTACAAATTCTAATGCAGGTAGAATTACATTGGAAACTCAAAGAAGAGTTGCAAAGGAGTTCGGGGTATCAATTACAGGGGGATACTCTAATGTTAGTTTTGGAATGCCAGACAGGAATCTACTTAATATTCATTTTATAACTATGGGTATAATCAGTGGTTTATGCGCTCCTATTACTGATCCATTGATAGACAATCTGGCAGAAGCAATAAAAGCAGCAGATTTCCTTGCTGGCAGAGATCCGTATGGTATGAATTACATATCTTTCTATAGAAAATAATCATTTTTTATTTTATAATTAAAATATTGATTAACAATTAAAAAGGGAGAGATAATGGCAAAGGTTATCGTAAAGAATCTAACAAAAAAATTTGATGATGTAGTTGCTGTTAATAACATGAACAGCACCGTCGAAGACAGGGAATTCACGGTTTTGGTAGGACCGTCAGGTTGTGGAAAAACTACCATGTTGCGTATGGTTGCGGGACTGGAAGAGGTAACGGAAGGTGAAATTTACATCGGAGACAGGTTAGTCAATGGCGTTGCTCCAAAGGACAGGGATATAGCAATGGTTTTCCAGAACTATGCTCTCTACCCTCATTTTAATGTCTATGACAACATGGCATTTGGATTAAGATTGCGAAGAACGCCAAAACGGGAAATTGATAAAATGGTACATGAAGCGGCAAAAATTTTAAAAATTGAAGACCTATTGAAGAGAAAACCCAAACAGCTTTCAGGAGGACAAAGACAGAGAGTTGCTTTGGGAAGGGCAATTGTAAGAAACCCTAAAGTATTTTTAATGGATGAGCCGCTATCAAATCTTGATGCAAAACTTAGAGTCCAGATGAGAACAGAAATTGCAAAACTTCACGAGAGACTTAATGCTACTATAATATATGTAACCCACGACCAGACCGAAGCTATGACCATGGCAGATAAGATAATTATTATGAAAGATGGAATAGTGCAGCAGACTGGTAAACCCCAGGAAGTATATGACTATCCAAATAATATGTTTGTAGCTGGATTTATAGGAAGTCCCGCAATGAACTTCCTGGATGCTACTATAACTGACCGGATGACATTAAAGGGCGGCATATTTGAACTTAACACAACTGATAAGGTTAGGAAAATAATTAAAGACAATAATCTCATAGGAAAAGAAATAGTAATAGGAATCAGACCCGAAGATTTAGAAGATAGTGATTTTGTACATAATATCCCTGCGAATAGTACAATTACTGCAAATGTTGAAGTTACAGAGCCTATGGGTGCAGAGATCTATGTATATATCGATATTGAGGGGGTACTGATAACAGCCCGAGTAAACCCCAGATCCAAAATTAGGAGCGGTGAGAAGGCAACCTTGTATGTGGGTATTGAAAAAATACACCTATTTGATAAAGATACAGAGAAATCTTATATATAAATTTATCGAAGTAAGCCGTAAGGCTCGTGCCTAAAGGAAGGAGATATAAGGCTGTCAATCAATGGCGGTAGGGCACCGTTTCAGCCTGTGGAGTGAATCGAATCCGTTAGGAATCACTGTGAAGCAGGAATCTCTCGTCCTTTAGGGTAGAGAGGATGTCAATAAAAAGTAGAGTACAATATAATGCCGTTATTGTGCTCTACTTTTTCTTTTATGCAGCACTGAATGTCATCCTTAAATTTTAATAGAAGTACCACAAATCAGATTTAATTTTTCTAAAATCTATTTTTTTATGAATATTGGATATCAGGTTCTTCAGTGATTGTTGATCTTTTAATTAAATTCCAAGAATTAAAAAAAAGAATTAAAAAAAATTAAAAAAATTAAAAAAAATGCTTGACTGTGTAAAAAACCTGTTGTAAAATAATTGAACACGTGTTTACACACGCGTTTACAAATAGAAATGACAATAGGCTAGCATGTATAGTAAAGATATAGCAAAGTTAGCAGGAGTTTCAAGAAGCACTGTATCCAGGGTGGTAAATAATTATTCTAATGTACAAACTGAAACAAGAGAAAAGGTAACTAGAATTATTAAAAAATATGGATATGTACCACATGGTCCAGCTAGAATCCTTGCAGGTAAACATAATAAGATAATAGGGGTTTTTATAACCAATGTTAACCATACAAGTGAAAAAGTTTTTCAAAACACATACTTTTCTCCCTTTGCAGCAGCGGCAGTAGATTATGCCGATGAACTGGGTTATAACTTATTGGTCTCAGTAATAAATGAGAATAGTGACTTTGAGAAAATAAGGGAGATCTTTTATAACAAAACATTATCTGGAGGAATTTTTATAGGAGCACAAAACAACTCTCGTGAAATTTTTAAATTTATAAAGTCTGGATATAAATTGGTAATTATAGATCAGGAGCAAAGCAAAGATAAAACAGTAGGTGATTACATTATAGTTAATTCCGACAATTACAATGGTGGGTATATAGCCACGAAACATTTAATAGATTATGGACATAGAGAGATAGCACATATTTGCGGAGATATGGAAAAGTTATCAGGTATAGAAAGACTTGAGGGATATAAGAAAGCGATGAAAGAAGAAGGACTTCCAATTAGGAAAGAATATATAGTTAATGGAGACTTTACCGAAGACAGTGGGTTTAATTGTGCAAATCAACTTTTAAAAGGCAAGGTTAAAAATCATATAACAGGTATTTTTTCATCAAATGATACAATGGCTATTGGTGCCATGAAAGCTATAAAGGAAATGGGTATTAGAATTCCCAATGATATTTCTATTGTGGGTTATGATGATATAAGAATTGCCAGTTATATTTCACCTTCTCTTACAACTATTAGAAGCTCTATTCTGGAAATGGCATCAATTGCTACAAAGAATCTAATAAATTTTATTGAGAATGGTATTAATTCTCCTGAATATTATACCATTTCTACAGAGTTAATTGTGAGAGAATCAACTAAAAAGATAAAAACGTAGATTATCAAGAGAACATTCTTTTCTGAATAGAGAAGAAATTGTTCATGTAAAATAAAAAAGTAAATGCAAAATCGTACTTACTGTTAAAGGGAATAAATTAAAGTATAATAAACGCGTGTTTATGAAATATTTTAATAAAAGAAAAGAAAAGAGGTATGCGAAGGAATATTTAATCGGCTCAAATTGGTAGTACTTGTAGGAGAAGTGTAAGATATATAAACAAGAAAGGGGGTTGTGTATTGCCAAGAAAAATGAGATTTGTTCAGATATGGTTTAAGGCGTGAAGCTTTTGCATACTAAACAAATCTCGGATACATTTTATCAAAAAAGAAATTAATTAAAAGGAGATGAGAGAATTGAAGAAAATACTTTTGTGGATGCTAGTTGTATCAATGATTGTAGTATTTTCTCTAGTAGGATGTAAACCTGCAGAAGAAGTAGCACCTGCAGAAGAAGTAACACCTGCAGAGGAAGAAGTTGCAGAAGAAGAGGTTGCAGAAGAAGAAACGGCTTTGGCCGAAACTATAACCTTCTGGGCCATGCCCAATGCTCCCGCTGAAGCCCACCTAGCTTGGATGGAGGAGAAGGCAGCTGCTTTTCTGGCGGAAACCGGTATTACCGTGAACTTCGAGGAAGTTGGTTGGGGCGATGCCTGGCCCAAAATATCGGCGGCGTTAATAGAACAGACAGCTGATGTCTCTCAGGTGGGTACTACCTGGAATCCCCAGTTTGCTGCCACCGATGGATTGCTAGAGCTCAATATGGATGAATTTGGTGGGGCGGATGCCTTTATAGCTGCAAACTTAGAATCCTGCACTCTCGGAGGTAAGTATTATGGTGTTCCCTGGTTTGCTGAAACAAGATGTCTATTCTACAACAAGGATATGTTTGCAGAAGCAGGAGCAACACCACCTACCACCTGGGATGAGCTAGTAGCTGCGGGAGAGAAGATCGTAGCACAATACGGGGAAGGCAAAGCCATTTCCATGGCGGGAACCGGTGCCTGGGATTTGATACACAACTTCGCTGCACTCTTGTGGCAAAATGGAGGGAGTTTATTGAATGAGGATAATACGGAAGCTACCCTCAATAGCCCCGAGGGAGTTGAAGCCATGGTGTTCTATATCAATTTGCTGGCAAAAGGGCTAGCCGATCCAGCCTGTGCTGAGTATAATCAACCGCAAGCTGACGCTGCTTTCATAGCTGGCAACGTGGCTATGTGCGTTATGGGACCGTGGAACATTTCCGGCATTATAGCCGACAATCCCACTCTCAACTACGGTGTTATCGAGCTTCCGGTAGGTCCAACGGGAATAAAAGGTGCTTTCTCTGGTGGAAGTAACCTCGTTATCTTTGCCAACAGTGAACACAAGGAAGCGGCAAAGAAATGGGTAAACTATCTAATAAGCGATGATGTTCTTCTTAGTTATACAAATAAGGACATATCTAACATGATACCAGCAAGCCTTAGCTGTTTGGCGGATCCTTACTATCAGACCCCTGAGATGCAGACCTTCATAACGGGTCTGGGATATGCTACCGCTTATCCTCCATTAGGAGTTTGGGGAGATATTGAAAATGCAACAGTGGGTGAGTTCAAGAACGTTTTGACCGCTTACATCGACATGACTACAGGATATGTAACTAAGGAGGTAACTCAGGAGGAAATAGAACAGATTGCTCAGGACGCCTTGAATAGCGCGGCTGTAAAAATTAACGAGGCTTTAGCTAAATAGATTACCTTCTTTTCTATCTCTATGAGATAGGTAATCTTGTTTCGAAGAGAGGAAACGGGTTAACTTTCAGAAAAAGGGAGACTATTTCCTCTCTTCCTTTAAACGCTTGAGTTAAGTACGAGGGTAAGGATGATGTATGAAAAATACCAGAAGTAAATGGGGTCCCATAGCCCCAATAACGGCCAATATAAGAAGGAACAGAGTTGCCTATTACTTACTTATTCCTGCTCTCATTTGTATGCTTTTAGTTCATGTTATTCCTATGATATGGGGATTTACTATTAGCTTTCTTGCCCTTGATATACACACCATTATTGATTGGAGTAAGGCTCCTTTTATAGGGATGGCTAATTATATAAACGGTTTGAATCCAATCACTACCATAGGAGAACGTTTCCTGCGTTCTTTATGGAATATAACCTACTATGCAATAGTGGTCCTTTCTTTAGGTTATCTTATCGGCCTGGGGGTAGCTTTGGTTTTAAACCAGAACTTTAAAGGAAGGACGATTGTGAGAGGACTAATACTTTTGCCTTATATTATTCCAGACTCAGTAGCTTACGCCGTTTGGCGGTTTATGTTCCAATGTAGAATAGGTATAGTGAATAAGTACTTACTAGCCTGGGGCTGGATTCGAGAGCCAGTGGTCTGGTTAATCGGCAATAAGGCCATTTATGCGGTAATGATAGCTAGTATCTGGAAAGGATGGCCTTTTACCTGTTTAATATTACTGGCGGGATTGCAGAGCATTCCAAATGAGTTGTACGAGGCAGCCAGGATTGATGGCGCTTCAGTCTGGCGCCAATTTAGATCTATTACCTTTCCCCTTCTTATGCCCGTGACTTCTGTTCTTCTACTTTTATCCACAATATGGACTTTCTATGCCTTTAATCAGTTTTATGTAATGCTAGGTACAGATCCGGGCTTTCAAGCAGATGTTCCCACTACCCTTATTTTAAGAGAGGCTTTTAACTCTTTCCACTATGGAATTGGTTCAGCTATGTCGGTAATCCTCATGGGGATTATGGCAGTATTTGCTATATTTTACATTAAAAAAATCCGGCCGGGGGAGGAGGTGGCATGATGAAGAGAAAAACGAGAAAAATCATAAAAGGAGTATTTTTGTACCTTGCCGTAGCGCTCATCTTAATATCGGTGCTTCTGCCCTTTTTTTGGATGGTCTCCAGTTCGTTTAAACCGCCACTAGAGATCCAGGCCTCGGATATTAAGACACCGGGCCAGGAACCCACCTGGATACCTCGTCGTCCTACTCTGGAGAATTATATAACGGTAAATAAAGTGGTTAAAATAGCGGATTATTTTAAAAACAGTATAATAATAAGCCTGGGAACCATGATTTTTTGTCTCCTTATTGCCGTTTTGGCCGGCTACTCCATCTCTCGTTTTAACTTTCCTGGTAGAACCCCCTATACCATATCGGTATTGTCTACCCAGATGTTTCCCGGAATTCTCTTCCTAATTCCTTATTTTGTGATGTTTATCTCGATAACGAATATTACAGGTCTTCCTATGAGAAATACCTATTGGGGGATGATTTTTACCTACACCTCTTTTGCCCTTCCCTTTTCTATCTGGATGTTGAGAGGTTACTTCAATACCATTCCCCGGGAAATAGATGAACAGGCTCAAATTGACGGATGTACCAAAGCAGGAGCTCTTTTTAGAGTTATTCTTCCTTTAGCTAAACCGGGTCTTGTCGCCATCGCTATATATGGATTTATGATGGCCTGGGGTGAGGTATTATTCGCTTCCGTCCTTACAGGAAAGGATACAACGACGGTGGCTATCGGCGTTTTGAGATATATCACCACTCAAGAAAACCGCTGGGGTGGAATGATGGCTGCTTGTGTATTGGTATCTCTTCCCGTACTGGCATTTTTTACCCTGTTAGGGAAGTATATGATTAGTGGTCTAACGGCTGGAGCAACAAAGGGGTAACATATATCATCCTTGAGATTGCGGAGCCTCTTCCGAGCCGAAGCCCAGAGCGAAGCGAGGGGTCAGTGAGGAATCTCCCCGAAAGTTTTTGAATTTCTCGCCGTGACCATATAAAATGTATTTTTCGAATACTTACCAAAATTTTAGGAGATAATGATGAACCCATACGGACATTTTGATGATGCCAACAAAGAGTATATTATTAGCCGGCCCGACACTCCTCTACCCTGGATAAACTATTTAGGTTGCGAGAAATACTTTGGTATTATTTCTAATACAGCTGGTGGTTATAGTTTCTACCTGGACGCACGGCTGCGTCGTATAACCCGCTATAGATACAATAATGTTCCGGTGGATACGGGCGGCCGCTACTTGTATATCAAGGATGGTGATACATACTGGAACCCGGGTTGGAAGCCAAGCCAGACATTGCTTGATGAATACTCCTGCCGGCATGGTCTGGGCTATACGGTTATAAGGGGTCAAAAAAATGGAGTTGAGGCGGAGGTGACCTATTTTGTACCTCTTGGAGAAAACATGGAGATATGGAATATTACGTTGGCCAATAATACAAAACAGGAGAAAGAAATAACTCTTTTCTCATTTGTAGAGTTTTGTCTCTGGGATGCTATGGATGATATGACCAACTTTCAGCGTAATCTTAATACAGGAGAAGTAGAAGTAGACAATGGGACTATTTTTCACAAGACTGAATATAGAGAGCGGCGAAATCATTACGCATACTTCACCTGTAGCCGAAAAATAGATGGGTTTGATACCAGCCGTGATGCTTTTATCGGTATTTATAATGGTTTCGGAAATCCTAAGGCAGTTACCACTGGAAAGTGTACTAACTCCATTTCAAATGGTTGGTATCCAGTTGGTGTTCATCAGGTTAATATTACTTTAAGCCCGAGAAAAAAGAAAAATCTTCATTTTATATTGGGTTATATGGAGAACAAAGAAGATGAAAAATTTTCAGCTTCCAATGTTATAAATAAAGAATCATTATGGGCTAAGATGAAAGTTTATAAAAGTTCTGAAGACATAGATAGAGCGTTTAGTGAATTAAGGTTGTATTGGGAAAAATTACTTGGTAGATATAGGGTGGAAATAGATAATGAGCATGTAGAACGTATGGTTAATATATGGAACCAGTACCAGTGTATGGTAACTTTTAACTTGTCCCGCTCTGCCTCCTTTTATGAATCAGGTATTGTACGTGGACTGGGATTCCGGGATTCCAATCAGGATTTACTTGGTTTTATGTATATGGTTCCAGAGCGTGCACGACAGAGAATCCTGGATATTGCTGCTGTTCAACTTTCTGACGGGAGTTGCTACCATCAATATAAGCCACTTACAAAGGAAGGCAATAAGGATGTGGGTGGAGGATTTAATGACGACCCATTATGGCTTATAGTTTCAACCTGCGCATATATTAAAGAAACCGGAGATTATTCAATACTGGATGAAGTGGTTGGCTATTCAGATATATGTGAAAGCAAAGCTTCTATTCTTGATCATCTTTACCTCTCTGTAGAATATACCCTTAAAAACCTGGGACCGCATAACCTTCCTCTTATAGGACATGCTGACTGGAATGATTGTCTGAACCTGAACTGTTTCTCAAGGCATCCTGGAGAAAGTTTTCAGTTATACGGAGATAAATCTGGTGGGGTAGCGGAATCAGTTATGATTGCCGGGCTGTTTCTCTATGTTTGCTGTGAACTGGTCGCACTCTTACGCCAGATTGTTGCTAATAAAGAAAAAATTGATGAAATTAGGAAGGGATATGAACTTGTAAGAAAAGCCGTGGAGGTGTATGGCTGGGATGGAGAATGGTTCCTGAGAGCTTATGATTATTATGGGAACAAAATAGGGTCTAAAGAATGTGAAGAAGGAAAGATATTTATTGAACCACAGGGCTGGTGTATTATGGGTGGAGTCGGCCTGGAAAACGGAATGGCTCGCAAAGCTCTGGATAGTGTAAAGAAATACCTTTTAACTCCTTATGGAATAATTCTACTCCATCCCGCATATTCTTGCTATTACCTTAATTTAGGAGAAATTTCTTCCTATCCACCAGGTTATAAGGAAAATGCAGGAATATTCAGTCATAATAATCCGTGGATATCTATAGCTGAAACTATTTTGGGAAATGGTGATAAAGCGTTTGATTATTATCTACGTATATGTCCAAGCACTAAAGAGAACATTATAGAAACCTATCGCTGTGAACCATATTGTTATTCTCAAATGGTTGCCGGGCGAGATGCTGCTACCCATGGTGAGGCTAAAAATTCATGGCTTACCGGGACAGCAGCCTGGAGTTTTGTAAATATTTCTCAGGCAATTTTAGGAATTAAGCCTGATTATGGAGGCTTATTAATAGACCCTTGTATTCCCAAGGATTGGAAAGAGTACAGCGTTATTCGCTTTTATCGTGGAGTAAGATATCAGATCACAGTACAGAATCCTGATAAAGCCAGTAAAGGAGTTAAGTGGTTAACGGTAAATGGAAAACTAATAAAGGGAAATTTGGTTCCCTTTGAAAAAGGAAAAAAAGAGGTAAAGGTTACTGCAGTGCTGGGTAATTAAGAAATAGAGGATGAAAAAGTGTATTATGGATATTTATTAGAAAAGGAAAAAGAGTAAAAGTATAGTGATAAAGAATTTTAAAGAAGATTTTATCTTTGGTGCTGCCACATCATCTTATCAAATAGAAGGAGCTGTGGCCGAGGACGGCAGGGGTCCTTCTATCTGGGATATATTCTGTAAAATTCCCGGGAAAGTATACGGAGGGTATACTGGTGATATTGCATGCGATCATTATCATAGATATAAAGAAGATGTAGGGATAATGAAAGAGATAGGTACGGATGCATATAGATTTTCAATTTCATGGCCAAGGATTTTTCCAGAAAAGGGTAAGTATAATCCAAAAGGAATGGAATTTTATGAAAAACTGGTAAATGAGCTAAATGAGAAAGGTATAAAACCAACTGTTACCCTGTATCACTGGGACTTACCGGTATGGGCTTATAAGATGGGTGGATGGTTGAATAGAGATTCGGTTAAGTGGTTTGAAGAATATGCTGTAAAGGTATTTGAGGAGCTTAATGATTCTGTATTGTTATGGATAACTCATAACGAACCACTTTGCGCATCAATTTATAGTTATTACGATGGTGTGCATGCGCCTGGACATAAAAATTTGAGGGAAGCCTTAATAGTAGCACATCATATTTTATTATCCCATGGAGCTGCAGTAGAAGAATTTAGGAAATTTAATTTTAAAGATAGTGAAATTGGAACAGCACTTAATTTAGTTCCATCATATCCTGCATCCAGCTCTAAAGAGGATATAGAAGCGGCTTCCAGATCTGACGGCTATTCTATTAGGTGGTTTTTAGATCCTGTTTTTAAAGCTTCATATCCTGAAGATATGAAGAAAGTATATAAAGAATTTATAGGTGATTTTGATTTTATAAAGGACGGTGATTTACAAAAAATATCAATTAAAAATGATTTTCTGGGAGTAAATTATTATTCACGTGAATTGATTGAATTTTCACAGGATTCAGTGTTGAAATTCAGAAAAATTCATGGAAATTTTGAGAGAACCGAAATGGATTGGGAAATAGTACCAGAAGCTTTATACGACCTTATAATGAGACTTAGAGAAGGCTATATACAGGTACCTATATATATTACAGAAAATGGTGCTGCTTTTGATGATAGGGTATCCAAGGATGGAAAGGTGCATGATAATAAACGTATAGATTATCTTAGGAGACATTTAAAAAAAGTGGCTGAGCTTAATCAAAAAGGAGCAGATATAAGAGGGTATTTTATATGGTCTTTAATGGATAATTTTGAATGGCAGCATGGTTATTCAAAAAGATTTGGAATTATTTATATTAATTATGAAACGCGGGAGAGGATATTAAAAGATAGTGCATTATGGTATAGGGATTTAATCAGGACCAGAATTATAAAGTAATAATGTTTATAATATATGTTGTTTACTGATGCTTCTTTATTAAAAGGTAAAGTATAATAATTATGTTATGTTGTGCTTTACTTTTTCTTTTTATAAAATTAAATAAAACGAAAAAAGATATAATGTTGTAATTGTTTGTGAATTTAACTTTGGTGAAAAAGTATAAGGTTTCCGTGGTATAATTTAATTAAAAAAATAAAAGAAACATTTAAACTAGATAATACGTATATCGGTATTTATATATAATACTCGAAAGGGAAAGTAATGGCAGAAAATACTAAAGAAACAATAAT
>Ga0136653_10001149_pt1 | contig 14340 bp, 14 predicted proteins | sample LakKivw275mmetaG_FD_94866 | JGI IMG/M metagenome (GOLD analysis project Ga0136653, IMG submission 94866) | Anoxic lake water microbial communities from Lake Kivu, Rwanda to study Microbial Dark Matter (Phase II) - Lake Kivu water 275m metaG... | ecosystem: Environmental > Aquatic > Freshwater >... | reverse complement strand
CCATTTCATATCTCTTGAACACTGCTTTATTTGTCTTTTTCATCCCCCTATTGAATCACACCTATTTTAAAGTGACAAGAGGCCAACCTTTTGGGTCGGCCTCAAGGAAAATTGAGAAGTCGCAGGGAAGAGTCTCAGACCCACCCAAGGAGAGTTCATGAAAGAGAAGCTCAGAATAAATCCTATCGTGTTCACCGGCGCTATCGAAGGCGAGGTTATCAGCGGGGTAAGTATCGCCACCACCGGCGAAGCCATTGGGCATCACCTGGCCTTCGATGACACCAGCCTTGCTCAGCTGCAACAGCTCGCCGCTGGCAAGCCACGCGGCGTCAAGTCTCGCTTCACCCACCCGGATTGGTTTCACGATGGCCTGGGTAAGTACCTGGGCCGCTTTACCAACTTCCGCATCGAACCCGCAGGGGAGAGCCTCATACCCTCCCAAAAGCTCGTCGCAGACCTGCAGCTCAGCCGCACCTCGCACACCAGCCCGGCCGGCGATATCGGCCAGTACGTGCTCGACCTGGCCAGGGAGGATCCCTCCGCCCTGGGTGTGTCGGTGGTGGTGGACCTCGACCGCGAGCGCATCGAAGGCCAGCCTTTGCCATTGGCCCGCATCACCGAATTGTACGCCGCCGACGTGGTCGACGAGCCGGCCTTAAATCCTGGTGGCTTGTTCCACAAAGCCCCCACACCGACCCCACGAGGCGGAGCCTCCACGGTCGGTGCTGATGGTCTGTTCGAACTTACTGATCAGAGTGTAGATTCATTATCCCAAATTCCAATTGAAGGAGACCAAGAAATGCCAGAAGAAACCTCTGTTGTAGGGGCATCTCGTGAGACGCCCATCCAAGACCGTATCGCCCAGCTTGAAGCCACAGTCCAATCGTTGAGCCGCCAGCTCGAAGATGGTGTGGTTCAAATTGGGAACCAGCCTCCACGTGGCCAGCAGCTCAGTGGTGCCCCGGCCATGCTGGAGAATTTCCAGCGCTATTTCGATTGGCTGTTCGGCGCACCAGGTGCGCAGCTCCCCCCGCCCGAGCTTCGCCGTGCCGATGCGTTGTACCGGGCAGTGACCGGCGACGTGGAGATGCGCGGCGTGTTCGATCCCACGCACGTGGCTTTCGCCGCAGCCACTACCACTACCCTGGCCGACCTGGCCGTCAATGCCATGAACAAGGTGGTGCTCGACCTGTACTCCAATCTCACCGCCTATCGCTGGTTCGAGCAGATCGTCGCCGTCCAGGCCACCGATGGATCACTGCAAGACATGCAGTGGCTGCAGTTCGGCGGCATCGGTAACCTGCCGGTGGTGGCCGAGGGTGCAGCTTACACCGAGCTCGACGTCACCGACACGAAGGAAACCAGCTCCTTCTACAAGTACGGTGGCTACGTGGGCATCACCGACAAGATGATCCGCAACAGCAAGATCGACCAGATCCAGGCTGTGCCGCGTGCCCTCACCATCGCCGCCATCCGCACACGTTCAGCAGCCATTGCCGGCATCTTCACTGCCAACAGCGGTCAGGGGCCGGTCCTCACCCAGGATAGCCGTGAACTGTTCAAGTCAGACAATTCGCATGGCAACTACGCCACCACTGCTTACAGCATCGCCGCCTGGAAGGCTGCCCGCCTGGAATGCATCAAGCAAGCCGAGCTGGGTTCATCCAAGCGCCAGTTCATGTGGCCGCGCTACTTGCTGGTGCCTGCCGACCTGTACGACACGGCGCTGATTGACTTTGGTTACGGTGCTGGCCCGGGTGGTTACACCGGCACGCCCAACAACGACGTGAACCCCTACGCCGAGAGCCGTCCGGGTGATCCTCGCCCCTCAGTGATCGCCGTGCCCGAGTGGACCGACACCACCGATTGGGCCTGGATCGTCGACCCGGCCATCGCCCCGGTCATCTGCATGGCATACGGTGACAACCCAGGTGGGCGCTCGCATCCGGCCCCGCAGCTCTATTCGGTCACCGATCCCAACAGCGGCCTGCTCTTCACCAATGACACGCTTCCCATCAAGGTGCGTGACCTGTTCGCCTATGGTGTGGCAACCTATCGCGGCATCGGAAAACGCATCGTTGCCGGTGGATAATGCTACCCGCTGCCCGCCAATCAGCGGGTGGCTTCTCCTCCTGTGCTCCAGGGTGTGCCTCCCATCCTGGAGCCAGGGAGAAATCGTAGTAAGGTAGTGCCCTATACCATAATCTAGTTTACGAAAGGATAACCAAATGTTAGGTGACTTTTTCACAGCAACGTTTCATACCCCTGGCACGCTCGCAGCCAACCAGGATATCAAGTTCAAGCTTCCCTTCGACGCCTCCCTGGCCTTCGTTTCTGCTGTTGCCTCCAATGCCAGCAATGCCATCCTTGACGTGGGCAACAGCGACGCAGCCGAAGCCTACGTCAAGAACCTGGACGTCGGCGACAGCGGCACGCCGGCCGTGCTCGATGAAGAAGGCGACTTCGAAGGCGACGTGTATCCCCACATCACCAAAGGCACCATCATTGCCATCGCTCTCGATTTCGACGGTGCCGCAGGCACAGCCGCTCAAAACTTCACCCTGGTGCTGGGCTTCACCAAGGGGTGATCAGATGGCCAAGAGACGCACGGCCATGGTTCAGCCCAAACCTGGCAGCGCTGATTTGCCGATCTTTGCCAATCCAGCATTAGAAGCCAGGTTGATCAAGACCCTGAAAGCACTTAAGAACGATCGTGCTTACACGGTCCTGGAGTATCACGCCAATTGGGCTTCCGTCCACTTCGAAGGTGACTACGATCCAACCACCATCACCTATTTAGAATAATCGTTGGGGAGGGTCTCAGACCCTCCCAGCTCATCTTTTTAGTCTTTGTTTTTCAGGAGAATAAGAAAACATGACCCACACTCTTCAATACCAAACGACCGACACACCTGAAAACATGGTGACCGGTCCCTGCCTGATGATGGGTGTCGTTATCCATGTGGACGTCGGTTGCGTGATTAAGATCCACGACAGCCTGCTAACGGATAATCCTGTCTTTGTCGGTGTGCTTGATAAAGCCGGCGCCTGGCAGCTCATGCTACCTCAGCCGGTGTATTTCTCTCAGGGTCTCACCGTCCAAATCTCAGCCGGTACAAGCTTCGAGATTACGGTGCTGCTGGCATGAGCATCACCTTCGCTCAGTTACTCACCGATTGTTCTGTGGCCCTGGGTGACATTTCAGGCACCTGCTGGTCTCGCTCAGATGTGATCATTCCGTGGTGCCTCGAAGCCATGCGCACCTTTCCCTTCGGCCGGCCAATGCTGCTCACGCATCTGGTATCAGCCGGCGAGGTGCATACCTTCGACCTTCCCGAAGATTATCGAGAGCTGGTCAGCGTCGAGTATCCCATCGATGAAATCCCCCCATCTTATCTCATCCGCAGGAGTCACTTCGACCCTGAGTTTTGGCAAAGTGATGTGTATTACGACGTGGACCATAACTACGAAGATGGTGTCGGCTGGATCATCTACTTTTCATCCGAGTTGATCGATGCTACCAGCGTCAAAGTGGAATACCTGGCCTGTCATGACCTCGATATGGCAGATGATGAGCAGCACTTCATCACCGTGCCCGATGAGTTTTATAGCCTGCTCATCGCCCAGGTTACTTGCCGCGCATACCGTGAGCGGCTGGGTCACTTCATGCAAGATCCCACCGTTCATACCAGCATCGTCATGCAGCTCACTGAAATGGTTCGCCGCTCCGAAGAAAATTACCATAAGATGCTGGACACTGCTCAGCAAAAATTGGCCTCCAGCAAGCTATCGCCGCGCCAAACCATGGACGGCTACGATCGGGTGTACTGATGGCTGATGCTGTTGTGGTCCGCACAACCACCGGCCTGGTGCATTCAGGCCCCTGCCAGCTCGTCGGCATGATCATCACCAGCACAGCCACCACAGGCGGCCAGGCCATCCTCGATGATAGTATCCTCGGAGGTGGCACTCAGCTTCTATCGGTCAGGGCAGGAGCCTACGCGCCGGTCATCGCTTTGCTCCGTGAGCAATTCTTCGTGTCCTTCTCAACCGGCATGTATCTAACCATGGGTGCTAATATGGTAGCCACGCTTTGGGTGCGCCAGCTCTAAAACCTATCGCAGCCTTACGGCTGTGCAGACTGTGCGCCCTATACCGGCAGTTAAAATGCGAGCGTTATGTGAAGGAGCCCGGCGATACCAAGCGGCTAAGGCGCTGGCGAAACGGGGAGGGGCGTGGCGGCATCGGAAAGCAGCTGCTCATTGGAGCGCGGCAGCCGCTGGGCAACGATGTCAGCCATCCCGTACAGGATTGCCGGGGCAATCTGGTCGGGAAAGCCCAGCAGGGAGATGCGCACGTAGGCGTGCCCCTGGTAAAATTCCAGCCACCATACCGGCGTGTAGAGCTCGCCAATGGCGGTCTTCCACAGCGCCGATTTATCACCCACCTGGTGCAGCTGGTTGGCAACCTTCCAGGAGATGCCGCGGATATCCCCCAGGGTCTGGGGAGGTTGGGGCAGGTCGTGGCGGCGCACGTCCACCTCGTAGAGGATGATGTCATTGTTCACAGCGAAAGCCGACTCAAGCTCGCCCCCCAGTCCGGCGGGCTGGTAGGCCTGGTAAGCCAGGTAGGCCCACTTGTAGCCTTCTTCCACGCTGGTCTGGTTATAGGTGGGCTGCCACGGCAGGCCCACCTCGGGCAGCTCGGGCATGGTGAGGGCGTAGATCGCCGGATCAGGCAGCTGCGCCACGGGCACGGAGGCGGAAATGGCTGCCCCGCAAGCCGTTAGAGAAAGACTGACCAGCACAAGGAAAAGCAACACATGCTTCTGCGGGATTTTCCTGGTAAACGCCTGGATTTTAAGTAAAATGGTAAGCATCTGACGATCAAAAACCATGAATCAGTAAGCAGTATTCAATCAATGTATGATAAGGACGCAATCAAATTTGACCATGGATAGGGAAATCATATACCAGGATGGGTTTCCATGCAAGGTCAACTTTTGGCCAGCCGCGGCGAAATATGGGTAAATATTGGGACGACGGCAAAAAATCCCAAGAAAATCCAATGATTCCGCCGGCTAAATTTTATAAAATATAAATGGCATTCGATGGATATTGGTGCAGAGTGCCAGGGATCAGGCAGGCATAATTTTCCACCAGGGCGGCTTACAAATTTCGGCGGACCCGCCTGATCCTTTGGCGCCAACGCCTGCACCACCCATGACATGGCAGAAATCGAAACGAATGCCACGGGGTTGGCGGAAGGCAGCCACCAGCATGGAAACTGGGCGGGGATAACCGCAGAAATAAAGGGCACGAGGCCGGTATAAGCCGGCCTTAGTGCTTAATCAGCTAAATGTCTTTACTTTGGGAGGTTGGCGGCCATCAATTGAAGAAAAACCTTTTGCTGCTCCTCGTTTTTAAACGCCCGGCGGGGGAGAAAAAGAGGTACATTCCGGTTGTTCTTCATCAGCAGCAAGTAATAATCCTTGTGCGCCACCAGCTTATCCAGGCTGTTCCACTCAAGGCGGGTGGAGTCATATTGGGTGCAAATTTCGACGCCAGTATTGCTCACATCCCAGGTTGTCTCAGCAGATAGCTGCTTGGTGGCCATGGCCTGCCTGGCATAACGCGAAGGTTGGATGATGAACATGAAAGCAGCAATAAGAAGGGGCAGGATCACCCAGATGATCTCGAACACACTGGGTGGCGCGTCTTTAATGGCAAGCGAGTAAACGATGAGCCCAAAAGCCACTGCCAGGAATAGCACACTGACCCGTGTGCCGGTGAAATGGAAAATGAACAGGCGCAATACACGGCTATAATCCTTTTGGGTGGGGGTGTAATGCACAGTGACTGATTGGTTCATGGCGTGTCTCCTTATCGACCGTGACCAATTATAACCGGAGGGCTGCAGAATAACCTTTCAGGCTTGATTAAAAGCAATTAAACAAACAGGATTCGGCTAAGGCCTGTTAGTAAACCAGCCGGTTGGAGAGCTCTCGTATAAGAGAGCGGATTTTGTGCAGATGGATTATAATCAAATGCAACCAACGAGGAGTAATGTATGGCCGAAATCCTTTTACAAGCCATGGAAGCCTATAAAAATGGGAATACCAACCTGGCCCGCCAGCTGCTGGCACAGGCGTTGATCCAGAACCCGCGCGACGAGGGCGCCTGGATGCTGATGTCGGAGCTGGTGGATGATGTCAAGCTGAAGCGCAACTGCTTGCAGCGGGTGCTATTGATCAACCCGCAGAACTCAGCTGCCAACATCGCCCTGATGAAGCTGGATACCTCTCCCTTGAGCCCGGTGGTACGGGGTGAGCGTTATAAACCGATCGTGCCGCCAGAGGCTCAAAAAACACCGCCGTTCACACCACCGTTCAATTGGTCGGGCGAGGAAAGCCAGGAGCAGGCAATGGGAGATCTGACCTACCCCAACCTGGAGGAAGAGCAGGTGAGAGCACCCGCAGAACCAGCCCCCAGCTTCGACTGGGCAGCAGAATCAGCGGAACCCGACAAGACCATCGACAAGATCTTCGAGGCGGTGAGCAATCCGGAGCTGGCTTCGCAGCCCCTACCCGATAGCGACCTGAGCTGGGCAGAGCAGGCGCAAGCTGGCGGTGAAGCGGGCGCAACGATTGCTGAAGGGCAGGAGGCTGAAGGTGAGGCGGTGGCGAGCCAGCAGCCAGGCGAAACCCTGCTGCAACCCGGCGAGCAGGAATTTGAGGTGAGCGCGGAAAGCGAGTGGGGCTTAGGAGCCTTTGCCCCCCAAAAAAGCACGCTGGAAACCAGCAGCGAGCCGGCGTCTTTCTTATGGGACAACCCACGGGCAAAGATCGACCGTATGGTGATCCTAGGCTTCACCTCGATCATCTTCGCTAACCCGGCAGCCAGCGATGTTCCGCACATCACCGGGCTGTTCAGCGAAAATAAGATGGTGCGCGACCTGCTGGGTAAAGAGGCGGGGGTGATCAAGCTTGACAGCATCCAGAGGCTGAGCGCCGTGCCCACGCGGGCCAACCTGGACATCGAGTACCAGGAGAACGGCAAGAGGGTGACCCACCCGCTGGTGTTCAAGGACAGGCAGACGCGCGACGAAGCCCTGGCGGCCATCAAGCTGCGCCTGGGCGCAGGCTTTACGACCAAAACAAGCACGGTGAGCGGTGTGAGCCGAGTGGGCTGGCCGCTGCTGGTGGCGCTGATCGTGGCGATAGCTGGGTGGGGCCTGACGGGCGGGGTAAACCTGCTGAGCAAGCTGCCGTACTTCCAGACCGGCACGCCACTGCTGATCGTGTACAACATCCAGTACTACATTGACTTATTTGGGGCGTATTACGTGCTGGCGATTGCCGTGGTGGGTATTTTGCTATGCCTGCTGTGGCTGGTGGTGAACCTGTCGAAGCCATCTAAACTGACGGTGGTGGAGAGGAAGTAGTTTTTCAGCATCATGGCCAAACCCTCTGAAACCAGCCTCAGGGGGCGATGTACCATTGGAGCTGCACCCCGGGATAATCGCGGGTGTAGATCAACCTCATCTGCGAAGCCATGGCTTGCGGGATCAGACCCTGCGGGTCGGTAGCGGCGTTGTGGCTGTAAACCAGCCAGGCCTGCTGGTGCCCGCCCAGCAATGAAACCAGGCCGGGGATGTCGCTCTCGGTCATCTCAGGTTCCAAGACGCCGCTCTCAAACAGGTCGCTGGGAAGCCCATGCTCCTCCACCTGGATATGATACTTCTTTACATAGGGCTCAAAATAATAGTCGAACGGAATTTGTGCGCTGCTGGCATTGAATAGCACCAGGTCATCCTTTTTAGCGAAGTTGGCCACAAAACCGGCAGGGTCTGACCAATCCTCCTTGTGCACGAAACGATAATAATCGCCGGCAGAGAACAGGTTTACCGTGGCGAAAAATCCCAGCGCCACAATGATGAGGAGACGGTACTTCAGCTGATAAATACCCGACGCCAGCAGCAGGAACAATGGAATGGTGGTCCAGATCAGCGTCCGGTCGAGGAAAACGGGGCGCGTGATGCTCAGCGCCAACTCGGCCAGCAGGGGGATGGCGAGCAGGGCTGCCAGGAAAAAGAGCCTCGAGATTTTTTTGCGGTAATACACCAGACCCAGGCACAAGGCGCAGGCGTACAGAACCCACACCACAACCGTCGAGCCGGACTGGCCTGGTACAGATTCACTCAAAAAGGACTGGATGGCCTGGACTACGCTGCTCCAGTTGGGCGCAGGAATCCAGAACTGGTGGAACACCCTCCCAACCTGGTGGAAAAATGGCACGACCCAGGGGCTCCACAACACGAAGATGCCAACCTGCGCCTTCACCCAATTCGCAAGCGAGGGAGCGTGAAAAGGGGATGGCTCCTCGGATGGCTTTTGGTGTTGAAAGAGCAGCAGGCCGAGGACAAAGAGGTTGGCGGCGATGAGGAATAGCACGCCCGTGTTATGGCTGAGCATGGCGGCAGCTGAAAAGACGATGAAGGTAACCCAGGCCAGGTCGGTCTCGATGGATTGGATGGGCAGCCACCGGTGGCGGGCTACCCACGACCTCCAGCGGGTGGGCTTGTGAGCCATATCGCGGTAGCTGAATGGCACTTCGCTGCCCAGTTCGCGCGGCGGAGCCGTGCGCCAGGCGCGCAGGTAGGCGCGGAACTGGCTGCCGATGGGCTGGGTGGAGTTAGGGTCGGTGAGCAGCCGCACCAGGGCATAAATGGCCACGGAAACGGTGAACATCAGCAGGGTGAACATGCGCGCTTCCTGGGCGTAGCGGATGTTGAAAGGCGAAAGCGCCAAAAGCAGTGCGGCTGCCAGCCCCACCACCCAGCCAGACAGGCGCTTGCCGGTGAGGTATACAACCGGGATGGTGGCTGTGCCAAAGAGTGCGGAGAGCATGCGCAGGTCAGACGGCGTGGTGCCATTGAATCCTATCCAGTAATGCAGCAGGAGATAATAGAGGGGCGGGTGGTGGTCTACAAGGGCAACCCAGTGCAGCATAGCGCTGATATTGTGGCTGGCGGCCCACATGCTGAGCGTTTCGTCGAGCCATAACCCTTTCGCACCCAGCATGAGCAGGCGCAGCACGCCGCCGACCAAGGTAATGACGACTGCCAGCCAGGGTGCAAGCTCTTCAATTTCACTTTTTTCGTACATCATCCACCTTGACAACGCATAGTATCGAGCCGGCGGTAAGCAAGCGAATTCCCAGTGCCATACCGCGACGAGAGGACTTCGTGTCGAGACCTGAGTTTTTAACGATAACAGGCGGCAACTATTTGCGAGTTCGCTTAAGTATAGCTTCGTTTATCAGGTTTTTTGATTAATAACGGGCATCAATTCTCCCTTTATGGATTGCTGACGCTTCCACCAATCAACTCTCTGGTATATTTACCGGTACATAATTATTCCCAGGAGCTGAAAATGAATGAAGTGGTTCGAAGACTAAAAGGGGCTAACATGGATATCGACCTGGACACGCCACAGGCAGAAATTGCCTGGCAGCAGGATGCCTGCCCGTGGAATGCGGCCGAAAACAGCCACGCGCACAGGTGCGCGGTGAAGAATGTATCCATCTGCCGCTATTTCTGCGGGGTGGAGTACCTTGACACAGTGTTGTGCTGCTACCCCAATCCTAACCCGTTTCAGCGCCAAGGGTGATTATGGTGTGTTCCGGATTCCTGGTTATTAAAATCTGATATCCCTGCAGGGGAATGGGGAAAGGCCCTGTGGACTGGCGCACAATGCAGCACCTACCGGTTATCGCGCTCCCAGCGCTCGATGGCGTTCTGGATCAGCTTGTAGCGCGGCGCATCGGGGGATAACTGGCGCTCGTACTCGATGAGCCGGTCGGCAGCCGAGCCATTGAAGCGCACCCGGCGCAGCAAGTCCTGGTAGAGCAGGTCTTCCCAGCCGCGCACACGCCATTTTTCCTGCCAGCCAGTATCCTGGGTGAACCTGGCGTTCAGCCAGCTGCCGCCTGCCCCTCCCAGGATGGTGAGCACACCACCCAGCAATGCCGCAGGGCTCAGAAGAAAGCTCGCCGTCACCGCCACCCAATGGGTGGCAAATAGGGCCAGGATGGGTAGTGCCAGCAACCCCACCAGCGCTCCTAGCAGCAGAGGGTACCTGCGCGCCACGCCTTCGCCCACGTAGCCACCTGCCAGGGCACCCAGCGGCCCGGTGATGATCAATACCACCCTGCCAGCCGCGGAAATTGTCTCGCCTGGCTCGAACCTGGCCAGCAGGAAGTTCAGCAGCAGGGCAACCCCGGCGGTGATCAGCCAGCCGGTTATTAAACCGCCCAGGGTGCTGCCCCAGGCAGGTGCGGCTGGCTCCTGGCTGGCAGTCTGCTGCTCATCATCTTCGGGATACATGTTCCAGCCGCAACGCGGGCAGCGGGACATCTCGGGATATACGGTGGCGCCACAATTGGGGCATTCGAAGGTGTTCTCATCCATAGGCCAATGATAGCCTGATTTGATACGCTGGGGAAGGGTGATGAGCATTGGTACCCATTTGCATTTCACCCCAAAAATCTCTATAATGATAGTTACGACTGAGGAGGTGCATCATGACTGCCATTCAGAAAAGCAAGCCGGTTTTGCTTTGCCTGTGGCTGGCAGTGGCGTGCCTGTTGGGGGTCTTCGCCATCATGGATGCCTCGATTGCCACGGCCAATGCGGGCAAGATCAACCCTGGTTTTTCCAATTTACAACCCGGCATCATCATCTCTCCCACCGAGCTGCAAGCCGTGCTCTCACCCGGAGAGCAGCTCACCCAGACGCTCTGGATCACTAACACGGGTGACAGTCCGCTGAGCATCAGCATTTACGAGATGAGCGGCACTGTGCGGGACGACGGCTCGAGCTTTGCGCCGGTGGCCAACCCGTTGATTGACCTGCAGGTGCAGGCGCAGGCTGAAAGCGGGGGCAGCAGGCGGGCAATCATCAGCTTGCGCGAGCAGCCCGACCTGTCAGGGGCGTACCAGATCACAGATGGGGTGTTGCGGGTGCAGTACGTGTATGATCGCCTGGTGCAGGTGGCCTCGCACAGCCAGGAGCTGTTCCAATGGCTGGAGCTGCAGGGCGCTGAGCCGCAGCGCCTGTGGATCGCCAATGCCATCGCCGCCACGCTGGATGCAGAGCAGCTTGAGGCGCTGGCGGGCAGCCCGCTGGTTGGGCAGGTGAGCCCCAACCGCCAATATCCCATCATCACGAATGATCCATCACAAGCCATGGGCCCTGAGCTGCCGGACATCGCATCGGTGCAGCCGAATTCGGTAGAGTGGAACATTGCCAAAATCCGCGCCGATGAAGCCTGGGATACTTTCGGGGTGAGGGGCCAAGGGGCGGTGGTGGGCATCATCGACACGGGGGTGATGTATGACCACCCGGCGCTGGTGAATTCTTACCGCGGCAACCTGGGAGGTGGGTCATTTGACCATAATTACAACTGGTACGATTTCGTAGATGGCTTGCCAGAGCCGTATGATGGCAACGGGCATGGCACGATGGGTGCGGGGATCGTAAGCGGTGATGATGGCGAGGGCAACCAGATTGGCGTGGCACCGGGAGCCAGATGGATCGCGGTGAGAGCCTGCGATGATGGAGGTGGGTGTACATACGAAGACCTGCTCGCCAGCCTGGATTGGATGCTGGCACCCCACAAGCTGGATGGCAGCGATCCTGACCCCTCGAAGGCGCCTGACGTGGTGCTCGGCATGTGGGGGAGTTTCAACCACTGCGATCCTGCCTTCCAGGCCAGCCTGCAGGCGTTAATAGCAGCTAATATCCTGCCAGTCTTTGCGGCAGGTGGTGGCGGGCCGGGCTGTATGACGGTGAGCAACCCGGCAGATTTGGCAGAGACATTGACCGCTGGGGCCACCGATCAAGATGATATGATCGCGCCATTTTCTGGGCGCGGCCCGGGCTGCAACAGCATCATCAAGCCGGATGTTTCGGCACCCGGGGTAGACATCCGCACCAGCTATCTTGGGGGCGGCTATATCACCACCAGCGGCACATCCTGGTCAGCCGCACACAGCGCCGGGGCGGCTGCCATGCTCTTCTCCGCCGACCCATTGCTCAGCCTAGACCAGTTGCGCGGCATCCTGTATACCACTGCCGTATGTATCGATGATGGCCAATGCGGGGGCGGAACCTGTCCTGATCCCAATAACGTGTATGGGCACGGGCGCATCGACGTGTTCGAAGCGGTTGCGTCGATCATCGGGCAGGTAGATAACATCCCCTGGCTGGATGAATCGCCCACCGCCGGCACGCTGGAGCCCGGGGAAAGCACAACCATCTCGGTCACCTTCGATGCCGCAGGGCTGGAGCCCGGCACCTACACCGGCCGGTTGGATGTGGCTTCGGATGACCCGCTGAACCCCCACGTGCTGGTGCCCGTCACCCTCACGGTGAGCGCACCATGCGAGCCGGTGGAGATTACTTATGCAGGGTTTGCTCCACCGAATCCATTAGTGGATGAGGTGATCATCTTCACCGCCACTGCCAGCGGCACGCTACCTCTCAGCTACCTGTGGGATTTCGGTGATGGCTCGACCGCCGAAGGAGATGTGGCGACCCACAGCTTCAGCCTGCCGGGCTTGCATACCGTGAGCCTGGATGTGGAAAATACCTGCTCTGCCGACCAGGCAAGCCTGGAAGTGAACGTGGAGGTCATTTTAAAACGTATCCTGCTGCCCATCATTCGCAGGTAGCGCCAGGAATAAAGGTAGATGGTCGGTAATTAAACCAGCCTCCCGAAAATATCATCTGGGGAGGCTGGCGGTTATCGGGTGGGCACCTGCCTCATGCCAGCCGCAGGTCATTGAAGGAAGCTACGCTTATCTAGCCACCATTCACCCACTGCGGGCAGGCAACAGCAAAGTGCTGTGGTGCCCACAACGAGCGGGATCAGGGTGTGCTGAGCGGTGTGGTAATGGGCTGGCCAGCCGGGCTGACCACATACCACAGGTTCAAATACCCCTGGCCCAACACCTGTGAAGCGCTTCCATCGCCAGAGTAGTAGTATAAGGGCATGCCGTTATAGGTGACCATTTGCATGCCGTTCGACAATGGAATCTCGCCCACCAGGCTGGGATCCACACCCTGCCCAAGGTTCGGGCTGCCCAGCGTTAACACAGGCGGCCAGATCGTGGGGCAGACGCCGCTGCAGTTATCGGTGTTGGCGGTATTTTTACCGAAGGCGTACATGGCGATGCCATTGCCATTTACCAGGTAGTTGCCCAGGGTGGGATTGCTGGCCACGTTGATGGTTACCTCGGTCACGCTACCCACGCTATTCCCGTCGGAATTAATGGCAAACCACACGTTGTCAAATCCCTGGCCGTTGATCGTACCGGCTTTGGTATCGCCCTTAAAAAAGTATACCGGCATCTGGTTGTAAGTGAGCAAGACACTGCCATCAGCCTGCTTGGCTGTACCCAGCAGAGAGGCTGACACGCCCGTTCCAGCTACAGGTGTGCCCAACACGTGAACCGGCGCCCAAACCTGCTGGCAGGCAGTGTTGCAATTGCTGGTGTTGGCAGTATCTTGGGTGTAAGCATACAGGGTGATGCCACCGATAGTAATGATATTCTGAGCCAGGGTTGGGTTATTCTCCGCCTCGAGCATGGGATTCGATATGGTCACCGGAGCTGCAGCAGTGGGAGTGCTCAGCGGGGTGGTTGCGGGGGTTGGAGTGCTTGGAAGCATGGCCGGGTTACCACTGGGGGTTACCACAAACCAGATATTCAAGGCGCCCTCCCCGGTGATATCTCCTGGTTGGGTATCGGTGGCTTTGTAATACAACGGATGCTGGTTATAGGTGATCACCGTACCGCCCGTGGGCAAGGTTCCCGTGCCGATCAGTGCAGCGTCTACCCCGGTGCCAGCCGCGGGTAAAGAGGATGATTCAAGCGGCGGCCAGAGTTTCTGGCAGGCAGCATCACATGTGCTGGTATTGGCCGTATCATTATTCTTCATATACAAGGTAAACCCGCGATTGTCCACAAGGATCGGGCGACCCATCGCCGGGTTGTTCGATACATCCAATGACAGCGCAGTGCCGGTGGGCTGGCTGGTGGGTGCGGCTTGCGTGGTGGTTGCAGGAGCAGTGGTCTCGGTGGGTTGACCAGGCGACACAGCTGGCGTGTTAGCCGCTGCGGCTGCTCCCATACAGGCTGACAGCACCATGGCACCGATTACCATCATCCCGACGATGCTCATGCGCTTTAAGGTATTTTTTGAATGCGAATGATTGTTCATATGTTTTTCCTCCTTGTAATGAACGTCTGGAAAAATATACGTATATATTTAATATTT